>Ga0209539_1000758_pt1 | contig 18191 bp, 15 predicted proteins | sample BarGraNGADG00312_2_FD_184499 | JGI IMG/M metagenome (GOLD analysis project Ga0209539, IMG submission 184499) | Arctic peat soil microbial communities from Barrow, Alaska - Barrow Graham LP Ref core NGADG0011-312 (SPAdes) (version 2) | ecosystem: Environmental > Terrestrial > Soil > Wetlands >... | reverse complement strand
TCGCTCGAGGCCTACCGCGAAGCCAAGCTGCGCATCTTCGAGAATCAGCTCGAAGGCGATGTTGCCGTGCTGCCGCAAGGATTTGGCGCCGTGCCCGGGCGCGGCCGCCGGGTCGAGTTCGATGCGCACGATCCGCTACCGGCCGAACCGCTGATTCCGGGCGAGCACAACCGCGAGAACGCCGCCGCCGCGACGCAGGCGGCGCGGGCGGCCGGAATCGCCGAGGAGGCGATTGCCGAGGCACTTCGCACCTTCCCGGGTGTGCCGCACCGGCTCGAGCCCGTGGCCGAGATCGGCGGAGTCCGCTACGTGAACGACTCCAAGGCCACCAACACAGCCGCCGCGCGCAGGGCGATAGCCGCCTACCCGGGGCCGCTGCACATCATCCTCGGCGGGCGCGGCAAGGGGGAGTCATTCGACGGCCTGGCCGGGGAGCTGAGCGTTCGTGAGGCCCGCGCCTATCTGATCGGCGAGACGGCCGAGGAGATAGCGGGCGCGCTCGAGCGAGCCGGCGTCGCGTTCGAGCACTCCGGGACGCTCGAGCAGGCCGTAGCGACGGCCGCGGGCAAGGCAAAGCAGGGCGAGATCGTGTTGCTCGCGCCGGCCTGCGCCAGCTTCGACCAGTTCGAGAACTTCGAGCAGCGCGGCGACGCCTTCCGCTCGTGCGTGGCGAAGTTGAGCTCGCGCGCCTGATTTTTCGGCCTTCTCCCAGCCGCTGAGGGTAGGAAGCGCGCTCGCGCGGTCGAACCGTCCTAGCGTGACTGGAAGTTGGTTCGAGGAGACGGGGACGGTTCGAAGGAGCGCGCCGGCGCGCACCAGGCGCGCACCCGCGGCGACGTCCTCGCGGCGGGCGCAGGGGAGGGCGCGATCGCCGAAGTCCGCGACGAAACAAGCGCAGGCGCCCATCCGGCTCAAGGCCGCACCGGCGAGGGTCTCTGGCGCCGGCCCGGCCCGCGCACGGGCGCCGAAGATGCAGCTCGAGTTTCAGCTCCTCGCCCTGGCTACGCTGGCGCTCGTCGCCTTCGGGCTGGTGATGGTCTTCAGCTCCACCTCTGCCACTGCCACGCTGGGGAACGGCAGTGCGAGCGCCTTCCTAGTGCGTCAGGCCGTCTATGCCCTGGCGGGGCTGGGCGCGTTGATCGCCTTCACGCGCTTCGACTATCGCAAGCTACGCCCGCTTGCGCCGACGCTACTCATGGCTTCGCTCGGGCTTTGTCTGGCGGTGTTCGTCGTCGGCTCCCAGGTCAACGGAGCGCGGCGCTGGATCTCACTCGGGCCGGTTGGCCTTCAGCCCTCGGAGCTGGTCAAACTGGCTCTCGCACTCTGGATCCCCGCTCGGCTCGTCCGCCGTCCGCGGCCGCGGACCCTGGGCGAACTGGCAAAGCCTGTTGGCCTGATGGTCGCGATTGCCTGCGGCATGATCGCGGCCGAGCCCGACCTCGGCACGGTCACGAGCATTCTCGTCATGGTCGCGGCGGCGCTCGCCGTATCCGGAGTACCCCTCGGTCTGATCGCCCGTGCCTACGCCCTGGTAGGGGCGGTGGGGATGATTTTCGTGCTTTCGGAGCCCTACCAGCGTGCCCGCCTCCTCGCCTTCCTGCATCCGATGGAGACCTCGCAGGGAAGCGGTTACCAGGGCATGCAATCGCTGATCGGGCTTGGCTCAGGCGGCGTCTTCGGGCACGGGCTGGGGCAGGGCGTGCAGAAGATTCACTTCCTGCCCGAGGCCCATACCGACATGATCGCCTCGGTGATCGGAGAGGAGCTGGGGCTGATCGGCATCGTCCTCTTGATCGCCCTGTACGCCGTGTTCGCTTGGGCCGGGCTCAGGATCGCGCTCGCCTGCCACGACCCGTTCGGCAAAACAGTCGCCGCCTCGCTCACCACGCTGATCTGCGGCCAGGGCGCGATCAATCTGGCGGCCGTATTCGGGCTCGTCCCGCTGACCGGGATCACGCTTCCCTTTGTCTCCTACGGAGGCTCCAGCTTAGTTGTCTCCCTCATGGCGGTAGGCATCCTCCTTAACATCGCGGTGAATCATGGAAAAACAGCGGCCTCTGAGGTGTCTGATCGCCGCCGGCGGAACGGCCGGGCATCTCATGCCCGCGCTCGCCGTCGCTGAGGCGCTCGAGAGACGCGGTGTCGAGATCTCTTTCGCCGGCTCGTCCGAGCGCATGGAGGCCGAACTGGTACCACAGGCCGGCTACGCCTTCGATTCCTTCCGCATCTCGGGCTTCTCGCGGCGGCCCGGGCTGAAGCTGGCGCGCGGGCTCGCGCGGGCTTTGGTAGCCCCCTTCTTCTGCTCGCGGATTCTCAAGCGGCGGGGTCCCGACGTCGTCTTCGGCAGCGGCGGTTACGTGGCCGGGCCGATGGTTCTGGCGGCCTGGCTGAAGCGGATTCCGGCCGTGTTGAGCGAGGCGGACGCGCACCTCGGCCTGGCGAACAGGCTGGCGGAGCCTTTCGCGCGCCGCGTTTTCCTCGCCTTCCCGATCGAAGGCCGCGAGAAGCGCAAGTACCGCGTCACCGGACGGCCGCTACCCGCGCGGTCGCGTTCGCCCGAGCGGGCGCAAGCGCGCGAACACTTCGGACTGCCGCAGCAGGGGCCCGTTTTGCTCGTGTTCGGCGGTAGCCAGGGCGCGCGGGCGTTGAATGAGCTCGTGGCCGAGCGCTTCGGAGAGAGCGGGCCGGCCGTGTTGCACCTGGCCGGCAAGCGCGATTATCCGGTGCTCGCGCAAAGAGTGAAGCGAGCGGACTACGTGCTGCTGGGATTCACGAACGAGTTCGGAGCGGCGCTCGCGGCCTGCGATCTCGCGCTGGCGCGCGCGGGCGGTTCGGTCTGGGAGCTTGCCGCCGCGGGAAGGCCGGCGCTGCTCGTGCCCTATCCCTACGCCACCGCCGATCACCAGGCCAAGAACGCGAGCTACTTCGTAGAGGGCGGCGGGGCGATCGCGCTGCCCGAGAGCGAGCTCGAGCAGGTACCTGCGAAGCTACTGGAGCTGCTGAACGATCCCGCTCGGCTGGAGACGATGTCCGCGGCGATGCTGCGCTTGGCCCGCCCGAACGCCGCCGAGGAGATCGCAGACGAGCTGATCGAGCTTGCGCGCAGCCGCAGGAAGGACGGCACCTCGTGACGGCCAGCCCGGACTCGGCCCGAAACCCCCTTTCCCTGCCCCCTGGATCCAGGTCCGCGGCACCCATGTCCCGGTGCCAGGCACGAAGACGTGTCCGAGACGGACATTTTCCGCGCCTCGGCGGCCCAAATCTCCGCAATTTGCGACCCTCTCTCTCGTCGGAACCGTCCCAACGGGAGGGTTTTTGGTGCCAGGTCCGCGGACGTGTCCGGCCGAGACGGCTCGTGGCGGGACGTGCGGGATGAGCGAAGCCCGGAAAACGGCTCCGTTACAGGGACGCACGATGTGGCTGGCTGGGATCGGCGGCGCTGGTATGAGTGCCTACGCCCTGATTGCAAGGGCCTGGGGAGCGGACGTGTCGGGCTGGGACAAGTCCGAGACGCCTTACCTGGCGGGCGTGAGGGCGGCCGGTATTCCGGTCGAGATAGCGTCCGAGCCGACGCCGCCGAGCCCCGAGTCGGAGCGCTACGTCTCGACCGCCTTTGCCGGGCGAGTCGAGGGCCGGCCCCGCGCCGACCTGCTTGCCGAGCTCGTCTCACTGCGCAAGTCGATCGTCGTCTCGGGCGCCCACGGCAAGACCACGACCAGCGGGATGATCGCTTTCTGCCTCGATCGCCTAGGCCTCGATCCGGCCTTCATCGTCGGCGGCGAGATCGCCCAGCTCGGCGGCAACGCCCGCGCCGGCTCCGGCTGGCTGGTGGTCGAGGGAGACGAGTCCGATCGCTCGGTGGCGGCCCTGCGACCCGAGATCGCGGTGCTGCTCAACGTCGACCTCGACCATCACACGACCTACGCCTCGCTGGCCGAGGTCGAGCGGCTGTTTGAGGACTGGCTTGCCGAGGTGCCGAAGGTCGTGCGCGCCGAAGAGCTCGAGCCGGTCGATCTGCCACTGGCTCTGCCCGGGGAGCACAACCGTTTGAACGCCGCCGCGGCACTGGCAGCGCTCGAGCTGGCGGGAGCGGAGCGTGCCGCGGCCGAGCGGGTTATCGTCGAGTACCGCGGCGCGGGCAGGCGCTTCGAGGAGCGTGGCGAGGCGGGCGGAGTGCGCGTTTTCGACGACTACGGGCATCATCCGGCCGAGGTCGCAGCCACCCTGGCCGCGGCGCGCGAGCGGGCCGGAGAGGGGCGCCTGGCCGTCTTCTTTCAGCCGCACCTCTATTCGCGCACGCGCCATCTGGCTCGGGAGTTCGCCCGTTCGCTCGCCGCTGCCGACGCGGTTTGCGTCGCCGAGATCTACGCCGCCCGCGAGGATCCCGTGGCGGGCGTGAGCGGAAAGCTGGTTGTCGACGCCCTGGCCGAGATCAGGCCCGGGATGCCGCTTGCCTGGACGCCGGCGCTGGAGGACGGAGTTCGTTTCCTGGCCGGCTGGGTCCGAGCCGGCGACCTGGTCTTCACGATCGGCGCGGGCGACGTGGACAGGGCCGGACAGATGCTTCTGGAGGCGCTGGCATGAAGATCGAGGAGGGTGTCGATCTCGCTCGATACACGACCTTCGGTAGTGGAGGGCCGGTGCGGGGCTTTCTGCGGGCGCGTAACGAGGACGACATCGTCGAGGCGTTCGTCTGGGCGGCTGAGCGTAACCTGCCCATTCTTCCGCTCGGCTTCGGCTCGAATCTGCTCGTTGCCGATGCGGGTATCGAGGCGCTCGCACTCAGGCTCGAGGGCGCGCTGGCCTCGGTCGAGATCGAGGGCGAGATGATGATCGCCGGCGGCGGCGCGGCCGACGCGCTCTGCGCGCGCCTGGCGCAGGCCGCCGGGCTCTCGGGGCTCGAGTTCGCGGCCTCGATTCCGGGCACGGTCGGCGGCGGGGTCTGCATGAACGCGGGTGCCTGGGGCAGCGACTTCGGCGCCGTACTCTCGCGGGCGATGGTTGCCGAGCGCGAGGGAGTTCGCTGGCTCGGTCGCCGCCAACTCGGCCTGCGCTACCGGGGCTCCGAGCTCGGGTCGGGGCAGATCGTCGTGTGGGCCGAGTTTTTACTCGAGCGAAGCTCGGCGGAGGAGATCGAAAGCGGCGTTCAGGCCAAGAAGGCGCAGCGGAAGTCGAGCCAGCCCTCTGGCATCCACACCTTCGGCAGCGTCTTCAGAAATCCCGATCACGAGCTCGACGCCGGGCGCATGATCGATGCCTGTGGGCTCAAGGGCGAGCAAATCGGCGGAGCGAGAATCTCGCTCCAGCACGCGAACTTCATCGAGAACTGCGGAGGCGCGACAACGGCCGATGCGCTCGCGTTGATCGAGCTCGCCCGCCGCCGCGTGCACGAGCAATTCGGCGTCGTGCTCGAGCCTGAGGTTCGACTTGTGGGGGGCATCTCGCTAGCGCCTGTCGAGGCTGATAGCCCCGGGCGCGAGTAGGAGCGACTCCGGCCGCCGCGAAATAGGCGCGGTGGCCAGCACAACCCGCAGGACGAGCGCGCGCGTTGTCGTGCCGATCAAGCGTCGCCCGAAAACGCACCGGGCGCTGGCAAGAAGCATGCCGAGCGGGCGCACGATCACGCTTCTGTTCGCTGCGCTCTTGGCCGTGGTCGGCCTATACGCGATCGCCCTGAAGAGCTCGCTTTTCGCGCTCGAAAAGGTCGAGGTCAGGGGCGCCACGCCGGCCCTCTCGCGCCAGATAAACGCCGTCGTGGGACCGCTGCGCGGCCGCAGTCTGGTGGGGCTGAACAGAGCCGGCGTGGAGCAGGCCATTCTGGCGATCCCGGAGGTGAGGACGGCAGAGGTTGATCGTGCTTTCCCCAATACGCTGCGCGTCGTGGTCGTGCGCGAGCATCCTGTCGCCGTACTTCGTCGCGGCCGCGAGGCCTGGGTGATCGCCGCGAGCGGCAAGGTGGTGCGCCCGCTTCGGCGTGGCCGAGGCCGGGATCTTCCCCGCGTCTGGGTGCCTGCCTCGGTGGCGGTGAGCGTTGGCGATCAGTTTGCGGATCGCGGCGTCAGAGCGGCGATCAGGGTGCTCGCGACGCTCCAGAGCTCCAAGCACTCGATGAGTCCCACCAGCGTGCTCGCCCACAACGGCGACCTGACGCTCACGCTCGGCTCGAGCACCGAGCTGCGCTTCGGCGACGCCTCGGAAATAGCGCTCAAACTGACCGTGGCCGAGAAGATTTTGCCCGATCTCCCATCCGCTTCCAACGGGTCGATCGCCTATCTCGACGTGAGCGTTCCCGACCGGCCGGTAGGTGGAACGGAGTTGAAGTCGAACCAGGGTCGTTAGGGTCGAAGCACCCCAAGAGGCCGAATGGTGCGTTGACAGTCATAGAAAGGGCGCGTACGCTGCCGTTTCACGAGGGCTCGGCGATCTGCTGAAACCTCTCTTGAGCTAAACCACACAAGATGAAAGACCAATCGAATAGTTATCTCGCGGCGATCAAGGTCGTAGGTGTCGGCGGCGGCGGCTCGAATGCGGTCAATCGCATGGTCGACGCGCGCATCTCCGGGGTCGAGTTCATCGTCGTGAACACCGATGCGCAGGCGCTTCTCATCTGCGACGCCGACATCAAGATCCACATCGGCGCCAAGGCGACGCGCGGACTCGGTGCCGGCGCCAACCCGGAGGTCGGGAAGGCGGCCGCCGAGGAGAGCCGCGACGAGCTGAAGGAAGCCCTGAAGGGCGCTGACATGGTCTTCGTCACGGCCGGCGAGGGCGGCGGTACGGGCACCGGCGCGGCGCCGGCCGTCGCCGAGATCGCGCTGGAACTGGGCGCGCTCACCGTGGGTGTGGTCACGAAGCCGTTTACCTTCGAAGGTCAGAAGCGATCGAGCCAGGCGCTGCGCGGAATCGAAGAGCTGCGCGACCGGGTCGACACGCTCATCGTGGTCGAGAACGACCGGCTGCTGGAGGTCGTGGAGAAAAAGACCACCGTCGTCGAGGCCTTCAGCATGGCCGACGACGTTCTGCGCCAGGGCGTGCAGGGCATCACCGATCTGATCACGACGCCGGGACTCGTCAATCTCGACTTCGCCGACGTGCGCACGATCATGCGCGACGCCGGCACGGCCGTCATGGGCATCGGGCTCGGCTCGGGCCCGAACCGCGCCGTCGAAGCGGCCCAGCAGGCCATCGCCTCGCCGCTACTGGACGCCTCGATCGAGGGCGCCACCGGCGTTCTCCTGAACATCTCCGGCGGCTCGGACATCGGCCTGTTCGAGGTGAACGAGGCGGCCGAGCTGGTGACGGCGGCGGCCGATCAGAGCGCGAACGTGATCTTCGGCGCCGTGATCGACGAAACGCTCAAGGGCGACGTTCGCGTGACGGTGATCGCGACCGGCTTCGGCGCCGGCGGCGAGCACAGGCGCTGGCAGACGACCCGAACCGGCGAGCGCGTACGCGAGAAGAAGGCGCCCGAGTCGTTCGAGGTGCCCGAGGAAGTTCTCGAAATTCCCTCGTTCCTGCGCGAAGACTGACGCCGCGCCGTTTTATCGGGTCTTTATTCAGCCCGAATACTCTTGCGGCTCATGCGCAGCGGACTTCGTTACGGGGTGGCAGCATCCGCTGTCGTCGTGGTCGGGGTGGGGCTGGCGCTCGGGATCGCGCTGAGCCGCGGCGGCCGCGCGCCGGCGAAGAAGCTTCGGTACCAGTGGTCGCAGTACGTAACCCTGCCCGACTCGACCAAGCTGGCCGCCAACGTGTTGCTTCCCGATAGCGCGAGCGGGTCCAATCATGGGCGTGTCCCGACGATTCTCCGGCTCACGCGGTATACGCTCGGCTGGACTCCGCTGGATTATGCGCTTCGCGATAACGGGTTTGCGATCGTCAACATGGATGAGCGCGGTACGGGGGCGTCGCTCGGGCACTGGCGAATGAAATGGACCGCCCGCGGCGTCGACGACGGCGACATCGTCCGCTGGGCCGTCGATCAACCGTGGTCGGACGGCACCGTCGCGGCCTACGGGATCTCGTGGGAAGGTGGAACGGCGGCCTTGACCGGCGTTTTTGGCGGACACTCGGTAAAAGCGGTGGCGCCGCTTTTTGTCGCCGACGGCTACCTCAACCTTGCTTACCCCGGAGGCATCTTCAACGATTGGTTCGAGAAGAAGTGGAGCGAGCACGTTCGGACGCTCGACGAGAATGGGCTTGGAGAGTTTTATCCGAGCGGTATCAGGCCGAAGCTCGCAGTCGCGCTCGCAACCCGGTTGATTCGCGAGCACCTCGACAATCTCGATTGGTACGCGATGGCGAAGCGGATGCCCTTCCGGGACAGCGGAGTCGGGGGAGTGACCTGGAACGCGATCAGCCCGCCCGGTATTCAGCCTGCGATCGACAGCGCGGGAGTTCCGGTGTACTCGATCGACGGCTGGTTCGACAGCGCCATCGCGGGCGCGGCGATCGCACAATTCCTCGCTGGCAACGGCCCCGATCGGTTGACGATCGGACCCTGGAATCACGGCGGGTCGCAGTCTCTGGATCCTATGCGACCCCGACTGTCCGATCCGGAACCCTTCTATTCCGAGTTCGAGCGCCTGGTTGCCTGGCTCAAAGCCGGCGTTGGTTCGTCGCCCGAATCCGGCCAGCGCCATATTCGGTACTACGTGCTCGGGGAAGGAAAGTGGCGGACGACCAACACCTGGCCGCCGCCGGGAGCTCGGGCGATCAAGTTCAGCCTCGCGTCCGGGCGACGGCTTGTAGTGCGCGCTCGAACCGTTCAGACGGGCGTCGATCGCTACCCGGTCTGGTTCGGCGCTTCGAGCGGCGAAGGAAGCCGCTGGCGCCTGGGAATGGACGGCAGTCCGATCTCCTTCGCCAGCCGGCCCGCGCAGGACAAAAAGCTGCTCACTTACACCTCGGCTCCGCTCGGCAGCTCAACCATGATCGCCGGCACGCCGTCGGTATCTCTCTGTTTCTCCTCGACGTCGAAGGACGCCGCCGTCTTCGTCTACCTCGAAGCGGTGGCGCCGGGCGGGAAGGTGGCCTACCTGACCGAAGGAGAGCTTCGGGCGTCGGACCGCGCGACCAGCGGGCTCGATGCGCTTGGCCCCGTACATCCCTTCACGCGCGAGGCTGCCCGCCCGCTCGGAAACGCTCCGGTCGATCTTGAGATCGGGCTGCTTCCGATCGCCGCCCGGCTGCCCGCCGGCTACCGGCTGCGGATCGCGATCGCAGGCGCGGACGCGGGCTCCTTCGAGCGCGTTCCGGCACGCGGCCCGGCAACCTTCACGATCGGACGCGGCGGAAGCAGAGGATCGTTCCTCTCGCTACCAGTCATGGAACGCTAGTAGCGGGCTTCTCGTTCCGATCGCCGCTCGTTCTGCGACGTGGCGGTTCTGCGCTCTCGAGCCGGTCGCGTTTCAGCAGCTCCCCGATTAGCTAAGCCCGATCACGCGGCCCGGCCGCCAGGATGGATAGCATCGGTAAAGCATGCCGGGGCTCAAGCGAACGCCGCTGTTCGATCGCCATCTCGCTCTGGGCGCCCGCATGGTCCCCTTCGCCGGCTACGAGATGCCGGTCTTCTACGAAGGCCTGATCGGCGAGCATAAGGCGGTACGAGTCGACAGCGGCGCCTTCGACGCCTCGCATATGGGCGTGCTCGAGATCGCCGGCGCAGGGACACACGAGGGACTGCAGCGCCTGCTCTCGAACGATCTCGATCGGATCGCCGGCGGCGAGGCGCAGTACGAGCTGCTGACCAACGAACAGGGCGGCATCGTCGAAGATCTGATCGTCTACCGCCGCGGCGCGGAGAGCTACCTGGTGATCGTGAACGCGTCCAACCGCGAGACCGACGTGAGCTGGCTGACAGATCGCCTGCCGAAGAGCGTCAACTTCCGCGACGTCTCGGACGAGCGGGCGCTGATCGCCGTCCAGGGCCCGCGAGCGCTCGAGCGGCTTGGGCTCGAGCTGGCGCGCTCCTTCACCTTCGCCGAGATCGAGTTGTTCGGCGTGCCGTGCACCTGCGCGCGCACCGGCTACACGGGCGAGCGCGGCTGCGAGCTGGTCTGCGCCGCGGAACACGCCGTCCAGCTCTGGGACGCGATTCTCGCCACGGGCGTGGTCGCCTGCGGCCTCGGCGCCCGGGACACGCTCAGGCTCGAGGCCTGCCTGCCGCTGCACGGCCAGGACATCACGTCCGAGACCGACCCGATCTCGGCCGGGCTGAGCTGGGCGGTTGCGCTCAGCAAGGAGTTCACCGGCGTCGAGCCGCTGCGCGCGATCGCCGCCGCGGGGCCGAGCAAGCGCCTCGTCCCCTTTGTGATGGACCAGCCCGGGATACCGCGCCAGGGCATGCCGATCGTTCCCTACGGCGAGGTCACCTCCGGCTCGCACTCGCCGATGCTCGACGTCGGCATCGGCCTGGGCTACGTCGAGGCGAAGAAGGCCGAGCCCGGATCGATGCTGACGATCGACGTTCGCGGCCGACCGCTGTGGGCAAAGGTAGTGACGAAGCCCATCTACACGAGTTCCAGCACGTACGAAGACAGAAAAGGAGAGTGGTGAGCTGTGCCCGCTGCAGAGAGTTATCCGGCCGAGTTGAAATACCACAGCGAGCACGACTGGGCTCGCATCGAAGGTACCGAGGCCGTATTCGGGATCACCTGGAAGGCGCAGGACATGCTCGGCGAACTCGTCTTCTTTCAGCCGCCCGCCGTCGGAGCGACCGTCGCCAAGGACGGCACCTACGGTGAGGTCGAGTCGGTCAAGGCCGTCTCCGACCTGGTCGCCCCGCTCTCCGGTAAGGTCACTCAGGTCAACGACAAGCTGAAGTCCGCGCCCGAGACGATCAACGACGATCCCTACGGCGAGGGCTGGCTGGTCCGCATCGAGCTCGCCGATCCGAGCGAGGCCGATGCTTTGCTCGACGTCGAGGCCTACAAGCAACTCTTGATCGAGGAATAGCGCAGCGTGGGAACCGGCTACCTGGCTCTGACCGACGCCGACAGAGAGGCGATGCTGCGGGCGATCGGGGTCGCTTCGATCGAGGAGCTGTTTGCCGACGTCCCGGAGCAGGTGCGTCTGAAGCGCGAGCTGGAGCTGTCGCCGCCCGCCTCGGAGCTCGAGGTCGAGCGCGAGCTGAGCGAGCTGGCCGGGCGCAACGTTCACAGCGGGCGCGAGCTCTCCTTCCTCGGCGCCGGGATCTACGACCACTACGTGCCGGCGATCGTCGAAGCGGTCGTCTCCCGGCCGGAGTTTCTGACCGCCTACACGCCCTACCAGCCCGAGCTGAGCCAGGGAGTGCTGCAGGCGATCTTCGAGTACCAGACCGTCATCTGTGAGCTGACCGGAATGGAGGTGGCAAACGCATCGGGTTACGACGGCGCCACGGTTGCCGCCGACGCCTGCTTCATGGCCGCCCACGCGACCGGGCGCAAGAAGATCGCCATCTCGGGGACAGTTAATCCGCAGGTGAGGCAGGTCGTGAAGACCTATGCGCCGGGCTTCGGACTGGAGATAGTCGAGATACCGCACTCAGGCGGCGTGACCGACCCCGAGGCCTTCCTGGCCGCTTCACAAGGCGCGGCCGCCGCAATCTTCCAGCAGCCGAACTTCTTCGGTTGCCTGGAGCCGGCGCCCGACTTGGCCCGCGCGGCATCCGCGGCGGGCGCGCTGGCGGTGGCGCACGTCGATCCGCTCTCGCTCGGCGTGCTCGAGGCGCCGGGCGCCTACGGCTGCCAGATCGCCATCGGCGAGGGCCAGGCGGCCGGCAACCGGCTCTCTTTCGGCGGCCCGCACTTCGGCTTTCTGGCGGCTAAAAAGGAGCTGATCCGCCGCATGCCCGGTCGCATCACGGGCCAGACGGTCGACAGGAGCGCTCGTCGCGGTTTCGTCCTTACGTTCCAGACGCGAGAGCAGCACATCCGGCGCGAGAAGGCGACCTCGAACATCACCACCAACCAGTCGCTCTGTGCGCTGGCCGGGCTCGTCTACCTCTCCTGGCTCGGCCCGAAGGGCCTGCGCGAGCTGGGGGAGACCTGTCTGGGCCTGGCCGAATTGGCGAAGTCGAAGCTCGCTCTGCCGCTCGCCTTCGCGGCTCCGGCCTTCAAGGAGCTCGCCTTCCGTCTCGATCGCCCCGCCGAAGAGGTGGTGCGCGAGGCGAAGAAGAAGGGTGTCAACCCCGGCTACCCGCTCGGGCGCGACTACCCGGGGATGGAGGACGTGCTGCTGGTCGCCCTGACCGAGAAGCGCTCGCCCGCGGACATCGAGCGGCTGGCCGAGGTGCTGGGGGAGGTGCTTCGATGAGCGAGTGGCGCGAGCTACCGCTGATCTTCGAGCGCTCGCAGGCCGGGCGCTGCGCCTGCTCGCTACCGCGCTATGACCTGCCAAACGGGGAAGTTCCCGCCGCCCTGGCGCGCTCGGAAGCGCCGCGCTTGCCCGAACTGGCCGAGCCCGACCTGGCCCGCCACTTCTCGGCGCTCGCCGAGCGCAACTTCGGCATCGACTCCGGTTTCTATCCGCTCGGCTCCTGTACGATGAAGTACAACCCGCGCCTGAACGAGCGCCTGGCCGCTCTGCCCGGCTTCGCTGATCTGCACCCGCACCAGGTGCCCGAAGATGCTCAGGGCGCGCTCGAGCTCTGTTTCCGTCTGCAGGAGGCGCTGGCGGAGATCTCCGGGCTGGATGCCGTCTCGCTACAGCCGGCGGCCGGCTCGCAGGGAGAGCTGACCGGGCTGATGCTGGTACGCGCCTACTTCCAGGACAGAGGCGAGCTCGACGAGCGGCGCAAGGTCGTCGTGCCCGACACCGCGCACGGCACCAACCCGGCCAGCGTGACCATGGCCGGCTTCGAGCTGCAGCCGGTCAAGACCGACGCGCGCGGCAACCTCGACCTCGATGACCTGCGCCGAGTCGTCGGCTCGGACACGGCGGCGCTGATGCTGACCAACCCCTCGACGCTCGGCCTGTTCGAGGAGAACATCGTCGAGGTTGCGCGCATCTTCCACGAGGCAGGCGCCTTGCTCTACTACGACGGCGCCAACCTGAACGCCGTCTGCGGCATCTCCCGCCCCGGTGACATGGGCTTCGACATCGTCCACTTCAATCTGCACAAGACCTTCTCGACTCCGCACGGCGGCGGCGGCCCCGGCGCCGGCCCGGTAGCGGTGCGCCGGGCGTTCGAGCCCTTCCTGCCCGTGCCGCGAATCGTGCGCCGCGAGGACGGCTCCTTCGCGCTCGACTCCGAGCAAGGGAAGTCGATCGGCCGGGTGCGCGGCTTTCTCGGCCCCTTCGGCGTCTTCGTCAAGGCCTACGCCTTCATCCGCGTCTACGGCCCGGCGCTGAAGGAAATGTCCGAGGCCGCCGTGCTCAACGCCAACTACCTCCTGAGCCGGCTGAAGGACGTCTACGAGCTGCGCTACGACCGCCTCTGCATGCACGAGTTCGTGCTCTCGGCCTGCGCGCTCAAGCGCGAGCACGGGATCTCGGCGCTGGACGTGGCCAAGCGTCTGATGGACTTCGGCATCCATCCGCCCACGGTCTATTTTCCGCTGGTCGTGCCCGAGGCGCTGATGATCGAACCAACGGAGACCGAGTCGCTCGAGACCCTGGACGCATTCGTGGACGCGATGCGCCAGATCGCCGCCGAGGCGGCCGAGAATCCCGAGCTGTTGCACGAAGCCCCGCACAATCGCCCGGTCGAGCGCCTGGACGAGGCGGCCGCGGTCAAGCGCGCGATTGTGCGCTACGAATTCGAGCAGAGCACACCCGCGTCCGGCCAGTCGGCACTGCGCACTTGAGTCCGGCCGCCTGAGCGACGATACTCGGCCTACGGGAGCTATTGGAAGAGGGGTGTCGCCGTGTCGGAGCCTGGCATGAAAACCTGCCCGGAGTGCGCCGAGGAGATCAAGCTCGAGGCCAAGGTCTGCCGCTACTGCGGAACGACCTTCTCGCTGGTGCAGGTCGGCTACTGTGCCAATTGCCACAAGGTCGTCGCCACCAGCGAGCTGGGCGTCTGCGTCATCTGCAACTCCCGCCTGATCGACGTGCGCCTGGAGAGCGAGGAGACCGCCGGACCGACAGTCGTCGCCGGAGAAAGGGATTCCGCGGCGGCACCCGCGGGCATGGCGGCGTTTGTTCCGGGTGTAGTGCCCGGTAGCGCCGAGGGCGCAGAGGAGGAGAACGGGGCGGAGGAAGAGGGAGCGGAGGAAGGGGAAGAAGAGGAAGAAGAACTCGCTTCAACGCCGCTTGCTTCCGTCGAGCCCGAGCCCGAGCCCGATCTCGCGTCTACTCCGCCGCCGCCGGGGCTTCCGCCCGGCGTCGCCTGGACAAAGCCCGCTTTCACGGTCGAGCCGCCCGCCCGAAAGGAAGAGCCGGTGGCTGCGGACGAGGCGCCCGAAGAGGAAACGCTTGAAGAAGAAGCGCCCGCAGAGGAAGCGCAGCCGCCGCAGGCTACAGAGCCGCGCGCGAACGACGTGGCCGAGCGGTTGGCCGCTTTCGGCAGGCGGGCGACTCCCATTCCGACCCCGCCGGCTCCGCCGGCGGCAGCGCCCGGACCGCCGGTGGCTCCGCCGCCCGGCCCACCGGCCACGACTCCTCCGGTTATCACGCCCACTCCGCCCGTTTCTTCATCCGCGGCGGGACAGGCCGCGAGAGCTGCTGCTACTTCGGCGCCGCCGGCACGAGTCGATCTCCGTCCCGAGGTTGCGAAGGAGGATGTCGAGCAGGCAGAGGCGAGCAAAGCGGCGGCGCCGGTCGCAGCCGGTGGCGAGCATCTTGGCATCGTTCCCTCGCTCGCGCACCGGATAGCTCATCCGCTCTACGAGATCGCGGCGATTGCCGTGATTTTAGTCTGGCTGCTCGAGTTCTACTGGAATCGGAGCCTGCGCGGAACCAGCGATCCGGGCTCCAAGGCCCTCTCGTATCTCGCGGTGGCGACCTACGGAAGTGGCCAGACGCTTCTGATTGCAGTGCAGGTCGCCATCGTGGCGGCCATCTGCGGCCTGCTCGCACCGACGAGGTTGCTACCCAAGGGTTGGTTCCGTAACCGCAAGGTGACCCAGGCCTTCACGAAGGAGCTGGAGTCGAGGTTCGGCGTGAAGATGATCTACCGGCAGAAGTGGTACCTGCAGAAGATGATCTGCGCGTTTGTCATCTGGGCGATCGCGCTCGCCTTCTTCGTCCAAGGGATCGCACGGGAGACCGGCGTCCAGCTGAAGGTTGGAGGCTACGTGACCTCGGTCGCCCTGCTCGTCGGCTTCGCCAGCTCGGCGATATTGATGAGCAGAAGGACGCCGCTCGTTACCGTCGACGCCGAAGGAAGAATCGGGGGCTCGAGCTAGCTCACGTCGCGGCGGCTGAGCAGCACGACCGCGGCGATCGTGAAGAGCGCCATCCAGCCGCCGAGGGCGGCCATACCGCCGGCGTGGCTGAGCAGGTCGGCCGGGTTGCGCGTACCGCTGCTCAGGATCGCTCCCGTGGCTTGGAACGGAAAGAAGCGCCCGGCGTTCGAGTTGATCGCGTGCGAGTGGAGGATCGCGATGATCAGTCCTTCGGCTATGAAGAGCCAGGCGAAGCTCGCCACGACGGCGCCGATCTGATTTCGAAGGACGATTCCGATGCCGCTGCCGAGTGCGCCCCAGAGAGCCGCGGCGATCAGCATCCGGCCGATGAACCCGGCGGCGGGCCCACCTTGAATCGCGAAGTCGACCCCCTTCGCCGGTAACGCGATCGCGAGCTCCAGCGCCACGAGCCCTTCGGCGAGCCCGACGAGTGCGACGGCGAAGAACATGCCGGCGAGCGCCTTCGCAATCACTATCGAGGTACGCGAGGGGGTGGCAAGGAGCGTCGGCGTGATCGTGCCGTGACGGAACTCGCCGGTCGAGACGATCAGGCCCATGATCAGGGCGATGAAAATGCCGAGCGAGCCGATCCCGAGCAGGTCGAGCTGGTCTTTCGCGCTGGAGATGCTGTGTTTTTGGCTGCCGATGACACCGGCGACAACGATCAGCGTCATTAGCGCAGAGAGCGCGACCAGCAGCCAGAAGAGCGTGCGCGTGGTGCGGAGCTTCAGCCATTCGGAGGAAAGCGCGGCGATCACTTCTTCTCCTCTGAGGTGAGATCGAGGAAGACGTCCTCGAGCTGGGTTGCAAGCGGGCTCAGCTCGTGCAAGACGAGCGAGCTCTTGGCGGCGATCTCGCCGACCTGGGCGCTGGTGGCGCCGGCGACGAGCAGCGCATCTCCATCCTTGCTCACCACGAAGCCGGCCTTGGCGAGCTTTTCCTCGAGCGCCTTGGCCTGCGGGCTCGCGACTCGCACGCGCCCGTCTTTGCCGCGCTTGAGCTCCTCGACGCTGCCGTGGGCGACCAGCTTGCCCTTGTTGATGATCACGACCTCGTCCACCGTTTGCTCGACCTCGGACAGAACGTGGCTGGAGATGAGCACGGCGCGGCCCTCGGCGGCGAGCGAGCGTAAGAAGTCGCGCAGCCAGCGGATCCCTTCCGGGTCGAGGCCGTTCGCAGGCTCGTCCAGGATCAGCACGCCCGGGTCGCCGAGCAGCGCCGAGGCGAGCGCCAGGCGCTGGCGCATCCCGAGCGAGTAGCCGCCGACGCGCTTCTTGGCCGCTCCCTCGAGCCCGACGGTGGCCAGCACCTCGTCTACGCGTTTCGCGGGCGCGTGACCGGCGCGAGCGAGCACGCGCAGGTGATTGCGCGCCTTGCGGCCGGGATGAAAGCCCGAGGCCTCGAGCACGGCGCCGACCTGGCAGAAGGGGCGCTCGAGCTGCGAGTAGTTCTTACCGAGAATCGTCGCCTGGCCCGAGTTGGCGTGCACCAGCCCGAGCAGGATGCGTAGCGTTGTCGTCTTGCCGGCGCCGTTCGGGCCCAGGAAGCCGACCACCCGGCCGGGCTCGACCGTGAACGAGAGCCCGTCCACGGCTTGCGTCTTTCCGTAGCGCTTACGCAGGTTCTCGACAGCGATCACGGGCGTACTCTCTCACAAACTCCGCAGCGGGCCGGCTTTATTGGGTGTGGCTGGCCGTACTACCGTCTCCGGCGAGCTGCCCGCAGGCGGCTTCGATCTCGCGCCCGCGGGCGACGCGGACGGTCGCCTCGAGCCCGGATTTGACCAGCGTCTCGCGGAAGGCATCGATCGCCGGACGGCCCGATCCGCGGAAGGCGCCGGTCTCGTTGTAGGGGATCAAATTGAGCTTGAAGACCTTTGGATTGAGTAACCGTGCGAGCGCTCGCGCCTGCTCGCGATGGTCGTTGACACCGGCCAGCATCAGGTATTCGACCAGCACCTTGCGGCGGCGAACGGCGTATAAGCGCTTACAGGCCGCGAGCACCTCGGCGATCGGAAAGCGCGCGGTGACGGGCATCAGCGTGCGACGCAGCTCGTCGTCGGGAGCGTGTAGCGAGATCGCCAGCTTCACGGGAAGCCCTTCGCCGGCGAGCCGATCGATTCCGGGGACCCAGCCGGCGGTCGAGATCGCCGTGTGGCGCAAGCCGATACCGAGGTCGGGAAGGCTGCGGACAGCCGTTAGAACGGCCGCGTAATTCATCAGCGGCTCGCCCATGCCCATCAGCGCCGCATTACTCAAGCGCTCGCCCGACTCCGGCTTGGCCGCCGCCTCGGGGTCTGAGCCTTTGCCTTCGGCCGAAGCGATATCGCGCAGGAAGAACAGCACCTGCTCGACGATCTCCCAGGCGCTCAGGTTGCGCCTGAAGCCCATCTGGCCGCTGGCGCAGAAGGCGCACTGGAGCGGGCAGCCCGACTGGGTCGAGATGCAGACCGAGCGGCGGCCGTCGCGGTAGCGCATCAGCACCGACTCCACGGGGTGCCCGTCCTCGGTCTGGAAGAGCACCTTGATCGTGCCGTCGCGGGCCTCGCGCCGCTGAACGAGCTCGAGCGTCGAGAAAGGGACACGATTGGTCAACTGCGTGCGCAGGTCTTTCGGCAGCGAAGTCATCTCCTCGTAAGAGGCGGCGCCGGCGCAGCCGCGCTCCCACACCTGCCTGGCGCGGTAGGAAGGCTGGCCCAGTTCGGCCAGCGTCTGCTCGAGTAGTTCCCGGTCCACCAGGCAACGGTAGCCGCCCGTACGCGTGTACGGGCGGCTCTGCCGTTATTCGTACTGCAGCGCTTCCAGTACGTTCAACCTGGCGGCGCGTCTGGCCGGGAGGATTGCCGCGACGATACCGATG
>Ga0209539_1000756_pt1 | contig 18205 bp, 19 predicted proteins | sample BarGraNGADG00312_2_FD_184499 | JGI IMG/M metagenome (GOLD analysis project Ga0209539, IMG submission 184499) | Arctic peat soil microbial communities from Barrow, Alaska - Barrow Graham LP Ref core NGADG0011-312 (SPAdes) (version 2) | ecosystem: Environmental > Terrestrial > Soil > Wetlands >... | reverse complement strand
GCGGCCCAACTCCCTCAAACCTTCTCAATGCGGCAACTCTTGGGGATTTTTGGATGGTCCAAGTTCAACGCTGGACCGCCATTGGCGGGACTATATCAAATCACTCTGAGAAGACGCTGAGAGCAATTCGGCAATCCTGCCGCGTGTTGTCTGACACGCCGCCTAGTCAATATCCACGCCGATAAACCGTCGGCCCAACTGAAGGCAGGCAACCCCCGTTGTTCCCCCGCCACAGAAAGGGTCAAGGACGAGGTCCCCTTGAGGTCGCGGGCTCGAGACCCCGAGTGTGCCGTGGAAATGAAGATGGAGCGGGAAACGGGTCTCGAACCCGCGACCTTCAGCTTGGGAAGCTGACGCTCTACCAACTGAGCTATTCCCGCTCCGTGCGGCTCCAATTATAGAACGCTTGCGCGAGATCCCTCAATACAGTCTTCCTGTCTCGCGTTCCGCATGCCGGCGATCAGCAATCCAACTTCAACGCTTGGTATGCTTCTGCCGGCGGGACGCCGGCGCTGCGTGAGTCACCCTATTGGTCATTTCGCGGCCCTCATCCGCGCAATCCACTCGATTTCATCCCCCAATCGGGTGCCGGTTGGCTAAAACTTTTGCCAGAAGATGCCGATAACCCAACCAGGGACAAGCGGAGGTCAGATGCAAAAACCCCGGATTCTCGTCGTCGAAGACGAGAGAGACGTCTCAAAAGTCATATCGATAAACCTTCAGCTCGAGGGCATGGAGGTCACCGAGGTGCACGACGGGCCGACGGCCATCTCGAGCATCGAGGAAGCCATCCCCGACTGCGTCGTCCTGGACGTCATGCTCCCGAAGATAAGCGGATGGGACATCCTCAAGCACATCAAGTCCAACCCGGCGACGGCGAACGTCCCTGTTGTGATGGTGACCGCGAAGGTGGGCGAGCGCGACCAGTTGCGCGGGCTCGGTGCCGGGGCGGTCAAGTACATCACCAAACCCTTCAGCCCTGTCGCTCTGACAGAGGCGATCAAGAGCGTGCTGAAGCCACAGGCCCGTGAGGAGGTCGCTCGGGAGAGGCGCGAGAGCATCGAGAGGCTCCAGCTCTCGACCATCCACAAGATCTCGGACATCCTCATCTCCGCGCCGGCCCTCGACGAGCTGTTGGAAGGAGTCGCTGACAAGCTGACCGCTCACTTCGACATGCCATTCTGCGCGCTCATCCTGAGCGAGGACGAGGAGCCGGAGGTCTACGCGTTCAGGGAGTCAGCGGGGCAGGCGAGCAAGGGCAAGAGCATCAGCCGGGGCACGATCCCCAAGTCGGCGGACGAGAAGCTCAAGCAAACTTTCGCGGCGAATCGCAGGCCGGCGAAGGTCAGCGACCTCGAGGAGTTTCCACTGGGCGCCATTTTCCCGGGCGCGACGCAGGCCGAGGACGGTTACGTGCTGCCGCTGTTCGAGCAGAACACCTATCTCGGGACCATCGTGCTGGCCGGGAAATCGGGGTTGAACCTATCGCTGGACGAGGAAGACCTGCTGGCCACGATCGCCAACCAGGTCGCCACGGCGGTGGTGAGGGCGCGCCTGCACGAGAACCTGCGCGAGGACGAGGTCGTCCATCGCCGGCTGCTGCACCAGACCATCACGGCGCAGGAGTCCGAGCGCCGAAGGCTGGCGGCTGAGATCCACGACAGCGTGGTCCAGTCGCTGGTGGGCATCTCCTACAGGCTGCAGGCGATCGAGAAGCGGGTGTCGCCGGACACGGATGAGGAGTTGCTCGCCGACATCAAGGTCCTGGAAGAGCAGCTCAACACCAACATCAAGGAGCTGCGCGACCTGCTGCTCGGCCTCAGGCCGCCGATGCTCGACGACATGGGCCTCTATAAAGCGCTCGAGACCCACCTCAAGAACTTCGGCCTCCAGAACGGCATCCAGTACAGCTTTCAGCAACCGGAGACCCCTCCGGTGCTGACCCGGGACGCGCAGATAAACATCTTCCGCATCGTCCAGGAGGCCCTGAACAACATCGAGAAGCACGCCAGCGCCACGCACGTGACGATCGAGATCGAGGCCACTCCCCAGAAGCTCTTCCTCACGATACGGGATGACGGGCGTGGTTTCTCCACACAGAGGACGCGAGGCCGGCCGCGGAACCTCGGCATCGCCAGCATGCGCGAGCGGACCGAGCTCCTCGGTGGGCACCTGAAGATAAAGTCGGAAGCGGACAGGGGCACGATGATATCGGTCGATGTCCCGTTGAGACAGATAGTGGAGGGATAGTATGCCGGTTAAGGTAATGATCGTCGACGACCACAACCTGGTGCGCGAAGGGCTCAAAGCGGTCTTCGCCCAGGGGGACGAGATCGACGTCGTCGGGGAGGCGGGCTCGGGCGAGGAGGCAATCGAGATGGTCGAGAAGGTGAAGCCCGATGTCATCCTTATGGACATCAGCATGCCGGGCATGAACGGCATCCAGGCGACCAAGCAGATTCGCGACAAGCACCCGGACGCCAAGATAGTCATCCTCACCATGCTGGACCAGGAAGGCTACGTGTACGAGGCCATCAAAGCCGGCGCGACGGGTTACATGCTCAAGAGCACGTCTTCCGACGAGCTGGTCAACGCCATCCAGACCGTCAATGATGGCAAGGCCCTGCTCCATCCGGACGCCACCGCCCAGCTCCTCAAAGAGTTCGTCACCCTCGCCCAGAACAAGGCGAAGGACTACGGGCTCTCGAACCGCGAGATGGAAGTGCTGCAGCTTCTGTCGGAGGGCAAGACCAACAAAGAGATCGCCAAAGCCCTCTGGATCAGCGAGCAGACGGTCAAGACCCACGTGGCGCACATATTTGACAAGCTCGGTACGTCCGACCGGACCGAGACCGTGGCGCGGGCGCTGCGTAGCGGCCTGGTAACATAGAACGCAAGTTAAGGGGTCTGACCCCCGCGAAGCCAAATACCAGTTCTAACGGAAGTAGAGCCGACCATTTGCGTTTCTTATTCTGACCAGACTCTATTCTTGTCCTCCCTGGGCACCCGCACCCGGAGCGCCTTCCGCGCGACGGACAGATGCACAACCTCGCCTTGCTTGTACTTGTAGACCTCACCGTCCACCTGGACGTAGGCCTCCTCGAGCAGTTCGATGGTGAACTCCTCGCTCGCCACGCGCAGTATCTTGTCCGACCTGTACTCGCGGTTGGAGCTCCGCATCAAGAGGTACCAGGCGGGTATCGGGGATATCGGGCGCAGCGCGGACATGTCGATCAAACCGTCGTCCATCCGCGCCTCTGGCATCCACCACACGAAGCGTGCGTACAGCGGCGCGTTGCCGAAAACGGCGATGAGGAACTTTTCGTCGAAGACCGTGTCGCCTGTATCGATGCGCAGGCGCTTGTTGGAGTTCCTGAACCTCTCCTTGAACACGATCCGCAGCCCCACCGCGACGTACGCCGGGAGGCGCACCCGCTTGTGGCTCAGGGTCTTGTAGGCGATCTCACCGTCCACTCCGATGCCGAAGCCCACCGCGGCGAAGCTGTCGTTATGCTTTATCAGGTCCATCCTGCGATCGTGGTCGGTCAGCAGCACCTCCAGCGCGGGGACCCTCTCCCTTCCGATGCCCACGTTGTGGCAGAAGTCGTCGGCGGTGCCGGCGGGGAAGACCGCGAACGTCTTGTCCTGATCGGGGACGTCCATCATGCCGTTGACGACCTCGTTGACCGTGCCGTCGCCGCCCACGGCCACCACGACGTCCACTCTTTCCATCCAGCGCTTCACTATCTTGCGGGCATGACCCGGGTAGTCGGTGAAGAACGCCTCGTGGCGCACCCCCAGCCTGCTCAGGTGCTTCAACAGCCAGACGGCCTCCTTCATCGCGTTGCCACCGCGAGAGACCGGGTTGCATATGACCAGGTAGCTCTGGGCGAGCGCGGACGGCTCGCCGACCGGCGACCCTTCCTTCTTGAAACTCGCCTGGGTAAAGCGCTCCACTCAGCCCTCCTTCCTGGCCCGCGGCACACGAACGCTTATGGCTTGAGGCTCCACCGTCATCTTGAGAACCTCCCCCTTGGGCAGCACCTGGACCTCCCCGTCGAACTGCGCGTAGACGTCGTCGAGGCATTCGATCACCATCTCGCGCGTGTCGTACTCGTCCATCTGGCTCGCCCAGGTGTGCTTCCCCGCGGTGGAGAGAGCAAAGAGGAGCAGGGCCTTGCCCTTGCTCATCATGTCGAAGGTCGCGAGGTTGATGACTCCGTCGTCCATCTCCGCCTCGGGAAGCATATTCATGTAACGGCCGTACGATCCCGCATTTCCCGCCACGACCAGCAGGAAGTCCTGCTCCATGCGCTCGCCCGCAACCGTCACGGCCAGCTTCGAGCGGGGCATCGGCCGGAACAGCATGGAGAGGCCGTGGTACCAGTAGGCCAGCAACCTCAGGTGCTTGCTCTGATAACTCCGGTAGGCGATCTCGGCGTCCAGCCCGATGCCCAGGGTGACCCCGGCGAAGCGGTCGTTGACGCGCATGAGGTCTATGGTCCTCTCGCTGTCGCCGATGAGTGTCTTGAGGGCGTCGTCGCGGTCGAGCGGGATGCCCATGTTGCGAGCGAAGTCATCCGCGGTTCCGCTGGGGAAGACGGCCAGTTTGCGGCCGGGCTCCTTGGAGTTCATGATGCCGTTGATGACCTCGTTGACGGTGCCGTCTCCGCCGACCGCAACGACCACGTCGACGACGTCGATCCAGTTGGCCACGAGGTCTTTGGCGTGGCCGGCCTTCTCGGTAAAGAGGGCCTCGTGCTCGATGCCCGCTTTACGGAGTTTGTTCAGAAGCCATATTCCCTGCCGCTGGGCGTGGCCGCCCCTGCCTACAGGGTTCACCACGACCAGGTAGCGTTCATCACTCTCCACCCAAACCTCCGAGCTCAAAAGGGAGCGCCGGTGGCCAAAGGATAACACAATCACTATGACACCCCCGGCGCACCAGGCTTACCTGGCGGGCATGCTCGGGCGCGACGGACATCTGGTATCATAAACCGAGCATCTACCGTCGGTTGTATCACCAGGAAACAGCGCTTGAAGGATCACTGCATCATAACAAGCCTGTCCGGCATTTCGGGGCCCGAGGGCGCATGCCGCAGGTGGCCGTCTCACAAACGCATGGGCGTCATCGTGGCGTCCGCCTTGTTGATGTTGCTCGTCCTGTCTCTGGTGCCCGGGTTCTGCTCGCCGGCGGCCGCGCAGCAGTCGACGCCCGCTGGCAAAGTCGTCATCGTCGTGATCGACAGGATAGGCATCGACGACTTGAGCCCCGCGGATTCTCCGAACATCCTGAAACTGGCCGGGCGCGGCGCCATCAGCCTGATGAACGCGCGCGTGAAGTACGACCAGTACGGGCTCGGCAGCTACCTGATCATCGGCGCCGGAGGGAGGGCCATCGGCGGCCCGAACATCGGGCTCGCCTTCAACTCCACCGAGCGCCTCAAGGCCAGCGAGGGCGGGACCGTGCCCGCGGGCTCCGTCTATCACTCCAGGACGGGCAGGACCGCGCCGGTGAGAAGCGTCGTCAACCTGTTCATCGAGGAGATGAAGACGAAGTCGGACGTGCCCCAGGCCAGCAGCAAGCCGGGGTTGCTGGGCCAGACACTTGCCGCGAACGGCAAGAAGGTCACCGTGCTCGGCAACGCCGACGCCACACTGCCGTCCTCACCGCTGGATGTCCCGCCGGGACAGGACGTCCGCGTTCCGCAAAAACCACTTCAGCAGGAGCCGGCGCCGGTGGAGCTGGCCCCGTCCGGCCTGGCCGCCGTGCCCACTCCCGGACAGCAGTCGTACCCGCTGACCTCGTTCATCCACCGCGAGAGCGTAGCGATAGCGATGACCGCCGGTGGAAAGGTGAGCCGGGGCAACGTGTCCGACGAGCTGACCCGCGACACGTCCACCACCGGTGACCTTCACACCGACTTCGCGCGGCTCGAGGCACAGGCGAAGGCGGCCCTTCCCACCTCGGACGTGATGGTGGTCGACATGGGGCAGACGTCGCGGGTCGACGAGCAGGCCGGCTTCTACACGGAATCCAGGCTGACGGCCGCGAGGCACGCCGCCCTGCGCGAGTGCGACAGCTCGCTGGGGCGCCTTGCGTCGATGATCGACCCGGCCAGAGATATCATCGTCGTCTGCACTCCCACCCCGACCAGAAAGATGATCCTCGATGGCGAGCTGCTCACGCCTCTGGTCATCTCGGGCAAAGGCTACAGCACCGGCGGACAGCTCCACTCGGCGACGACCAGGCGCACCGGGCTGGTCTCGAACTACGACATCGCGCCCACGGTCCTCGAGTTCGAAGGGCTCAAGACTCCCTCGGAGATGGACGGCAGGCCGGTGACCGTGACCGGCTCCCAGTCGGACATCGCGCGGCTCGTCCGGTTCCAGGACAAGGCGGCCGCGACGTTCAACGCCCGCAGGCTGATGGTGAGGGTCTACGTCATAGCGTCCATGTGCATCATCGCGCTGTTCTTCCTGGTCGTCCTGCTGCGCAGGGACCTGATCGATTCGCACCCATACTTCTGGTCCGTGCCGTTGCTGGCGATCCTGGCCGGGCCGCTGATGTGGCTGCTGGTCCCCGTGTTCGGCGCGCTGCCCCAGGCGGCGATGATCGCGATCGCGGTCTGCGGGACGATCATACTCGCGGCGGCGGCGCTGGCCCTGCGCAAGAGATCGTCGGATGAAGACAGATCTCCGCTGAGCGCCGCGCTGCTGCGCCCGATCCTGGCCATCTCGGGGGTCACGCTGCTGGTCATCGTCGCCGACCTGCTCGCGGGCTCGCCGCTGATGACGTTCAGCACGTTCGGCTCGGACACGATCCTGGGCGACCGCTACTACGGCATCGGCAACCTCTACATGGGGTTCGCGATGGGCGCCGCCATCGTGGTCGGCTGCATCGCCGTGTACCTGCTGCGCGAGAAGCTGGACAAACCATGGAAGAAGTACGCGGTGGCCGGGGCCATCTTCGCAGTCATCACGATCGCCATCGGGCTCCCCAAGCTTGGAGCGGACATGGGCGGCCTCGCGGCAATGCTGGTGGCCTCACTGGTGACGCTGCTGAAGTTCGACGGCAAGAGGCTGACGATCAAGAAGATCGTTGTCGTGGTAGCGGTCCTGATAGTCTGCCTCGGCGCCGTCTTCGTCGTCGACGCGCTAATGCCGGGGTCCGCCTCGCACGTCGGGCGCGCGATAGGCAAGGCTCAGGGCAGCGGCTTTTCCACGCTGGCGGCGCAGGCGGCCAGGAAGCTGGCCACGAACTGGTCGCTCACCTGGACGTCGATCTGGCGGCTGCTGTTGTTGTTCGCCTTCGTGGCTTTCGTGGTCTTCAACTGGAAGTACAAGATCCTCGCGACCTTGCGGGACTCCTACCAGAACATATACGCCGGCTTCGTCGGCCTCGCCGTCGGACTCATCCTGGCCTGGTTGCTCAACGACTCCGGCATGGAAGCCGCTGGCGCGATCGCGGCGTTCCTGTTCGTGCCCTTCTTCCTCATGCTGATACCGTGGAAGCGCAAGGACGCGCCGCCGGTGGAGACAGGCTGAAATTGGACGACAAGGAAGACCGGAAGATACAGAAGCGCATCGCCAGGGCCGAGAAGAAAGCGGTCAGGTATGCCGGGGTCGACCAGGGTCTGATCCACAAGTTCTGGGAGCTCGTGAACATGTTCCCCAAGATCTCCACCCCGGAGCTGGAGCTGCGCCTGGAGCACTTCATCATGACCGCCGCGCCGGGCCAGTACTTCCTCATGCAGCAGGCGATCTTCGAGGAGGCGACGCCCTACCTGGTCGAGGACGAGCGGATGCTGCACCTCATGGACGAGCTCGCCGGCAAGAAGATAGGGCTGTCCATACCCGGCGAGTACGAGTCCACCGTCACGCTGGACCAGAGGTGTTTCCAGGTGAGGCGCGGCATAGTGGAGGACGTGCCGGTGATCTCGTGCGCATCGCGCCGGGACTACGCCGACGCGATCCTGCTAAAGGCTGATCCGATCAAGATGATCCTGGGGAGGCGCATCAGGGCGACAAAGAAGTTCACGCTGCTGCGCTGGGTGCTGCCCCACATCGAAGTTCTTCGCGACAGGACCCTCTTCGACAAGTACCTGGGCTACCAGTCCGAGGTGGAGAAGGTCATCGAGGAGAACCTGACCAAGATGGGATACTGAAGCCGATGAACGAAAAGGCCGCCCTGCTCGTAATCGATGTCCAGAACTCGGCCACGGCCCGTGACGGCAAGGTCACAGTCGGCTGCGAGCGCTGCGACGCTCCAATAGAAAACATGAACAGCCTGATAGAGCTCGCGGATCGAGAAAGCTGGGATATCTACTACGTGGCGCACGTGACACCCTGGTACCACTTCCTCCCGGCAGCCGCGACACACTTCGCGTTCATGAAGGGAAGCGAAGGCGCGCGGTTCGACCGGCGCCTGGACGTGGTGAACAAGGCCGTTTTCACCAAGATGTTCGGGAGCGCGCTGTCCAACTTCAGGCTGAAGAGACTCTTGAAGGACACCGGCGTGCGGTCCGTGGTGCTCTGCGGACTGGCGACTGACGCCTGCGTCCTTGCGTCCGCCAAGAGCGCGAAGTCCGCGGGTTACGACGTCACCGTGGTCTCCGATGCCTGCGTCGGTAGGACAGACGAGGCGGCCGCTGAAGCCTGCGCGCAGATGGGGGCGCGAGGCATTCTCATCGCGCGGACTTCGGACCTGCTCCCCGCCACCGCCCCGGCTGAGAATTAAAAAGCCGCGCCTCCTGGGACGCGGCTCGCAACATCGCCTCGATGCCCTTATTCCCCTTCAGGCCTCCTGGGGACCAGCTCGCTCAGCAGGACCGGCGCGGGCTCCGCGGCCGGCAAGGCTTTCTCTTCGGCGACCTTGGGCTCGGAGAGCAGGGCCTTTATAGCCGCCGACTCCGCGCTCTTCTTTGCCGCTTTCTTGGCTGGCTTCTTTGCCGCTTTCTTGGCTGGCTTCTTAGCGGCCTTCTTCTTGGCTGGCTTCCTGGCGGCGGGCTTCCTGGCCGCTTTCTTCCTGGCTGGCTTCCTGGCGGCGGGCTTCTTTCTGGTCGCGACCTTCTTCTCGATGTCCGTAACCCTCTTCTCGATGCTGTCGAGGTCGGCGTGAGTCACGATGCCGGTGTTCTCCAGCGCGCGCTGGACCGTCTTTGCCACCACGGTTGAGAACTCGTCGCCCTTGGAGATGAGGCCTTTCTTGGCGCCGGCCATCTTCTTGCGTCCCTCGGGGGTGAGGCTCTTACCCTTGTCCACCAGCCGCTCGGCAGCCTTTTCGACCTCTTCCTGAAGAGCGACGACCGCACCTACAGCGAGGAAAGGAATGTCCGACAGGTCCATCTTTGCCGCCATTGGCTTCTCCTATTCGCCTTTGCCCAGGGCCTTGTCTATCTCGTCGACGCGGCGCTCGACCCTTGCGAGGTCCGACTTGGTCACTATGCCCGCCGAGGAGAGGATCTTCTTCACCTCGCCGCCGATCGACTGGATCAGCTCCTCCTGGCCTTTCTGGCCTTTGGATATCAGCTCGGCGACGGTCTGCTTCTCCCTGGTGCGCTTGATCAGCTCGGACACCTGAGGAGTGTCGGCCGCGTCCTCCTGACCCATGCGCTTCTTGCCCTTCGCGACCAGCGTCGCGTAGAGCTCGCCGCTGAGGCCACCAAGCGTGTTGGAAATTCCTTCGAAGAGGTACTGGATCTCTTTCACGTCCATCTTCAGATCACTCCCGCCTAGCCGAATCATCATGGCCGGATGCAGCAGCCCGACCGTACCGCTCCCTCTTCCGCGCGAAAGGTCTTCTAATGTACTATCCAGCCGGACTTTACGTCAACAAGCACGAGACCTGTCATGCCCGCGCGAGCGTCTATCTGTTAGAATCGGCTCAGACACAGGAGGTCTCTGATGAAAAAACTCGTCGTCGCGATCATCGCCGCCCTGGCGATAGCAACTCTTCTGGCCGCCGGATGCGGAGGGAGCAAATCAAGCAGTTCGCCTACGGCCGGCTCGGCCCAGCAGATCTTAAAAGCCAGCCAGACCAAGATGCAGGCCGTCAAGTCGTTCAAAATAAACGGCACCTATACCGTCACCACGCCTGCTGCAGAGGTGAAGACGGAGGGCGCGACGGTCACCGGTGAGGTCCAGATGGTAAGCGCCAATGACGTGCGCGCGCACGTCACCGCCACGCCTGACGGCGGAGGAAAGCCATCGGAGATCTACGTGGTCGACGGCTACCAGTACAGCTACAACCCTAACAAAGGCTGGTCGAAGTCCAAGGTGTCCTCGGCTACAGACCTCCAGTCGAGTGGCATAGTGACGCCGGGCTCCATCTCCGAGCTCACCAAGTTCGCCGAGAACATGAAGCTCGGACCCGTGCAGAACGGCAAGTACGTCCTCAAGTTCGACATCGGCTCGAAGTTCTTCGACGAGATCTTCAAGCGCGCGGCGCAGGGTTCGCAGTCGTCCACTCCTACGGGCACGGCGGGTCAGTCGACGCAGCAGCTTGCCCAGGCCATGAAGGAGCTCCTGAGCGGGCTGACCATGTCGATGACCTACAAGATCGACAAGACCAGCGGGCTGGCTGACAGCGCCTCCATTAAGGTGTCGCTGAAAGGCTCGGCGCTTGGTGACGCTACGGCCGACATCAACTTGACTTTCTCGGACTACAACGCGCCTGTCACGATCACTCTCCCGCCCGAGGCGCAGAACGCGCCGTTGCAGGACAACGGTGGAATACCGAGCCTGCCGAGCATCCCGGGGCTGGGCATCTAGACGGTTCAGGCGTTGCGGACCAGAGCAAGACCGGTCAGCGAAAGAGGCCGCCGGGCGTGCATCCCCGCACTTGCCTTGCTTATCGCAGTTGCCTTCACTTGCCTGGCTGGCTGCGGGACCTCTGTGCAATCGACATCCGAATCGCGTGCTCGCCAGGTCATCGACCGCGCCGGCATCGCCATGAACTCGGTGAAGTCTCTGAAGGAAGCCGGCTCCAACGTGATGACGTCACAGGACGCTTCTATCCCTTATCAGAAGGTCACTTTCACTTCGGAGATGGACCTGACCGACCCGGCGATGCCGCTCAGCCACACTGTGCTGCAAAGAAGCGGCAACGTGGTGGACGTCTACTCTCAAGGGGGCTTCCTCTTCACCTTCCAGAACGGCAAGTGGCAAAAGGTGAAGTCCTCGAGCACGTCCTCACTGACCCCGGCCGACCTTGTCACGCTCACGGAGGGAGCGGAGAAACCTCGGGTCTCGACGACCTCCGCGAGCTACCGGGTGACCTTTGACGTCAACCCGAAGACTCTTCAGAAACTCGATCTGCTGGGCACGGGCGCCGCGTCGGGGACCAGCGCCGAGGGCGGGGCGGTCCCCGGCCTTCACATGAGCGCCGTCTACACCATCGCGAGGGATACCCAACTGGTGCAGGCGGCCAGCCTGGACATGAGCATGCCGGACGTCACCGGCGATGGGAACACCACCGGCACCCTCAGCGCGAAGCTCTACGACTTCAACAAGCCGGTCAACGTGATCGTCCCCGCCGACGTGAAGTCGGCCCCCGTGAAGTGAGACCTGCTCCTACAGCCGGAGCTCCGCGAGGCACTCCAGGAAATAGTCGATGTCGTCGGCGCTGTTCATGTAGCTGAGCGAAACACGCAGGGCCCCCGTCGCGATGGTGCCGATGGTCTGGTGGGCGCAGGGGGCGCAGTGCAGGCCCGCGCGCACGGCGATCCCAAAGCGGCTGTCCAGGGCTGCTGCGACCTCCGGCGGCGTGGCGTTCTCGAACGTCAGGGCCAGAATGCCCACGCGGTCTCGAAGGTCCGCCGGGCCGTGGACCTTCACGTTCTTCATCTCGGCGAGGCCGGCCACGAGCCCGTCCAGCAGAGCCAGTTCATGCGATCGGATCGCGTCCACCCCCACCCTGGCCGCGAAGTCCGCGCCGGCGCCGAGGCCGACTATGCCCGGCGCGTTGAGCGTCCCACTCTCGTAGCGCTCGGGGAGCTCCGCCGGCTGCTCGAGCTCGTTCGACCTGCTCCCCGTGCCGCCGCAGCAGAGCGGCTCCGGGTCCAGACCCGCGCCGATGTACAGGCCGCCGGTGCCCTGCGGCCCGAACAGCTCTTTGTGTCCGGTGAACGCGAGCAGGCCGACGCCCGACGAGGAGATGTCTATCGGGAGGCGGCCGGCGCTCTGCGCCGCGTCCACCAGCAGGGGGACTCCCGCGGCGCGCGCTATGCGAGCGACCTCGTCGAGTGGCTGTATCGTCCCGGTCACATTGGAGACATGGTTGAGGACGATCAGCCCGGTCGAAGACCTGATGGCTTTCTCCAGGTCGGGCGGGTCCAGCCTGCCGTCGGGCGCACATCGCACCGCCGTGCTGGTGATGCCCCGCGAGCCCGCCGCCGCCAGAGGACGCATCACCGAGTTGTGTTCCATGGAGGTCGTCACCACGTGGTCTCCCGGCTCCAGCAGGCCCTGGATGGCCAGGTTGAGAGCCTCGGTGGCGTTGCGCGTGAACACCAGGCGAAGCGGGTCGGGAGCGCCGAGCAGGGAAGCGACCGCCTCCCTTGCCGCGTACACCATCCTGCCGGTCTCCACCGAGCGCCAGTGGCCCGAGCGACCGGCGCTGCCGCCGACGCCGCGCATGAAGCCGTCGACCGCCTCGTAGGTGACCTCCGGTTTCGGGTACGTCGTCGCCGCGTTGTCCAGGTAGACCGACCTGGTCTCTTCGCCCATCACACGCCCTTCTCCGTCGCTGATGTCCTGCCGACTAGTGTACCTCGTTAAGCTGCCGAGGTCCGGCATCGAGTCCGTGTAACCGATCCGGCCATCGCAGCGTCTGTTACTGGTAGAGACCGAGGAGGCCGAGATGGACCGAATTATAAGACTGCTGACAATCGAGGAAGCGGCGCGCGAGCTGCACTTGAGCACGCCACAGGCCCTTAAGCTGGTTGCGGAAGGAAAGCTGACAGCATCCAATATCGACGGGCGCTGCGTTCTGTCCGAGATGCAGCTCATGTTCTTCAAGAGGAGCCACCCGGCTCTCGCCACCGGATGACGCGGGAGCGGGTTAGCCCTCCTCCGTCCCTTCAACGCAGTAGAACGTCATGGACAGGCCGTACCCTTCCCAAATCGGACAGCCCGGGCACAGGCACGTCACCTGGTTGACCTCCTGGGGGCTCTTTCCCCGGCCGCAGTAAAGCCACGGCTCGTCTCCGGGATAGCTGGGGCACCCGGGGCAGATGCACTTCGCCGAAATCTCGTCGCTTACCGGGACGACAGGCATGGCAGCGCTCCTTTCGGTTCGGGCTGACGGCGCTTACGGCGCCTTGCCGCTGACGCAGAAATAGAGTCCGGCCAGATCGTTCTTGTGCCAGACGGGACAGCCGGGGCAGGTGCACCGCACCTGCTCGATGTGCTTGGGGCTCTTGCCCCTGGCGCAGTAGAGGATCGGGTCGCCGCCCCGCGGGTAGCTCGGGCAGCTCATGCAGATGCACTTCTGCTGGTTCTCGGATGTGTCGGCTACCGCCACTGTTCCACTCCTCCACCACGCGATGTTCGTTTGCTCACGCTTGGTTCGGTACAGCGGTCTCGATTCCTACCCCTTGTGTCGCATTGGCGTTAATGGGGACGGGGAAGGGTAAGCATTTTGCTTGCTGTCCTCGCGAATACGCACATATCCGGTAAACCGCAGCGCCGCTGCGGAGGCTACGCAAAATACTAACCCTGCCCCCGTCTGACACCCCCTATAAAAGAAAAATCTAAGATGACTGCTGACCAGTAGAAATGATTCCTGACGTGTGATCGATGATAGTTGAAATATGGCTTCGCGGGGGTCTGACCCTTTGTGTTGCATCCACGCCTACGAGTTCAGGCGGGCGAGGTATACCTTCTCCAGCGGACGTTGAGTCCTCGAAGGGGAGCTGGAGAAGGTATACCGAGCGTTACCCAAAGGTGACGGGGATGACCTTGGCCTTGCCCTTCTCCACGAGCCTGTTGTGGACCCGCTTCTCGATCATGCAGATGAAGCCGGTGAGGATCACCAGGCCCCCCAGTACGAAGACCAGGTAGAAGCCGGTCTGGAAGGTCGAGTATTTGAGCAATGTCAGGTATTGCACGAATATGATGAACGCCCCGATGAGGAAGTTCATGATGATGTAAAAGCCCTGCAGGACGCCCGAATCCACCGCCATATAACCGGCCTGGAGCAGCACCGGGATGAAGGCGAACCACGGCAGCAGCCCGGCGAGGCCGAAGCGGATATCGGTCCCCGTGGACGAGGCCCCCCAGGGCAGGCTGAGGCATATGATCGCCAGGACGACCTCGGCCACCATGAAGCCTCCGACCACGAACGTGAGCGGCGACACCCTTATCTTGATTTTTGGGGCTTCAAAGATCTTCATCACAAGTCCTTACTCGTGAGAGAATCATACCCGGTCGTACGCGATATCGAAAGGCGCTTCCCCGGTGAGGAAGCGATCGAGGTCTTCGCCGTTGTAGAGCTTGATTATCACGCGCCGCACCTTGCCGCTGATCTGGCTTATCAGTGCCTTGTCCATCACCTCGCCGTAGTACCCGGAGAGGTCCAGCGGCTTTCCGATGCGGACGAACACCCTCTTGTAGTAGGTCCAGCTCACGCCGCTCTGAAACTCCGGGTGGTCGAAGAACGGCTTCACCAACCACGGCGGCACGGTGGGAAGGTTGCGCTCCCCCTGTCCGATCACAGCGATCGGGATTATCGGGGCCTTCGCCTCCAGCGCGATGCGGGCGAACCCCGTGCGAAACGTCCTTATCTTGGAGACGCTGTGCAGGTGGGCGATGGTGTGGATGCCCTCGGGGAACACGCCGACCAGCTCGCCATCCTGGATGAGCCTGGCCGCCTCGCTGAGGTTCTCCTGGCTGCGGGCGCCGCCGAAGACGTCCATCGACTGGGCGCCGACCATCCTGAAGAGCTGGCTGATCCCCGGGATCATGAACGCCACGGAGGCCGCGACGAAGTTGATGGGCCTGGTGACGTTGAGCGCTATGGCCGCCGGGTCTATCACCGGGTTGCGGTGGTTGCTCACCAGCAGCGCGCCCCCCTCGGCGGGTATGTTCCAATCGCCCTCGCCCTTGAGGCGCAGCAGCGCGGAGACTATCGGCCCCACAGTGGTGACGCCGACTTCATATGCGAGTGCCTGGTATACGTCCAAGGGTGTCGCGCTCCCGCGGTATCAGCCCTGTCGGTCCGCCCGGCCGCAGATCACTTCGTCTCGGGCAGGACCTTCACGTGGTTGTTGGACTTCGGCCTGCGGCTCGCGTCCATCTTGCTCGCGCCCATGAGCTGGACGCTCCCGGTGAGGAACTTGTGCCGCATGGGTATCTCGTATGCCATGTCCATCGTTATCTGCTCGAGCACCCTGTTCCTGGCCAGCTTGTTGACGATCGATATCAGGGTCTCGGGATTCACCGAGTCGAGAAGCTTCTCCATGAACGACGCGAACTCGTCCATCGAGCCTGCCAGCACCGCGGGGTCGAGCTCCCGGATGAGCTGGGTGGTCCAGTCACCGATCGCGTTCACCGTCTCCGCCATCACCTTGGGATCGATCCGCTTGGTGACCTCGACCAGCCAGCCGGCGTTGGCGTTCACGCTGTCGGCTATGACTGAGGGGTCAATCCTGGTCATGAGGTCGTTGACCCAGGACGCGTTCGCGTTCGCCACGTCCGCGATGACCGCGGGGGATATCTTCGAGGTGAGCCGGACTATGAACTCGGGGTTCTCGTTGATCGCCCGCGCAACAACATCGGTGTCCAGCGCCCGGACGAGCCCCATCATGAACTCGGGAGTCTCGTAGATGACGCCCGCGCACACCTCGGGGGAAAGCGCGTCGATGGTCCCCATCAGGAAGTCGGGGCTAAGGTTGAGCGCCTCGGCGATCGGTCGGGGATCGATCTCGGAGAGGTAGTCGACCAGGATCTGCGGGTTGCCCTCGAAGGCGCCCGCGATGACCGAGGGGTCGACCTTCTCCATCACGGCCGGAAGGAAGCCCGGGTTGTCGTTGATGGCGTCGGCTACCGCCTTGGGCGACAGGGAGGCCATGGCGTTAGAAAGGAGTTTCCCGTAGCCGATGACTGTTCCCGTGACACGACCGATCATCTCCAGGATCATGCTTACCACCTCGCCATCCGTCACCTCAGCCGCCGGCTTGTCCACCGTGCGGCTTTTCCCGACCAACACCCTCTTGAACTGGTTGTAGAGCTGGCGGCGCGCCAGATCCGCCGCGAACCCGGAGACTATGCCCATCACCGCTTCTCCCGAGCCGGACCCTTTATGATAGCACTGTAAGAGGGACCCCTACTGGGGCACCCACCCTATCGAGGCTGTCCCGCCGCCCCGGTTGTTCCAGTACATCGCGCGCTCGGCCATTATCGGCTGCGAGCACATCAGCTTGACCGACGTGTCCCTGTTGGGAAGTTCGTTAGCCACGTTGATGGTCACCCTGCTGTTTGCGGGCACCCTGCAGCCGGGGCCGGCGACCGCACCGGAGTTGGTCAGGTAGGTGACGCTCACGTCCGCGGGCTTGCTGTTGGGGTTCTGGATGCAGACGAAGGTCTCGAAGCCCCACGCGGTGGAGCCCTCGGCGAGGTAGATGCTCTTGGATGGCGCAGTGAAGCCTATGGTATCGGTGCCGGCCTTCCCTGTCCCGTTGTTCCAGTACATGGCGCGCTCGGCGTTCACCTCGATGTCGCTGGAGACGGCGATCGAGGTGTCCGTGTTGGGGACCCGCTGGTTGACGTTGATGGTCTGGCGAGTGTTCGCGCCCATGTTGATGGTCGGCTGCTTGACCGGACCGTGCGTAGTCATGAAAGTCACGTCGACCTTGGCCGCCTTGCTGTTGGGGTTCTGCAGCAGCAGCCAGGTCTGGAATCCCCAGGCGCTGGACCCCTCCGAGAGGTACCAGGTCTTGCTGGGTGCCGCCACGCCGATCGACGCGTGGCCGCCGCGCCTGCCGTCCCAGTACATCGCGCGCTCGCAGACTATGTTCTGGTCGCTCACCAGCCTGGTGGAGACATCGCACTGCCCCACGTCTTTGGAGACGTCCAGGGTCTTGCGCTGTCCGGCCCCGACCGTGAGCGTAGGCTTGGTCACTACCCCGTGTGAGGTCATATAGGTGATGTCGACGTTGGCGGTCGAGGTCAGGCTGGGGTTCTGGATGCAGACCCAGGTCTCGAACGGGTAGGTGGTGCAGCCCTCCGCCAGGTACCAGCTCTTAGCTGGCGTGGTGGTGCCGATCGAGTCGGTCCCCTCGATGCGGTTGTTCCAGTAGATGGAGCGCTCGCAGACGATCTTCTGTGTGGACTGGACCTCTATCGAGAGGTCGACGTTGGGGATGTCGTCGTTCACCTTGAGCGTCACCCGGGAGCTCGGCGGCACGTTCAGCTGCTGGGGCCTCGGTATCCGCCCGTACTGCGCGGTGTTGTAGATGATTGTAACGGTGGCGTCGATGTCGGTGGTGTTCTCCATCAGGAGGAAGGTCTCGAAACCCCAGGCGGTCGACCCCTCGGGGAGGTACCACGTCTGGGCCGCCGTCGGGATCGGCGGGATAGGGTTGCCGGTCACGGTAAATACCTTGTCCGTGTTGCTCGACACACCTTGTGTGCGTACCACAACGGGGCCAGTGGTGGCGCCAGTCGGTACCTGGGTGAGTATGCCCATGGTGTCGCTCCAGCTAAAGTACTGAGCCTGGACTCCATTGAATGTCACGCTTGACGTCGAGTCGGGAGTGCCGAAGCTTCCGCCCGTTATGAGGACCGGAGTTCCGATAGGGCCTTGATTGGGAACAATGTTATTAATGAAGGGTATTGGCGCGGCCGCGGCCGTCCCGGCGCCGAAGATCACCAGTGTGACCAGGAGCAGTGCTGTCAGAAGTGTCAGACCCGTCTTTTTCATGGAACGCCTCCAGGGTGATTTTCGTAAATATTACCACAGGGGGCGGATTCGTAAGTATGAGGAAAATTCAAGAAAGGGGTCTGACCCCATTCTTGAATAATTTGGGCCTGGCTCCTATTTTGCGCTAGTCGCCGGAGTACATGTTCTCGATCAGGGCGGCGTACCGCGAGGACACTTCCTTCCGCTTCACCTTGAGCGTCGGCGTGAGCAGACCGGAGTCCTCCGTCATCTCCTCGGGCAGGAGCGCGAACCTGGTGACGCGCTCGTGGCGGTCGAAGTCGG
>Ga0209539_1000755_pt1 | contig 18219 bp, 17 predicted proteins | sample BarGraNGADG00312_2_FD_184499 | JGI IMG/M metagenome (GOLD analysis project Ga0209539, IMG submission 184499) | Arctic peat soil microbial communities from Barrow, Alaska - Barrow Graham LP Ref core NGADG0011-312 (SPAdes) (version 2) | ecosystem: Environmental > Terrestrial > Soil > Wetlands >... | reverse complement strand
TTATTTATAAATTAATGTTGAAATTTTCGAAGGATCAAATATATCATTGGCAGTCTTAATCAGTTCAGATGCCGATATGGCATCGATCTTTTTACACGTATCTTCAATGCTTTCAATCTTATTAAAGACAAGCAGACTTTTCCCAAGGCTTAACATCAGACTCTCATGATGCTCATAACCTCTTGCCAGATAGCCCTTCACCTGGTTTTTTGCTTTGCTTAATTGTATGGTTCCCAGCTTGGAGGTACGAAGCTTTTTCAACTCCGACATGGCAATTGAGATACTTTTATCAAGGTACTGGCTATCAGTTCCGAAATATATTGAAAAGATGCCGGTATCGTAATATGGATTATAGTTTGATTCTACATTATATGCAAGTCCGTTTTTTTCGCGGAGCGACATGTTTAATCTCGAGTTTAAGCCCTGTCCACCCAGAATATTATTCAAAAGGAACATCCCCAGTCTTCGTTTGTCTTTAAAATCATACGCAAGATTTCCCATTATGCAGTGATTCTGATATGTATCCATTTTTTTTGTCACTGAAGCCGGTTTATATATCCAGTTCCCGTTAGATCTGGCTACTCTCCTTTCTGTAACAATGTTTGTAAAATGTGTTTTAAATAGCTTAAGTATTTTTTCATCAGAAATATTACCGACTGAACAGAAAACCATCTGATGTGTATTGTAATTATTTGAAATAAAATCAGATATCTTCTTTTGTGAAAATGTTTTTACTGACTCCGGTGTACCCAGGATATTACGACCGATCGGTTGGTTTGAGAAGATAAGCTCTTCAAAATCATCAAAGATCAGTTCCGAAGGACTATCGAGATAGGAGTTTATCTCCTCAATTACGACATCTTTTTCTTTTTCTATCTCTTTCCCGGGGAAGACGGAATTAAAGGTTATATCGCTTATTAATTCTATGGCTCTCTCAAAATCTTCCTTAAGAAATGATGCATGTATTGCAGTTTCCTCCTTGGTTGTATAAGCATTTAGTTCCCCGCCAACATCTTCCAGCCTGCTCAGGATATGATATGCCCTTCTTTTTTTTGTCCCCTTAAACAGCATATGTTCAATGAAGTGAGCGATCCCGTGTTCAGGTAATGTTTCATCACGCGAACCGGTATTGATAATAAGGCCACAGTGAGCAACTAATCCGGGTATCCTGTAATGAACGAGCCTGATACCATTGGGGAGTGTGTTTAGAAGGAGATCCATCTTATATTATTAATGAGGATGCAAATGTACCACATCATTAAAATGATTCCAAATAGAAATTTTTTTACCAAAGTTTTTGGTTAGTCGGATTTGAGATATATATTTGCAGTCCGAAAAGGAGGTGCCATAGCTCAGTCGGTAGAGCAATGGACTGAAAATCCATGTGTCCCCGGTTCGATTCCTGGTGGCACCACCCCTGAGAGGCCTAGCGGCCTCTTTTTTTTATATATCGAATCTGAACTGAATACGGAGACCAATATCCGATACATTAGGATGATTCAGATATGTAAATCGCTTAATAAGATCAACTCTGAATATTTTCATAATATTTGAAACGCCCACACTTGCCTCAACATAGGGTTTGCTTTCAAGAGTATAGGTCAGGGGCACGCCATCATTGTTAGCCGGAAATTTAAACAGGTCATTCTGAAAATCAGGATTATTGACTCTGCCGAGTCCTCCATATAAGATCTTACATGTTACAACTTCTCTTAACTTGAGCTTTTTTAGAAGAGGCACTTTATTGAAAATGAATCCGTTAAAACAATGATCCACATTCAATGAAACATATTGATCGCTGACAAATTCGAGGAAGTTCATTAGGTTATAAGAATCTTTCTGATATGAATATGACTGGTTTGCCCTATGTACAAACAATAGCGGGTAAGGCACCTTTCCGAATATTTTCCCGGCTTCAAACGAAACATCAGTGTATCCGAGAATTGATACATAAAATCTTCTGCTTATATTCAGCTGAAGGCGCATATAATTATAATCGTTATATATCGATTTGGACCCGACTGCATATTTTAACTGTATTACAGGGTATTTGTTAGGGAATGGATCTCTATATAATTTCCCCTGATAAAAAGATTCATTTGGAGCATAGCGCAGGTTCAGATAAAATTCAGAGATATTAATATTCTTAACGTCATTTGTCAGCGACAAAAATTCATTAGTATTGAAATGCAGATTACCTTCGGTTGATTGTCGGGTATAGGTGTACCCAAGGAGGTATGAAAAATGATTTTCAAATTCATTAAGGTATTCTGATCTGAAAGTTCTGTTCAATAGAAATTTGTCGTCTACACCTCTCTTAAAAGATAAGAATATGTTATCTCCCTGTGAAAACTGAAGTTCCTGACCAGGGATTTTGATATCTTTCTGGTAACTTATCTTTATATATTTTACAGGAAACTGATAAATAGTCCTTGGTGTTAATGAGTAAGTTACACCTGCATTATATTTGAAAATTTTGTCATTCAGACCATAGGCTGCATAACCATCAAAAGTTATTTTTTTACTGAAATCAAGTGTTGTCCTGCCTCCGAATCTGAATCTTGAACCTTCTACCGGATTAAAACTGTAGAAACTATCATCAGGTCCGATTTCAATTTTACCAAGATTCAGGAAATCGGTAGTAAACAACATAATTAAATTCATTCTTTTTTTAAATGCCGGAATCTTTTTTATGCTGTCAATGGTTGTATAAACTCCTTTTTCTGATTTGCTAAGGGGCAGATACCGGTTTGATTCCCAAAAATCTGCTCTGTTTGCCAATGGTTCAAGTCTCTCAATCTTATCCGGACCTCTGAAGATTTTTTCATCAATCGGCTCATTGATTTTATAGTCCCTGTAAGAGAGCGTTCGTTCTCCGAATAGACCCATTGAGTTTTTTAATATTCCAAAATCAATCGATATTTCATCTTTCGAAAGCAACCAGCCTTTCTGTTCAAACTGTTCAAAATCCTGCGTAATAGTGATATCCTGTATCCAATCAATATTTATATTCTTATTTATCCCCATATCGATTTTTCTGACAGCAAAATTACTGTCAAGTGTTATATAGAGATAGCCATGGAAGAGAAAATCAGATTTATTGCGCGGTTCAAAGAACAACCTTACACATTTAATATCATTTACTGACAGAGTATCAATAATGTAATATCTGTAAAAAACGGGTGCACTTTTAGCTATAGGACTTAAGAACTTGTTTGTAAGAAATAAAATTTCATTATCATAAATATTAATATTCTGATATAGATAATCGAGATTTGCTGAAACACCCTTATTGTCAAGGTATTCATCAAGATTAATTGTTTTTTGGGCACGGATTACTTCTTTTGTTGCCTCAGGATCTTTCCTGTAGTAATGATCAGAGAGTGATTCCTTTATAAATAGAGGAAGAGTGTTGTGACCAACACGTTTTGTAGTATCTATGTTATCAAAGATAATCCTGAATTTTCCAAACAGATTCCGTTCTTTGAATTTTTCAGTAACATTGCTCAATGCAAACTGAATCTTTTCGTACTTTTTGTATTCCAGATAATCATACTTTTCTTTCCTGTTCAGATCTTTATTGTCAATGACTTTTTGTATGAGCTCAACCGCCGGATTATTTTTGTTTTTGTAGCTCTTTTTTCCCGGATTTACTTTCACTTCATCAAGCGTTATTGATGATAGTTTTAAACTTATGTTGATTGTCTGATCCTCTCCTTTTGACACAATTCGCGATTCCGTTTCGTAACCAATAAACGAAAAGACAATTTTGTCTGAAGGAATTAATGTTTCAATTCTATATTTCCCCTGGTTATCAGTTATTGTACCTATTGTTGTCTTTTCAAAGAAAACATTTGTGCCGGTAAGCGGCTGCCCGGTCTTGGCATCAACAACTAAACCATTCACCACCGTTTTATCAGATTTCTGAGAATATGAATATTGAAAGGAAGAGAGTAAGGCGAAAAATAATAGTGAATACAAATATGTGTTTCTGAATGACATCATTTATTAATAACCAGAATATTAATATTTTATTTTGATCAAAGTTAACAAAATACATGCACGAAAGGTGTTCTGAACAGATGTACCCGGAAGTGTTACTTGAAACCCGCTATCTCCCTGAAGTTTTGCAAGATGGTCAATTCTAAGTGAATAGACTGTAGTTGAGTTCCTCATTTCCCTGCAAGTATACCTTTGCGGATCAATTTAACAAAAGGGTCTATTTATTTGTATTGACCGGTCTGAAAAAAGAGTTATTTTTGTCTTCATGATAACGATTATTGACTATAAAACCGGTAATTTAGGTTCTATACAAAATATTTTAAAAAGGATAGGAGAAGAATCAGTTGTTACTTCTGATAAAGATGAGATAGCCGGGGCAAGTAAACTTATTTTACCCGGAGTTGGAGCTTTTGATACAGGAATGAGGAATTTGACTGAATTGGACCTGATTGATATACTCAATGAAAAAGTTATAATTGAAAAAACGCCTGTTTTAGGAATATGTCTTGGTATGCAATTATTATCAAAAGGCAGTCAGGAGGGATCATTACCGGGACTGGGATGGATAGATGCCGATACAGTTCGTTTTAGATTTGAAGATATAATAGAGTATAAGATTCCTCATATGGGTTGGAACTTTATACGGCAACATAAAACAAGCAAATTGTTGGACAATATGTATCCCGATGCACGATTTTATTTTGTTCATTCCTTTTTCTTCAGAGCAAATGAGAAGGAAGATGTTTTAACATCAACTACTTATGAAATTGAATTTACTTCTGCTATTGAAAGGGGAAATATTCTCGGCGTACAGTTCCATCCGGAAAAAAGTCATAAATTCGGAATGAAGCTCTTAAAGAATTTTATTGATTTTTACTAGTATGAAAATAAAAAGGATTATTCCTTGTTTGTTACTGAGAAACAATGGATTGGTAAAGACAGTAAAATTTAAGGAATCAACTTATATTGGAGATCCTATTAACACTGTAAAAATATTCAATGAAAAGGAGGTCGATGAGATTTTTTTCCTGGATATTGATGCAACCAGATTAAAAAAGGAACCTCCTTATGACTTAATTCAAAATATTGCAAGTGAATGTTTTATGCCTTTTGCTTATGGTGGGGGGATTCATTCATTACAGCAAATAGAAAGAATTATAAAATCCGGAGCAGAAAAGATAATTATAAATACACAGGCATTTCTGGGGAAAAACTTTCTTAAAGAAGCTGTTCAGCAGTTCGGAAGTTCAACAATTGCTGTATCAATAGATGTAAAGAAAGAATTTCTTAAGGGTAATATAGTATATGTAAAAGGAGGGACACAGAGTACCGGTTTAAACCCTGTTGACTATGCCAGAGAGATTGAAAACGCAGGTGCAGGAGAAATTCTGATCAACTCAATTGACAGGGATGGAGTGATGGAAGGATATGATATTGAGTTGATAAAAAGTATTTCGGGCTCAATAAAGATTCCGATAATTGCTTGCGGAGGAGCCGGCAGGCTGAACGATTTCAGCCAGGCAGTAAAACAGGGTGGTGCTTCAGCCGCTGCCGCCGGAAGTTTTTTTATTTTTCATGGCAAAAGACGTGCGGTATTGATAACTTATCCTTCTTATTCGGAAATTACAAACCTTTTTGACTGATCTTTATGACTGCAGATAAATATCGGATATGCAACCGCTGTATTATGGATACATCAGACCCGGAGATAAGGTTTGATGATCACGGTAACTGCAATCATTGTAATTCAGCGCTTGAACTTGTCGAAAAAACATGGTTTCCGGATGAAAGAGGAGAAAAGCTGCTGAATAAAATTTTTGAAAGGATCAGGCATGAAGAGAAAAATAAGGAATTCGACTGCATTATTGGTTTGAGTGGTGGTGTTGATAGTTCCTATCTGGCATATCTGGCTGTTAATAAGGGATTACGCCCTCTGGTAGTCCATGTCGACTGCGGCTGGAATTCAGAACAGGCTGTGAAAAACATTGAAAATGTAGTAAAAAAACTTAATATTGAATTGCACACTTTTGTAGTTAACTGGGAAGAAATGAAGGATCTGCAAAGATCGTTTTTTAAGGCAAGTCTCCCGGATCAGGATATTCCACAGGATCATGCAATTTTTGCTGCTTTATACAATTTCGCAGATAAAAACAAGATTAAGTATGTACTGAATGGGTTAAATTTTGCCACAGAATGCATTATGCCTCAAAACTGGGGATATCAGGCAATGGATTACAGGCATTTGAGATCGGTTCATAAGAGGTTTGGGGAAAAACAATTAAAAGATTATCCGCATGTTAATTTCTTTCAGAGATATATCTATTATACACTCATTAAAAAGATGGAGATTATCAATCCTTTAAATTATATTGATTACAGGAAAGATGATGTTATTGAAATGATGAAGAGAGAGCTGGGATGGCAGTATTATGGCGGGAAACATTATGAATCGAGATTTACGAAATTCTTCCAGAGTTATTATCTGCCTCTGAAATTCAATTTTGATAAAAGAAGGGCTCATCTATCAAGTCTTATTGTCTCCGGTCAGATCTCAAGAGATGATGCTCTTGATAAAATGAAAGAAGATGTATACTCCGACAATGAAATAGGGAATGACCTTGAGTTTGTCGCTAAAAAACTTGATTGGTCATCACAGGAATTCAGAGCAGTTATTGATTTGCCACCCAAGAGGCATCAGGATTTTGCTTCGAATGAATCTCTGTTCAGTTTTGGGATGAGAGCAAAAAACTATCTCAAGAGTAAAACACAAAGTAACACAATGGGGATAAGATAAATAGGTCTGCTAGAATCCGTTAAGTTTCATTGTTACTGTCGGAATCAACAGTAAAAACCCTAAAACGATCAGTATCAACAGAATCGGCATTATCCATTTCAACCATTTTACATATGGAATCCTGGCCATTCCCAGTACGCCGATCAACACTCCGGAAGTTGGTGCAATCATATCAGTAAAACCGGCGCCAAACTGGAAAGCAACAATGGTAGCCTGCCTGGTTAACCCAACAATATCAGAGAACTCAGCCATTATTGGTATAGTGAGGGCAGCCTTTGCAGAACCTGATGTTATTATAAGGTTTAATACTGACTGGAAGAGGTACATAATTGTAATAGCCGATATCTGATTTGCCCCTTTCAAAGCACCTGACAAGGAATATAAGACGGTATCAATGATCTGACCATCAGTGAGTATAGCGATAATTCCACCGGCAAAGCCTACAACAAGTGATGCTGATACTATATCTTTAACCCCCTCCACAAAAAGTTTGGTTGTTTCACCTGGCTTTTTGCCTGAGGCAAAGCCTGTTACAATACCCATAGCCAGGAAAAGCGCAGCAATCTCCATAATATACCATTGATAGCCTAGAACACCCACTACTAGATATACCATCGTAAAGCCCAGGATATTCAGCACAAAAAAATGAATTGAGCGCTTTAGGGTAATATAACTGGATATAAAGAATAATCCTGCCAACACTGGCAGGAGCGGAGCTGAGACTGTCGATAAGCCTACAGCCAGGTTTGTTATAGGATATTTGACTGCGAAAATTGTCAGTACACCCCAGGTCAGAAATGCTACGATCCACGCTGACCGGGGTGTATAATATTTGATCTCCTCTATATGTGAATTCCCTTTTTGTCTCCAGTATTCATCTGCCTCATACATTGGACTTCTAAGCGGGTTCTTTTTGATCCTGGCTGCATACCAGAGCACAAAGCCAATGCTGACAAATGTTATGATTATCCAGCAAAATGTCCGGTATTCAATACCGGTAAAAAGTGGAACACTTGCCAGTCCCTGCGCTATACCGACTGTAAACGGATTCAATATCGCACCTGCGAAGCCGATATGTGCAGCAAAATAGCATAAACATATTCCAATAATTGAATCGTATCCCATTGATATTGAAAGAGGTACAAATATTACTGCAAAAGCAATAGTCTCCTCTGCCATCCCGAAAATAGCCCCGAAAAGGCTGAATAAAATCATTATCAACGAGATAATTATGTTGTTCACGCCGAACCATTTTACCAATCTGTAGCGTTCCATCTTTCGTGTAAAGCCCAGGAAAGAGAAGATACCCACATCAATTGCCTTAGTTTCGTTCATTATCCAGAAAGCCCCGCCAATCATGAGTATAAATACAATTATGTGCGACATGTTTATAAAACCTTTGTAAAAAGCTGAGAAGATCTGCCAAGTCTGTGGTTGACTGTCGACGTAATGAAAGGAATTGTTTATAATTACACTACGTTCAACGCCGTTCACGGAGACTGAATGACGATCATATTTTCCTCCGGGAATTATCCAGGTCAGAACAGCTGCAATTATTATAATACTGAAAACAATTACAAGGTTGTGAGGAATAGTGAATTTAAAACGCATATGTTTTTCGGTTAGGGTGGAAAGCTAATTTGTCTGTCTTAAAAGTTATTCAGGTTAAAAGTAAAAATAATCAAAAAATAGTCATCAGTTCTTTTTAAGAATAAGAATACCTAATTTTACTATTGAAGGAAATAATTAAAATATTACTTATGCTTCTTATAAGGAATGCTATAGTCTATGGACCCGATCTACTGGGCAAAAAGGAGTTGCTGATCGGAGGGAATGTTATTCTGGGAATATCTGATAAAATTGAAGCACCCCATGGTATTGATATTGAGGTTGTTGATGCAAAAGGCCTTATGGTGGTCCCCGGGCTTATCGATAACCATGTCCATATTGCCGGGGCCGGTGGAGAAGGAGGCCCCTCTTCACGTACGCCTGAACTGACCCTTTCACGAATGTTTGAAGGAGGGGTAACTACGGTGATAGGATGTCTGGGTACAGACGGATTAACGCGTTCAGTTGAAACTGTTCTGATGAAAGCCAAATCACTCAGGCATGAGGGGGCTTCAGCATGGATCTGGACAGGTGCATACCAGGTGCCCACACCTACAATCACCGGCAATGCAGGCAGGGATATTGCGCTGATTGAAGAGATCATTGGGATTGGAGAACTCGCAATTTCTGATCATCGCAGCTCCTGTCCAACCACAGATGAGCTCATAAGGATCACTGCACTGGCAAGGGTAGGGGGAATGTTGGGTAAAAAGGCAGGGCTGGTAAATATCCATCTCGGAGATGCCAGAAATCCATTTTCACCAATTCATGAAGTGATAAAACATAGTGAACTGAAATATACTCAGTTCCTTCCAACTCACTGTAACAGGAATGATTATATTTTTGAAGATTCAAAGATCTATGGTAAAAAAGGTTATGTTGATATCACAACAAGTTCATGGCCCTATTTCCAGGATGAAGAGATAAAACCATCGAATGCCCTTAAACTTTTACTTGAAGCCGGCGTTCCTTCCGGCAATATTACATTTTCTTCCGACTCATGCGGATCTCTTCCGGGTTTTGATGATCAGGGGCGTCTGGTAAAACTTGAAATGGGGTTTCCTGCAGCAAACCTCAGAGAATTGGCAGATGCTGTAATAAAAGATAAAATTCCTCTGGAAACATCGCTGAAGGTTCTTACTTCTAATGTTGCAACTATTCTAAAACTGTCCGGTAAAGGATTTATATCGCAGGGCATGGATGCAGATCTTCTATTCCTTGATTCCGGAATGCAGATGGTACATCTTCTTGCAATGGGAAAATGGGTGGTCAGGAATGGCGAGGTCGTAAAAAAAGGAGTGTATGAATAATTGATTCAGCCTTCATCTTAGTTTGAATTTCTCTCCGGGGAGGTAGACACTCAATTGAAGTCCATCAGTCCCGAGTAATCCATTCTTTACATTTTTTATCCTACCACCATTTTTTATAACGATCACCTGTCCTATACCTGTCACAGTTGCATAATCACCATCGACAATTATTGCAGTAGATTCATCAATCCCTACACATAATTCATCCGGATTTTCAATAGATGCAGCCACAAGTCTGTTTAGCCTTTGACGTTTAATAAAATGTTGATCTATAATAACATCGTTTAAGAAACCCAGTCCCTGGGAAATTTCGATATTATCAGATTCAATTGTGATAAAACCGGCATCAGACCCCGGGTGTTTTTTCTGATTTCCGGTAATCATCTTTTTACTCATAACTGCTGCCCCTGCGCTGGTTCCGGCAATTACAGATCCGTTTCTATATGCCTGATGGATAGCATCCATAACCGGAGTATTAATTACTACCGACATAAACCGTGATTGATCGCCTCCGCTTATATAAATCAGTCTGGCATTCCGAAGGGAGTCAAGCCGGGTTTTGGGTGGAGTTATCCCGGCAGGGAAGTTAAATCCGAATACTTTTTTAACTCCCGTAACAGCGAAATCCTCTTTAGCCCACATAATTGAACTATCGGGCACTGAACTTGCCATTGGCAGAATATAGACATAACCGGTAGTCCGGATTCCGGCAATATCTATAAGTTCATTCATCATTGAATCGGTACGGTTGCCGCCTCCTATAATAAAAAGCTTTCCGGTTGCCTGCCCGTGATCTTGTTTCTGTCCGCAAAATGACAATAGCATTGTAATTATGAAAATTGTCGGCATAAATATTTTCTTCATAAATGATTTGTTTAAGGGGTATAAGTTAATAATTTAATAATTTAACTTTTGACTTCATACTTAAAAACTTTTTTTGGTTTTTTTTGAATTGACTCAATTGTTTTTTTATACTCTTCCCGGAATATTATTTACGATTCCTGACAGGAATACATCAGGAGTATCTTTTTTTTCCTATTTTTATCGATTCAACTTTAGCCGTACAATTTTAAACGTATTTTAAAAATTACATGAAAGTTTCTGGCTTTACTTTTATTCGCAATGCAACTAAATTTGATTATCCTGTCGTTGAGGCAATTAAATCCATCCTGCCTGTATGCAATGACTTTTATGTAGCTGTAGGCAATTCTGATGATAATACGCTTGATCTCATTAAAAATATTGATAAACAAAAAATCAGGATAATTGAAACTGTCTGGGATGATTCGCCGGAAATGAAAATAGGAGGCAAGGTTTTTGCATCAGAAACCGACAAAGCATTCCAGTCAATTCCGATGGACTCAGACTGGGCGTTCTATATTCAGGGAGATGAGGTAATTCACGAAAAATATCTGGACACTATTCTTTCATCCCTGGAAAAATGGAATGAGGATAAAATGGTCGATGGCTTGTTATTCGACTATTTGCACTTTTATGGCTCTTATGATTATTTTGGTATTTCGCCAAAATGGTACAACCACGAAATACGGGTAATCAGAAATGATAAATCAATCTACTCATTCAGAGATGCCCAGGGTTTCAGAAAAAACAAGAACGAAAAATTAAATGTCAAACCGGTAGAGGCATATGTTTATCATTATGGTTGGGTAAAAGAACCCGGAACAATGATGAAAAAAGCGATTAATGCAAATTCCTTCTACCGCGATAAAAACTTTTTAAAGGAGCTCAAATCCAAAGACTCAAACGGGAGTAAAGAATTTGATTACTCTTCAATAGATTCTTTAAGTTTATTTACCGATTCACATCCTGAGATCATGCAGGAACGTATCAGGCGCAAGAACTGGACCTTCGAGCATGATATTTCTTTTAACAGGCTATCCTTAAGATACAGGGGTAAGATCTTCATAAAAAAATACCTGTACATCAACACTTACTACGAAAATTATCGGATTATCTGAGCAGGTCAGACTCTGTTGAACTGGTAAATATATCCGACAACAATCAGGTATTGAGCCACGATGTAAGTCGACATAATTACTATATGTGATGATTTAAAGTGAAAGCTGAATTTGTCGACTGCGATAGCAGAATCGGAGATGACAAACAATATGGCGCCTGCCAGAACGAGATAGTAGCTGACCTTTTTTACCTTTTCTTTCCTGTTAATTGCCCCTGTAAGCATAGAAAGTATAACTATTGCATATATGATTACAGGAAGACGCATATTGTTCAGATCATCATATAAATAGAACACCAATCCAATTCCATAGACAATTACCGGTATCAGCAGGTAGATGCGATTAGTGAGTATGCAATTATTACCCGGCGTGATAATAAATACTGTAAAATACATTATATGCGCAAGCAGAAAGCAGGCAAGTCCGAATATGAACATATTCCCGTTGGTTTGGGAGAACTCAAGTATCACATCTCCAGCCCAGGAGAAAAAGAGCCCTGCAAACATGAAACTGTGCGACCGGTTTACCAGGGGATTCAGATTTTTCAAAAAAAGGATCATAAGCACGGGAATTATAAGTGCTTTGATAATTAACCCCGGGTAGAAGGATACCTGGTCCTGAATGAGTATGAAGATTACCCCTATAAGAAAATAGAGCGCTGATATTCCCTGGGATAGTCGAAAATTGTTCATAGGGAAAACCTTCATTTTATTTTAATTGTTTTATTCCCATATTGTAGAGTGTAAAACTGAAAATATCAGCAGCCTGTTCAATAGATTTGCTTACAGGAGTTCCGGCGCCGCCTGAGCCTGCTGCAGCTTCGAGTACGTTTTCTGTTTCAGGTATCAGATCAACCCAGTTTTCAGTTCCTGGATTTTCGGCATCAACAGTAACAACTCTTCTTTTAGGCGCTTTCAGGTTGGTGACAATGAAAAGTTTTGATCCATCATTATCAAGTACAAAATGATCATTATCGAAATTATCAACAATCACTGTGAATTTATCTCCTGGTTTTTTCAGATCCTTTATATATAACTCTTTACCGGTTGTAGATACAGATGCGCTTACAACAAGATATCTGCCATCTTCAGTCACTGATCCTCCGACATATCTTCTTACTATATCAGATCCGAATACCACCTTATCTTCACTCTGTTTTGTACCAAGCTTATGGAAATAGAGTTTATGATGATCGGTCTTTGCCGAAAGTTTGCTTCCTTCTGGTTTGTCGTAGCTTGAATAATAGAATCCTTCATTAGCCTGCCAGGAAAGGCCACTGAACTTTATATCTTTTAATGTATCGCCAATGATTTCTTTTTTCTCAGCATCCATTACGATTACCTTTCTCCAGTCGGATCCGCCTTCAGAAACAGAATACGCAACTCTGCTTCCGTCTTTTGAAAACTCCATTTCACCAAGGGAGGTTGTTCCATCAGCAGAAAATTTATTCGGATCAAGGAATTCTTCTGGATCGCCATTATTTTTCTGACGATAAATAACAAACTGGTTCTGCAAGCCGTTATTCCTGGAAAAGTAAATATAATCACCCTCTCTGTGTGGAGCGGTGAATTTTTCAAAATTCCACATTTTCTCCAGGCGCAATTTAATCTGCTCCCTGTATGGAATGTTTTCGAGATACCCGAATGTGACTTTATTCTGCTCCTTTACCCAGGCAGCAGTCTCTTCAGATTTGTCATCTTCCAGCCAGCGGTAGGGATCAGGGACTTTTGTCCCAAAATAGTTGTCAACTACGTCACCTTTTTTAGTTAAAGGGTATACAATTTTCTTTTTCACAGGCCCGTTACATGATATTATCGTTGCCATTATAATAATTGTCAGGATTTGGTTCTTCATGATATTTTCAATTAATGAATTATTAAATTAATACGATCCTTTATCCATCAGGCATATTATTCAAAAGTAATTAAAAGCAAAATGTTAACAAAAAAGTAATTAACAGTTTATTGATTAAATTCGCAGTTCAGAAATTTTAAATTATTATTATGAAAAGATGTGTAATAACATTCATTATAGTTGTGAGTATTGTGGCATTGGTGAGTGCTCAGGAGTATAAAACAGGTATCGGTCTAAGAGGCGGATTTTCATCGGGTTTGACAATTAAACATTTTACTAACCCTAAAGTTGCTCTTGAAGGTCTTCTAACGACAAGATGGCAGGGTTTTGTGATAACAGGGTTATATGAAGTTCATAACCAGGCTTTTGATGTTGCGCACCTGAAATGGTATTATGGAGGCGGGGCACATATTGGATTCTACAACGGAAATTATGTTTATTGGGGAACAAACGGTACAACATATACCATAGTTGGAATTGATGGAATATTAGGTATTGAATATACATTCAGTGAAATCCCGATTAATATAGGTATTGACTGGAAACCAGCTCTTAACCTGATAGGATATTCAGGTATATGGTCGGAAGGAGGTATTTCAGTCAGATATGTTTTCTAAAATTCTTCTGTATATTATCTGTATTTTTTCCTTCGTGTTACTTTGTGAGATACTTTGTGTGCTTTAGTGGTTCAATGATTTGCTTTTTGCACAAAGGTTCACAATGGGATTATTTCCTTTTCATATACGACACCCTTTTTTATTATTAAACATATTCATTAAACCGGGGTTTAATATTCCCTGATAATTCATATTTTTAGGTTCGATTGAATAATTGAATTTAAAATTATACAAGATGAAAAGATTAGCAGCATCAATTTTAATTGTCCTCTTCCTTCCATTCATTTTATCTTCCCAGAATAAATATAATGGTCTTGACATGAACATGGGTAACCTATACAGGTTATCCGATGCAAAAACCCGTTCAATAAGTCCTGAAAACTTTTCCGGCGAAAAAGGGAAGGCCGGTATGGCAGATCCTTCTGACAAAGACAAAAATAACACCGCCAATGCATCAAATGCTGCACGCGATCTTGGCCAGGGTTGGAAAGTAAACCCATTCGTCAGAATAAAACCAGGTGAAATATTCACTATGGCGGAGATTGATGGTCCGGGGGCAATACAGCACATCTGGATGACGCCTACAGGAAAATGGCGCTTCTCAATACTGCGGATCTATTGGGACGACGAGACGGAACCCTCAGTGGAATGCCCGGTTGGAGATTTTTTTGGAATGGGATGGAATGAATATTCTCCTCTTGTATCTTCACCAATCTGTGTCAATCCAGGAAGCGCATTCAATTCCTATTGGCCAATGCCATTCAAGAAGAAATGCAGGATAACTATGGAAAACGTTAACGATGCTGATGCTATGACCCTCTATTACCAGATCGATTATACTTTGACCGAAGTGCCTGCTGATGCTGGTTATTTTCATGCCCAGTTTCGCAGGGAAAATCCTGATGAGACATCCGTTTATACAATTAATGATGGGATTAAGGGGAAAGGTCAGTATGTAGGGGTTTATCTCGCATGGGGAATTAATAACAATGGCTGGTGGGGAGAAGGTGAAATAAAGTTTTACATAGATGGTGATACCAGATTTCCAACTATCTGCGGAACAGGTACTGAAGATTACTTCTGCGGTTCCTATAATTTTGACAGGGAAGGAAAATATACAGAATTTTGCACGCCCTATAGTGGCCTGGCTCAGGTTATTCATCCTGACGGAACTTACCGGTCTCAACAAAGGTTTGGTTTATACCGCTGGCATATTATGGATCCGGTTCGTTTCGAAACAGATCTGAAGATAACAATCCAGGATCTGGGATGGAGGCAGGGAGGGCGTTACCTGAAACAGCAATCAGATATTGCTTCAACCTGTTTCTGGTACCAGACCGAACCCCATGCTAAATTTCCGAAACTACCCCTGTGGCAGAAACTTGAAGTGAATTAGGATTTCCAATACAGGATTTTCCAGTTTCTTTTGATTGCCGTTTTTCTAAGCTTTTTGTCCGGATTCACACAAACCGGATGCCCAACAACGCTGAGGGCAGAAAGATCCGAAATTGAGTCACCATAATACCAGGAATCGGATGGTAAAATGCTGTTTTTTTCACAATACTCCTTTAATCTGATAGCCTTTTCTTCTCCAAAACAGACATGTCCAAGCGGACGACCGGTATGATATCCGTTTTTAACTTCAAGGTCGGAACATATAACATCATCAAAACCCAGGTCCTTAGCCATATCATTACAAACAGGGGCAAGAGCTGAAGAGAGTATTACAACTTTTGCATTTTCCCCTTTATGAAATTCTATTTCGGATCTCGCTTCATCATATACAGATGGAAGAAGGACTTCACGGAATACCTCAGAACAGAGATCAACTATTGTCTTTTCAGAAATACCTTCAACCCAGCTTACCATTTTGTCTATTATTTTAAGCGGATCTTTGAGCTCAAGCCTGAATAACAGAGAAAGAAAAATGGCATTAACAAGATCATAACGGGTCATCAGGCCATTCCTGAAAGCTCCTCTGGCCAGCTCTTTTCCGCTTATTGATCTGGTGATGGTCTGATCAAGGTCAAAGAAAGCGATATATTTTTTTGCGGGATTACTATCTTTTGAAAAAGTGGTTGCCATCGGAATTGTATATGATTTTTAAAGCCTCCGGAATAACAGTCACGTTAAAACTATTGGAAAAGTATAATTCCCCATCGACATGAAAAGGTACTTCTTCCGGAAATTCAAGTTTAATATCTTTGGTTTGATAATAATTAACTCCTTTATCAGCAGTATGTTTACCTTCAGGAACCTTAAGCAGTATAGAAAATCTTTCAAAAAGGGAAAGTTTTTTTATCATACAAACATCCAGTAATCCATCATTGGCTATTGCCTTTGGAGTAAGAAAAAATGCGCCTGCAAATCTTCTTCCATTTGCAATGGTATTAATAAAACAATCTGATTCATGTCTGCCTGTTTCAGTAATAACTGTCATCCTTTTTTCTCTGAAGAACAGAAGTGTTTTAATAATATGCCAGATATATTTATGTTTGCCCCCTCTTTTCACTTTGCCTGGTTCTGTATAATTCTCAGCAGCTACCTGGGCATCAAATCCCAGCCCCATACCATTAAGAAATATCATTCCGTTGCATAATCCGGCATCTATCGCAATAGTATCTCTCTTAAAAAAGAGGTCCCACTCATTGTCTCCAAAACGGCCCGGGAACCCCAGAATCTGTATGAAATCATTTCCTGTACCGGCAGGAATTATACCTGTTGTAATATCTTTTTTATTAATAAGAGGCCTTGACACTTCATTAAATGTACCATCACCCCCGACTGCAATAATATACCTGAATCCCCTTTCGAGGTATTTTTGAGATAATTCGGTAGCATGTCCGCTTCTTTCAGTAAAAACGATTTCTGCATCAATATTATGTTTTTGGATCATTTCCTCAATTTTTGGGACAGTCGTTTTTGCGAATCCGTTCCCGGCAATAGGGTTTACAATAAAAATCCACTCCTTCTTCACATCATCCATATCACGTCTTTTAAAATAATTTGGAATTCTTAATTATCTTATTGCTACTCTTTATTAATACTAATGTAAAGCTGATTCAATAATTTTTTTAACGGTTTCTATGATTTCGATATCGGTTTTTTCTATCAGCTCATCTCTTTTGATCGGCTTATGAATAATAACATCCAGTTTTGAATCGAAATTAATATAAAACCTGTTTTTTGGTTTCAGCTTATAAAATCCATTTAATGTGACCGGCAGGATTTCAATATCTCTGGTCCTGAACAGATAAATAAATCCTCTGTAGAATTGATTGATTTTCCCGTTAAGTGTCCTGGTTCCTTCAGGGAAGATTGCAACAGATTGATATTTAGATTTATGAATAAGCTGATCAATCATCTGTTTTGTGTTTCTGTAGTTTGGTTCTTTAAAGGGGACATAGTCCATTATTTTCAACAGGCTGCTGAATAGAGGAACTTTAAGAAGCCGTTCATGCCCAAACCATGATATTCCAGGATAAAATGATGTGATTGCAACTATATCAAAAAGGCTGGCATGGTTAGCAACCAGAATATACCTTTCTCCCTTTTTAATATTCTCTTTTCCAAAAACCCGGAAATTTTTCCCCATAATTATGAAAACTGATTTTGCCCACATCTGAAAGAGAAAACGGACGGGTTTTTTCAAATGTAATAAGGTGAGAATTAAAACAATAAATACTCCAACAGCAGTATAGCTATAGAGTACCCCAAATATAAAAATCGAAATAACTGCGTAAAATCGTGAACGCATTGTAAATGGATATATCTTCCCGACTGAAAAATAGCTATTTTTTTTATTCAAAAGTAATATGCCCTCATATTAACTCTTTTTAATAATTTTATAAGCTTGTCAGTTTGATCTCTCAATTTCTCAACCTTAATTAATGTTTTAAGTGAATGAAAAGCAAAAAAGAACTTAGCCGGCGAAAGTTTATAACCAATTCCACGCTTGCCGGTATCAGTGCAATCGGTTCCACACATCTGTTAACCTCCTGTGCTGGGAAAACCATAACCGCTGAAAAGATAAATGAAACTGATGGTCATGTTTT
>Ga0209539_1000754_pt1 | contig 18225 bp, 26 predicted proteins | sample BarGraNGADG00312_2_FD_184499 | JGI IMG/M metagenome (GOLD analysis project Ga0209539, IMG submission 184499) | Arctic peat soil microbial communities from Barrow, Alaska - Barrow Graham LP Ref core NGADG0011-312 (SPAdes) (version 2) | ecosystem: Environmental > Terrestrial > Soil > Wetlands >... | reverse complement strand
ATGACCTGCGACAGCGATGTCCTGATCCTCTCAAGTCGATCAAATGCCCTTGATTATGCCGGATGGATGCTCCGCCTCGTTGACCTTCGGACCGAGCACCTCGCGCACGAACTTCAGCGCCTCGTCCTTGTCACCGTCCGTGATGATGCGGCGCAGCCATATCAACGCTTCGTCGTCCAGAGTGAAAACGACCTGCTTCATGTCGACATTCCTTTCAACGCGCTATGAGTTCTTCTTGAAGCTGTCAGCCTGGCCCGGGTTGTACCCGACGTCGTAGAACGGCACGCAGTGGGGTAGCTCGTTGGCTTTTACCTTTTCTTCCAGAACTTCGCGTACGAATAGCAGCGCCCCGTCCTTGTCCCCGTCGGCCATTATCTGGCATAACCTTTCGAGTTCATCCTTATGTAGTGTCACAGCCATCTTCTTCATGATCTCGCCCTCTTCTTCTCTCCCGGGATCTTCTTTCTTGGCATGAGACTTGGCTCCCCACTACCGGCAGACCACGCCGGGGCGCTTACCACATTCCACGTTGCGATGGTCCAGGTACTCACCAAACGACTCGTTGACCCGCTTGAGGAAATCCCGGTCTATCGAGTAGTGGTACCTGGCACCTTCCTTCCTCAGCTTAAGGAATCCGGCCTCTTTGAGGACGTTCACGTGATGCGACGTGAGCTGCTGGGATATGCCCAGTTCAGCCTCGATATCGCAAACGCAGCTCTCTCCCCTCGACAGGTAGCACATAATGCGTAGACGGTTCTGGTCGGCGAGGGTCTTTAGGGCATCAGCGAGTTCGGGTATTCGCGGATCCTTCTTGCACTTGGGCTCTGTGCCGCTCACAATCCCAAACCTCCTGATAAAAACACTTGTTTTTACAAACCATCATTGGTATTATAACAGCAGGAACCGATGTATGCAAGAGGAGTTGAGGTTGATGGGCGAAGAGAAGGTAGTAACCGGCAATCTGGAGAAGCCAGCTCTCATCATGTGTGTATGCACGGGGAAATGCCCCGGGTTTTCCAAGATGGACATCTGGGACTTCATCAACCAGGCAAGGGTCGAACTTCCCGTGGATTACGGGTTCATCCACCCTCAGCTATGTGAGGAGGATGGGGACCGCTTTCTCGCGGATTACTTGCAGGGCAAACGAAAGGTCATCGTCGCAGGGTGCGCGCCGAACATGCAGTACAAGATGTTCAGGGATGCCTTCGAGGCAGCGGGGATGGACGTGAAAAAGGACCTGATCCCCCTGGACATCCGTGACATGACGACCGATGAGGCCATCGAAAAGGTACGCGGCGCACTTGCCGACCTCGGGGTGAGTGAAGATGAGTGACGAGACATTCATGGGCGCCCCCAGGGCAGAGATACCCTGGTGCCCGACGATAGACTACGAGAAGTGCGATTTCTGCATGGAGTGCGATGAGTTCTGCCCCCACGGGGTATTCGAACGCCGGGACGACGGGGAGAAGAAGCTCGTGGTCGCCCATCCCGAGAACTGCGTGGTGTTCTGCAAGGCCTGCGGAAAGACATGCGGACCCGACGCCTTGAGCTTCCCGGACAAGAAGGAGACGACCGAGCTGATCAAGCGCCTCCGGGAGGAGGGCAAAGATGGCGGGTAACGAGAACGACAGAACCGATATTGTCGTCCTTCCCTGCAGCGGCCTGGACAAGGAGGCCGGGAGCGCCTCACGCGAGATCTCCCTTATGCTCTCCGAGCGTGGAATTCCCGTCGTCTGTCCAGTTCTGTACCAACGTTCCCCGAAGAAGTACGAAAAGGAGCTGGGTGCAGGACGGCTGGTTGTCATCGACGGCTGCAAGACGGGATGTGCATCCAAGCTCGCGGCGGATGGAGGCTTGAAGATAGCAAATAAGCTCACGGTCACCGAAGCGGCCAAAGCCCTGGGTGTGGAAGCTGGTAAAGATCCGCACCTGACCGAAGCTCTTCGAGCATTACTCCCCTCCCTGGCCGAAGAACTGCTTGTAAAAGAAGAGGGCCCAGCGCCGACAGCAGAGGGCGCCGAGGTGGCTTTCATAGGAATCGTGAACTACCGTGAGTTCAGAGTCGACAAGTTCCTCTTCCGTGTACCCGATTCAGGCTTCTTCTTCAACGAGAACGACTGCTGGGCCCGCGTGGATGCAGGTCGCGCTCGTGTCGGCGTCTCCGACTACGTTCAGCAGAGCGCCTCGGACATGATCTTTTTCGAGCCACCGGAAATCGGAGCCGAGGTGAGCATCTTCGACGAGGTCGGCTCGCTTGAGACCACGAAGACGGCGCTGGACATCATCTCTCCGGTCAGCGGAAAGGTCATTGCCGTCAACCAGCAGGTGGTCGAGGCGCCGGAGTTGATAAACGATGATCCGTACGAGCGTGGGTGGGCCGTCGAGCTGGAGCTGACTGACTTCGGTTCGGACAGGGAACTGCTGATGGACTCCCCCGCTTATTTCGACTACTTGAGGCAGAAGACTGAGAAGGAACACAAAGAACTCTACGGCGGCTGATATCGGAGGAACGGATGGATAACGAAAAGGTCTACATAATCCCCTGCAGCGGGATAGGAAAGCCGACCGCTTCGGTCGGGCGCAACGCCGCCTACCAGGTCATCGATGATATGCGGCCCGATACATGTGACACGCTCTGCCTCGGGTTGCTGACGCTGGGAGACGAGGAGGCGATATCGAAAGTCCGCGACGGTAAGGTCATAACTATCGAAGGTTGCGCCAAGGACTGCGCGAGAAAGAATGTCGAGGCCTCGGGAAAGACCCCCGACATTTCGCACCGCGTCCACGATTTCCTCAAGGAGCACAGGGACCTTAAGCCAGAGACCGTATTGGATGTCGGCGAGGGCGGAAGAAAACTTACCGACATCATCGCCGAGCAGCTCGCGGAAGAAGCCGACGAGCTGGCCGGGAAGTGATGATCCATGAAGTCGGATGAGGAAAGAGCTGAAGTGGGAGTGAACGAAGTGGAAGCAACGGAAGAGCGTCCGAGCAAAGTCGGCGTACTGTCGTGCTCGGGCGAATCTGAAGCCGAAGGCACAATCGCGCGAAACGCCGTGAGGCTGGTCATCGAGAAATACCGCCCGGGCCTGGTCGTAACGCTCTGCCTTCCACTGTATCTCGCAGGTGACGGCGGGGAGAGGGACTTCGCAAGAAAAGTTCCGGTGATAGCGGTAGACGGCTGCGAGAAGGCGTGCGCCCGGAAGGCTACGGAGAAGTACTCGGGCGAAGTCGAGTCCTGGATCGATATAAGGGACCTCTTGAGACAGTGGGGCGTGACCGACAAGCTCTCGCGTTCGCATCCGGGGAAACTCGAAGAAGAACTCACGGAGAAGGTCGCCCAGGAAATAGTCCATCGCATCGATACTCTCATAGAGGAAGGCAAGGTTGCAGTTGATAACCCGTGAGAAGTCGCGGTGGGCGACCTGGTGCACGGCCGGTCTTGTCCCGGTCATTGAACCTGTCACGTTCGATCCAGCCATTAACATGGATAGAGAAGCACGCCATCTCGAAGAGGTGGAGACTCCGTCGTTTCGCGTGTGGCGCAGCACCGACTCCATAGTGCTGGGAAGGTTCCTCAACGCTGAAGACGAGGTGTATCTTGAGCGGGCGGAAGAGCTGAAAGTGCCGGTGCTGCACAGGTCCAGCGGCGGTGGCGCGGTGTTCCACGACCTGGGTAATGTGAACTACTCGATATACCTCCCGCGCTCCAACGTGCCTACATCCAGCATCGAAGAGTCCCTGCGAGCGCTCTCGTTCCCGGTTACCGGCCTGCTCGACTACCTGGGCATCCCCTGGACTTGGGTGCCTCCCAACAACGTGTACGCCCTGGGGAAGAAGATATCAGGCTCAGCCCAAGCAAGGCGCAGAAGTGGCCTCCTACACCATGGCACGCTACTCGTAACTACCGACCTTGAGAAAATGAATCAGCTTCTCAGATCGGGGGGCAAGAGTCATCGCGCACCTGTTATTAACCTTCGCGACGTTGTTTCAAACATCTCTGGCGAGGAGGCCGGAAAGCTACTGATTGGGATATTGACGGGGGAAGTGACAACCCAGCCACTTTGCCTTTGCGTACGCTACGTGGTGGCATCGGAGGACCGACACAACAAACCCCCCCACAGGATTGAAGAGCGGATTCAGTTCTAGGAACGTTCACGCTGAAGGCATCTCACTGTTTTGAACCCGCCGCCTTGCCCCTATTTGAATCAGATGATCCGGTCGATGACGAGTAACCTGACATAGGCCGTACCACGATGCTCGCCGGGTTTGTAGGGCACCCGTTCTCACAGGCGCCGCACCCGGTACACTTATCGGCCAGGACGACTGGCCTGTTCCTTGAATCCTTTTCAATAGCCTTGAACCGGCACGCATCAACGCAGAACAGGCACTTCGCGCCGTTCCACTGGCGGCACGTCTTGCGCTCGATGGACGCCGTCCCGATCCTTACCTCTGCAGGATCGACCCGCTTTATGGCCCCGGCCGGGCAGACCCGCTCGCAAGCCTGATCGCACTTGTCAAAAGTGCACGCTGCCTTCTGGGGTATTAAGCGCGGCGTCCATAACTTCTGGAACCCGGCCTCCAAGCCCATCGGCCTTATGCACCCCGTCGGGCAGGCCCTAACACATTCGGCGCAGCGGTTGCACGCCGCCAGGAAATCGCTTTCGTTCTGTGCCCCCGGCATCCGGAGAACCTGAACGCCGCTCTTCCTTATCCCTGCCGAGTAACCCACCGCAAGCACTGCGGCCAGGGACACTGACCCGATGAACTCCTTCCTGGTTACAGTCAGCCTGCTACCACCACTGGGGCTTTCAGACTCATTGGGCGCTTCTCGTACTCTACTGGGCACCTTACGGCCGTGCGACTTGTAGAGCGGCAGGCCAAAGGACTCCAGGGCAAGCGCGCCTTGAGACGGACAGGAGGCGATACAAACGCCGCACGCCGTACAGTCCGCCGAGCGGAGCCTTCCATCCTTCTGGCTCGTGTAAGGCTCGTCGACCCCGAAAGGGCAGTTCTTGTAACATGCGCCGCATGATATGCACCGGTCGCCGTACTTGACCACGGACAATGGGCTGTGGCCGGGTTTCAACTTCTTGCCAATCGCAGACGTTGCGCTGAAGAGGGCCCCCATCGGGCACATTTCCTCGCACCAGAACCGGGGCCTGTACAGGAAAGCCAGCAGCACCAGGAGCAGGAGAAGGATCGGCACCCACGGGAGCATCAGGTAATAGAGGCTGCGGTTTGCAATCACAAGGGGACTGCCGAAATAGAGCAGATTGACACCAGCGAACGATAGCCCCACAACTATCACCAGGAGTATGTACTTCACCCTGACGCGCCTCTGACGAGCGCCCGATCTCTCTTGCTCTAGAAGGCCGCGTATCTCCTTGCCCTTCGGTCGGTAGTACTTGAGGGAATGCGGCTTCACGGCACCCGCGATATCGAAGCATGTGCCAAGGGGACAGATCCATCCGCAGAAGAAGCGGCTCGACAGTAAGGTGAGTGCCAGAAGCACCCACGCGGGCCAGAAGAAGGCGAACGATTGAAGGCTGTGCGATGCGGTCAGTGAGAAGATACCGGCAATCGGGTCGAACCTGAGAAAGAAGTTAGACGCCGGTAGCCCCAGTGGAGGGTACGCCGCGCTGAATACCAGGAACACGAAGAACCCGAGGAACGCGGACTGTACTGCGCGTCGGACAACAGTGATAGCCCGGATCTTCCTCTTCTTCTTATTCACGGCGCTTCTACCTCGCGTCGGTCCCGGGGGTGGCGCTCTTAGTGAGATCTTCACCGATGCAGTTCGTGCACGGCTCACCTGTCTTGGTGCAGGTCCCGTTATCGTTGAACTGGCAGTCATTGGTCACTGCTTTGGTTGGAGAGGACCCGGAGCCGTCCTTTTCCACAGCGGTGGAAGAACCGCTCTTAACGGTCCCTTTCCCAGAACCGGTTACCGCTACGACGACACCGGAGACAACCGCCAGCATGGCTACGACGGCAACGACCAGCACGATGAACTTCCTACTCTTCAACTCGATCATCTCGTTACTCCTTATCTTCATATGCGATCTCTTCCAACGTTGATATCCGGAAATGCCTTGAACTGTTACGAGGCCGGACCGCAAGCAATTCTTCTAGAGGCCGCCATTATGGGAGAAGTCAATCCATCTGCCTGGAGATTTTCGCTACCATAAGCGCGATTCAACAATACAAGCAGCAGCATATTCTTCTTTGATATGACAATGCGTGTTTGAACGAGTGTCTGCAGAAATCAGCGACAGATATTTTCTGTTTATTGATGCTACCGATGGTTACTAGAGGATGCGGGTTGAGGTAGTAGGTTTTGGCGTCTTGACCACCAGGAACCGGAATGGGGCATTGCTTTCGTTCATAAGGCGGTGCGGTATCCCTTTTGGGCTTTCGATAAGCTGGTCCTTCACGACCTCGGATTGTTCATCACCAATCTCCACAATCCCTGTTCCCTCCAGCACGTAGAAAAACACATCGACCGGTGTGATGTGTTTCTTCAAGCCCTCGTCAGGCAGGAGTTTAATCTCAACGACCTGAACGTGTTCGGAGTCGAAAAGCTTACGTACATCGACGCCGTGTGGTGTCTCCTGCACGGACTGATTCTCATAGCTGATTATGTTGATCATTTCTTTCCCCCCTCGGAATCCTGTTAATTTCGCGGGCTTTTAACTGCCGCTTCTTCCAGAGTGTCGCTCATCCGCTTATCGTTTCTCAGCTGTGATGACTCTTGATCCTGATTCCCAGTTGACTGGCTCGATCCTCCCGGCTGCTCCTGCTGCCCGGATGAACCTGGCTGTGCTTGCTGATTCTGCTGTTGCTGTGATCCAGGCCCTTGTTGCTGATTCTGCTGCTGTTGCTGTTGCGAACCAGGTTGCGTCTGCGTTCCGTCCGGCGTCGTGTTTTAAGTTCCATTGCGCTGCCCATTCTGATTGCCTGGCTGTCCGTTCTGTTGCGAAGGACCCGAGGGATTGCCCTTCCGCATCCGGAGCTGCAGGCGTATCCGTTGCAAACCACTCTCAACACTGGCCTTCTGAGCAGGCGTCATCTCGCCAAGGGCCCCTCCAAGTAACTCCTCCATCCTGAGCGTCAATGCCTGCGCCTTCTCTGTCACTTTCTGCGCAGCGCCAGCCCTGAGCCTCTTCCCATGACCATAAGTGTCTTCTATGCCGCCCTGGGCGTCATTGGCCAGCGAATAGTACCACTTCGACATTCCGCGCTCTTCGACATACTTGAGTTCGTTCAGGCGTCGGCTGGTGTAAGAAGCGTATGCGTCGGCCTTGTTCTGATCTCCGGGAACCAAAGAGAGGTAAGCGGACTCTGCTGCCAGTTTGACAGAGTAAAGAGGGTTACCCGGCATTGCGTATGCGGACCCGAAGCCCAGACCAACCAGAAGCGCTACTATGACTGTAGCAACCGCCGCTACTCTGGCAAGCACGTGGCGTGTTCTCACCCGAGGAACACTTGCAGGCCTCGCCACAGCAGCATCCGACCCGATCGCCTGCTCCCGCAGAGACGTTCCATGCTCTACGTACGTGGCCTTCAGCGAATCCATCCTGCGAGCAGCGGGCAGTTCTGGACCTCCGCTGACCAGCATTCCAAGCAGACTGCTCTCCAGCTCTGGCTGCGCATCACGGTCTGTATGCGACTCACCTCTGGGCAGGTCTCTCAAACGCCTTTCAAAACTTCGAATGTCCCGCCTACTTGCGTTCTTGCTCATGCCTCAACACCGCCAGGCTCAAACATGTCCTTCAGCGCCTGCACTGCCCTGAACTGCAGGGCTCGTACCGCTCCGGGTTTTCTACCCATTATTTCCCCGACCGTCCTGGCGTCGTACCCCTCCATGAACCTAAGGAGCACGACCTCGCGCTGTTCGTCGGGCAGCCGGCTTAGCGCCTGGTAGAGCTCCTCGTTACTGAGCTTCACGAGGACTACTCTCTCGGGCTGTTCATCCTCTTCGACGGGGAACTCCTTCTCAAGCTCGACCATCTCAGCCTTGCCCGCCGCCTCACGTTCCCTGGCGAGGAGGTTTCGCCCTATCCCGAAAAGCCATGCGCCGATCGTGCCGCCCCTGTCCTTGAAGCTGCCGATACTCTCGATTCCCTTGGTCAGTGTCTCGGCGGCGAGATCCTCTGCCCTTTCGAGGCTACCTGTCTTGTAGTACATGTAGCGCCTCAGTTTTTCGAAATACAGATCGAACAGCCGAGTAAGTGCTTCTGGTTCATACAGCTTCACCTTCTCCGCGATATCGATCAGCTCTTGGCTCGATATCAAATCCCTTCCCTTCTTAGAAGGGGGTTCCATTGTTGATATCAGCAAAACCAGCAAGTTGTTATTCCTGTCCTATCCCGCGAAGGTGGCTTCTGCCTGATTTGAACGAACATCGTTATTGTACCTGCATGCATCGCTTGTTTGAGCAGTATTTATTTCTATGCAGTTAACAGAATACGCGTAACACATCGTGCACCGTCAGGATGTCAACTGTAGAAACGAGAGGAGGTGATTGAGAATGAAGAGCAGGTTAATCAAGAAGATCGCGTTGTTAGTAGGCATCAGCATCCTGGCAGTATCTCTCGTCACTGGTATCGCTTTCGCAGCGACCAATGGCGACAAAGCCCAGGTCAAGCAACAGAAGTGCGACGGGAGTTGCACTAGCGCACCGGGGACGACAACCCCGGCTAAGGACCAGACCCGCAGCAAGACCAGGTCACAGGTCTGTGATGGGAACTGCACTGACGTGAACTGTAACGCTAAGAAGGTTTCCGGCGCAGCAGGTTCGACACAAACCGGTACGCAGGCTCAGACACAGACTCAGGAACGCAGCCAGGTGATGACGCAGACAAGATCGCAGGTAGGCAACGGGAGCGGTCAGAACGAAGCCGGAGGAGCGGGAACCCAGGCGAGGACTCGCGCGAGGGACCAGTCCCAAGACCAGTCGAAGACACAGACGAGGACCAAGTCGTGTGACGGCACATGCAAAACGCAGTGAAATTCAGACAAAGGAAACAAAATGAAACAGGCGGCGCACAGCCGCCCGTTTCATTTTCTCATCTTATCATCAGGAAAAGCAGGCACCATCAAAGCTCTGTGTCCAGCTGCTTATCTGTCTCGTCGGACCGACTTGCGGGCTTGGACAGTATATGGGGCATGCGCCTTATCCAATTCCAGTGTAGGACAAGGTGGAGAAGGACGAGAATCGTGAACACCAGCCCGGCATAGTCGTGAATCGTCTTCCAACCCGAGCGAGCTTCACTCGCTCCCTGGCCTCTTCCACCTCCACCCGGTATAACAAACCAGAGAACAAAACCGCTGACGATTACCAGCAGCAATACCACAAAGCAGATAATGTCGAGCTAGAGATTAATCTTGGTCCGTCGCATCAATTGTCCTCCTTGGCAATCCACTAGAATGGTTCAGAGAATTGTCCGCAATTACCCATGAGGCATATTACCAGGCCTGTCTAACTCGCCACCAACCTGCCCTTGAAGCGTTCCACAAAGGCCCCGTCTCGCCAGGACTAGCCCCGACAGACAATAAAAAGAGTCGAAGAAATGCAGCCAAAACTGTCAATGCCGAGGCGGAGCTGGAGTAATCGCACGAATCGTTTGTCAAGATTCGAATCTGTCAAGGCTGAACAACCATTTGCTCCTGCCGGTCTGTAAGCTTGGTCGAATACTCAACTGCCACTTTCTCCGCATCGGCGACAGTTGTGACTTCGGGACGATAAAGAACGTCAATGCCCTGTGCCTTAATGGCATAAAGCGCGCCCTTGCCCTCTAGCGTCTGGGTCGAGATTAGGAAATCGACTCCCTGTTGCCCCAGGAACTCTGCCGCCCTGACTCCTTTTTGCTTCTCCAGTTGGTAAAAGGGGTTAGCCAGTATCTCGTGAGTCATGACGCTACCATCTTTCAAATTGATTGCCATGATCGCAAAAGAGGGCGCCTTGCCGAAATGAGTCCCTACTAGCGTCTTGTCGTCATTGAGCGGCACCGCGAAAACGAGCTTGTCCTTCTCCTCGACCTCGAACTCGATGCGGACCCTGTCGACGTTCGGAACCTGGCTGCTGATGTTCTTCTCAAGTTCTTCGGCTGCTCGGTGGGCCTCCTCCAGGTTGTTCGTCCTGGGCACGATCAAGAGTGAGAGGAAGCGGTATCTTCCCGAGTTCCTTCCCTCGACCCTCAACACCTTCTTTATCCTCGGGTCCTGCTCCGCGATGCTGCGTACCTCGTCCAGCACTTCTCGTTCCACAGAGGCATCCAACAGCACCTTGAGACCATCGAGCGTGACCTTCATCCCTGACCATACGAGGAAGAGAACTACGACCAGGGCCGCGATACCGTCGGCGTAACTGACCCCGGCTGTTTCAAGTGCTGCTGCAATCAAGACAGCGAAGCTCGAAGCCATGTCCGCAAAGGCATCACGGGAGCTTGCTCGCAGGCTGGGCGAGTTCTCCTGCCTGGCAACCCTCGACATGTACCGTGCCATGAGCCCCGTCGCCACGATGACCACCGGCATAACGATAAGCATGATGACCGGCTTGTCTAGCTTGGGTCCGGGTGTTGTGAGTTGGTGGATGGCCTCTCTTGCGAGCTCATAAGCACCTATGAGGATAAGGATGCCGATGATTGTGGCAATCAAGTTCTCGAGCTTGTACAGGCCAAAAGGAAATCGCTCGGAGTGGCGATCGGAAAGCCTGAGCCCTACGAGAACTGCGATTGAAGCGATTGAGTCGACTGCTGTATGGATTCCCTGCGCAAGGATCGAGACGCTTCCCGTGATGACCGATGTCACGATCATTCCGGCGGCCATGAGCGCCGAAGCGATGACCGACGTCAGCGCCGCCTTCTCTGTCTTCCGCATCAGAGGATCCCCTGCGTCGATTGGCCTGGCATCGGGCTCTTCATCCTGGAGGGCTCCCCGCTTCACTTGTCACTTGGAGTCCTTTGAATTCACAGGCTGATGATCAGTCCCGTCTGGCTGGGTATGAACCTGTCCTTGAAACGTTCCATCATCATCGAGGCAGCCTTTGGACCGGTGCAGTGACTGAAGATCATCTTCCCGGGAGCCACTTCATCGAGGAATTCAATCGTCGGTTGCAGGCGTTTCTGGTCGCCCAGTCCCAGGTGGGTGCCGCCGACCACCGCCCTGATTCTCTCGTGGCTTTCGAGCACATGCTTCAGTATGTTGATGACCCCTGAGTGTGCACATCCCGTCAACACAACTGCGCCTTCGGGTGTATCCACGACAAGTGCCTGGTCATCCAGGAAAGGGTCGGGGACCATCTCCCCGTCCATGAGGCAGTAGAGGTTCGGTTCAAGTCCTTCGAAATCAGTGACCCGTGGGACTTCACCGGTAAGCTTCACTCCTGGCATCACCTCGACTGCTTCCTTCGATAGCTCAAGGCCCAGTGAAGCACCTTCAAGGGCAGGCCTGCTGAACGGGATTCCGATGAAGCGCTTGATCTGTCCGAAGATGGCGTACCTGGGAGTGAAAGCATCTGGATGCACGAAGATTTTCTTGGGGCCGGAGGCCTCGAGCACGGCCATCATTCCCCCACAATGGTCGTAGTGACCGTGTGAGAGCCCTATTCCCTCGATGGCGCCGAGGTCTATTCCCATAGCCCTCGCGTTTCGAACCGTAATGTCGGTGGCCCCGCAGTCCCACAGGAAAGACCGCCCCTCGACTTCGACCAAGACCGACAGGCCGTGCTCGGCCTTGAATGCCGGCGGCCCAGCCAAGTTGTCATTTAGGATCGCAACTTTTACCTCCATCCCAACCGCCTTTCATCTTGAGGACTTCTCGGTCATTCGATCTCTGCCGGCAGTCCGATTATTCTCTTGTCATCCTGCCGCCGCACTTGGGGCATTTTCTCGTCGAACATGGCACCCCGCGCATGTGCGCCGTCTTCTCCCCACAACTCGGGCAGACACAGCCGCCGCCCGGGCCGCTCCCGGGCTTGTCACCGCCCATGCGGCCGCGCCCAGCGCCTGAACCCGTGCCTCGTCCTGTACCCGGCCCCTTGCCCTCCGGTCCTGTTCCATCTCCAAGCGGCATTACACGGCCTCCTATGTCTTTGTCTTGGTGGATTCCAACAGTCCCATGGTCTGTTTCCAGAGATCCTTGAGCGCGCTGGCCGCAGGCCCGCCGTACCGCTCCACCAGCACTTCGCCTTTCATGGTGGCTTGATTAACCTCCTCGTCAAAAGGCACGACCCCCAGCAGTGCGAGTTCCGACTCCGAGCAGTAGCGTCGGACCTGTTCCGCTATCTCTGGGTTGATATCGCCCTTGTTGATGCACACTGCCATCCTGACACCGAAGTGCCGCGCCACCCCGTGTATGCGCTCGAGCCCCCACAACCCGCTCAAGGTGGGCTCCGTTACCGCCAGTATCAGGTCGGACCCCGCCACGGAAGAGATCACGGGGCATCCTATCCCAGGTGAGCCGTCAACGATCATGAGGTCCAGCCCCCGCTCCCCGGCCAGGCGTGAGGCGGCCTCTTTCACCCTGGTGACGAGCTTCCCCGTGGCCTCGCCGCCAGGCCTGAGGAGCGCGTGTGCCAGGGGGCCGAACCGTGTCTCGGAAACGAATACCTCGCCGGTGATCTCGGGAACGAGCCTGGCAGCGCGATCCAGGCATAACAGCTCGCAGACCCCGCATCCCTCACAGGAAAACGGGTCCACCACCAGATCTTTGATGGCACCAAACGGACAGGACTCCGCGCATAGATTGCACTTGGTGCACTTCTCAGGGTCAATGCGCGCAACCATGGCCCCCTCGAAAGGTTCGCGGCTGACCAGAGTGGGGTCGAGGAGCAGGTGGAGGTTGGGTGCGTCCACGTCGCAGTCCGCCGCTACCACGCTGCCTGCCAGGTTGAGGAATGAAGCGGCGACGGTCGTCTTGCCCGTACCGCCCTTGCCGCTCAATATGGTAAGCTGAGCAGGCATGCCTTTCTAACCCCCTCGAGTATATTGAGAAACCGCCAGGACCAGGTCTCATCCGTCTCGGTGCGCATCTGTCCCCGTGAACAGGCCTCGGCCAAGGCCCTTGAATAAGGTATCCGGCCAAGGATCTCCAGCCCTTCTTCTTCGCAGTAGTCATCGATCACAGCGTCATTGGGAGATGACCTGTTGATGAGGACACCGTGTGGCACACCTAGCTCGAGAGCTGCCCGGTGCGCGAGGTCCAGGTCGTGCCTGCCGAAAGGCGAAGGTTCCGTGACGAGCAAACAGTAGTCCGAGCCCCTGATGGAGTTGACCATGGGGCAGCCGGTCCCTGGCGGGCAGTCTATCAGGGTCAGGCCGACATCAGCCCGCCTTTCCTTGACCTGCTTTATCACCGGCACGGCTAACGGCTCCCCGATGTCCAGGAGCCCCTGATATAGGTGAACGTCACCACGAGCGCCGTCACGCACGATACCTATCCTTCTATCTGTATAGGTTATGCACTTCATGGAGCAGGCGAGCGCACAGCCACCACAGCCGTGGCAGAGCTCCTGAAACACCAGGACGTCGCCCTTGATCGCGGCCAGCGCGTTGTAGCGGCAGAACTCCGCGCATTTCCCGCAACCATCACAGCGCGATGAGTCCACTACCGGAACCGGCAGGCACACATCCACCTCGCTGTGCCATTCAGGTTTCAGGTAGAAGTGCGAGTCGGGCTCCTCCACATCGCAATCCAGGAACGCAACCGGCTCGAGGCTCGAGGCTGCCCACGCCAGGTTAGCCGCGATGGTAGTCTTGCCGGTCCCACCTTTGCCACTCGCGACCGAGATTAGCAACGCCCGCCTCCCCGGCCTTTACCGGGCCCTCCACGACCTCGTCCGCCTGTTCCCATACCGGGCCCACCAGTGCCCGCGGTACCCATCCCGAACTTCTCCCCGACAGTCGCCGACCCGGCGGTCACGAGCTTGCCCGACCTGTATTCTGCCAGCGCCTGCCCTGCCTTCCCGGAAGCGCCGGTGAACACCTTGACTCCAGCAGCTTCAAGAACACGGTAAGCTTTGGGGCCGACATTGCCTGTGATGATCGCCTCGGTTCCCCTGTCCACTACCATTTGCGCGGTCTGAATGCCAGCACCCCCCGAGGCGTCGACGTTAGGGTTGGCGACGTACTCGAAGCCCTCCGCGGTGTCGTCTACCAGCAGAAAGCCCTTAGCCCTTCCAAATCTCGGGTCGATCTCCGCTGAGAGGTCGTTTCCTGACACTGATATGGCAATCTTCATATTTGCAGATTCCTCCTCTTATGTTCCGAGCTTGATCTTGCGGTAAAGGTCGGTCCCTTCCCTTATCACCCTGATGATGTCGAGAGTCACCTGGGTAACAGAGGTTATGATGTTGAGCCAGGACCTCTTCTCACCTGCCCCCCTGGAACCGCTGTTCTTTTCCTGCTCGCTAGCAGCAGGACCATCGACCTGATCTGCGACCTGCCGCGAGACGTCGGCTTCCTCTCGTCCTCTCCGCCTGCATCCTCCTGGAGTCAAGGCACTCACCTCTGAATCTCTTGAAGCCTTCCTTGAAGGGACGTTACTCACCATGTCCGTGTCCGCACGTTCCCTGTCCGCCTCCGCAGATCGCCTCTCCGCCAGCGAGGGTGCCTGCCAGGAACTGCCCGAGGGCATCTTCAGCCGGTCCCTGGATGCCCGCAATGACTTTGACCCCAGCCCTGTTCAGGTTGGCGACAGCCCCACCACCCAGTCCGCCGGCGATCACGTACTCGACCTGCCGCTCGGAGAAGAGTCGCGGCAGCGCGCCGCAGTCGTGCTCGGGCGCACCCACCACCTCGCGTGCACTAACCTCGCCGTTCTCAAGAGTCACCAGCATGACTTTCTCGCAATGTCCGAAGTGCGGTGATACGTCGTTTCCCTCCATCACGATTGCTATCTTCATATTTCCTCCTTCAACCTTGGCAGTCCCATCAGCCGGGACAGCTACTTCTTTGATTGATTCAATGCGCTCCAGGAGAGCTTCGATAAGAGTCTCTGCATCGGGTGACCTGTACTCCTCGAGCCTTCCCGCGTCCGCAAGCTTCGATATCTCTGAGTCCAAAGGCAGCCGCGCGAGCAGAGGGATATCCATGGCCCCAGCAGTCTGCTCGCTGTTGCTCTCTCCAAACGGTTCCACCCTGCCGCCGCAATGCGGGCATGTGACGTAGGACATGTTCTCTACAAGTCCGAGGACCGGTGCTTCGAGCGCCGCAGCCATCTTCCGCGCCTTGCCTACGATCATCCCGGCAAGCTCCTGGGGTGAGGTCACCAGCAATATTCCGTCGAGCGGGATAGACTGCATTACCGTTAGTGGCACGTCGGCTGTCCCCGGGGGCAGGTCCAGCAGGAGGTAGTCCAGCTCTCCCCACTCGGTCTCCTCGTAGAACTGCTGGACCGCGCCGCTTATCAAGGGTCCGCGCCAGATAACTGCCTCGTCCTCGCCGGGAAGCAGAAGGTTCATCGACATGACCTTGATGCCGCCCGGACTGGCCGCCGGGATGGGGCCGGTCTCGCCAACCAAGATCGGGCCCTCGACCCCTAGTCCTCGGGGAATGCTCGGGCCCGTGATGTCCGCGTCGAGGATGCCCACCTCCGAGCCTTTGCGACGCAACGCTGAGGCGAGCAGCATGGTGACGGCCGATTTGCCGACTCCGCCCTTGCCGCTCATGATGGCGATTACCCGCTTGATAGTGTCACGCGTTCCGGTCGCCGGTGCGACTTCTTCCTTTGTCTGATCCTGCATGTTTCTCTCCTGCTCTCGATTCTGGTTATCCATACTGATTGCCCTGGTCTTTCTCTTTCTCACGGTTTTGCTCCAACGCCCGGTTTCCTAGCCTGGCCGGAAACCCCCGCCTGGCAGCGTCCAGCGGGACCATGCCCCTGTCTGCCGCGAGGCCCTCTGGCGCAGGCCCGCCGAACGGTCATCTCCCCGCACTTGGGGCAGGCGGTCTCGCAGGCCCTCACGCCGCTTCCGTAAGGCGAGTCCCAGGTGCTCCCACAGGACAGGCACTCAAAGACCCTCTTCTCATCGCTCAGCATGTAGTTACCGCCCTCGATTCCCAGGGCCTTGCCTTCGACCAGGCACCTGGCCACCTTCCCACGAGCGGACTTGAGCACCCTCTGAAAGGTCGGGCGCGACACTTCCATGCGCTCTGCTGAATCCTCCTGGTAGAGGCCATCGATGTCGGTGAGCTTGATCGCTTCGAGTTCCTCAACGGTGAGGCACTCCTCCTCCAGCTCGCTCATAGGTATCCCACGGGGCTTGAAGAAATCTACACACGGCTCCCCCGTTACGAACCTGGGCTTTGCGGGTCTTGCCACAGCGACCTCCTCTTGACATGATATGGGCATACGACCATAATTGAATATAGGGCATATGCTCTTAATTGTCAACTATCCAAATAGTTGACGGTCAGCTTGGAAAGACTGGCTCACGGGATCTTTCCGCCGAGGGACAAGAGAAGGGTGAGATAAAAGCAGCAAGCAGGGACACTCCCCTGTTCGTGATCGAGAACAGGAATCAAGAGGAATGAGAATAAGAAGCCTTCAAGAACTCAAAACGCCAGACAGGAAGGGGGATTAATAATGTGTGAATCCAACGTGTACATACAGGACGAAGAAAATGAGAATCTCGTCATGGAGGACGTGGCTGAACTGAAGGCTCATGACGGGCAAATATGGCTCGTCGACATCCTTGGGGATGAGAAAGAAATCGAAGGCCGGGTTCAGGAGATATCCTTCATCGACCACAAGGTAATCATCAGTCAGCAGAAGTAGCGAGGGGTGTTCACACGCCCTTGGACCGAGAGACGAGGGGAGGATTATCTGCAGGGGCGACAGTGGAAGCCATCGAAAGGGGACAAGATGAAACTCGGGATGATCATCACCCAGGCAGATCCGGAAACGGTCTTCAATGCATTGCGGCTCGCCCTTTACAGCCTCGAGCAGGGCGACGAGGTGCGCATCTTCCTGTCGGGCAAGGGCGTCGAGATCGACCGGATTAATGATCCAAGCTTCGATGTGAAGGGTCACGCGCAACAGTTCCTGGACGCGGGAGGCCAGTTTCTCGCCTGCGGGACCTGCCTGAAGTTGCGCGACTCGGAAGGCTCAGACATCTGCCCGCTTTCGACTCTCAAAGACAATTACGAGTTAGTTAGGGACTCCGATCGTGTGGTCACGTTCTGATGAACATGGCCGAATCAGACTGCAGGCAACTCAGCTCAGTGGCACCATACAGAGACGTCATACGAACGAGATAGGAGGAGAAGCGCCATGTCAGCCAGGAAGATTGTCATCGTTGGAGGTGTCGCTGCCGGAACCAAGGCTGCGGCAAAGGCGAGGAGGCTGGACCAGGAAGCTGATATCACCATCATCGAGAAAGGTCGCTACATCTCTTACGCCGGGTGTGGTCTGCCTTATTACATCTCCGGGGTGGTCAAGGAGAAGAATGACCTGATGTCTACGCCCATCGGCGTGCTGCGCGACCCGGAGTTCTTCAAGAAGGTCAAGAACCTCAAGGTCCTGAACGGCCACGAGGCCCTGGCCGTGGACAGGGGAAAGAAGGAAGTCGAGGTCAAGAACCTTGAGGATGGAAGCGTCTCCAGGATCCCCTACGACAAGCTCATACTTGCGACCGGAAGCTACCCCTTTACGCCTCCAATTCCCGGAATCGACCTTGACGGCGTTTACTGTCTGCAGTGCATCGAGGATGCCGACATCATAAAGGGCGAACTGGAGGTACGGAAAGCCAGGGACGCCGTCGTTATAGGCGGAGGCCTTATTAGCCTCGAGAGCACGGAAAACCTGGTCGAAGCCGGTTGCCGGGTCACGATCGTCGAAGTCCTGCCCCAGATACTGAATTTCCTCGACGAGGAGATGGCTTTGCTCGTAAAGCAGCATCTGGAATCCAAGGGTGTCAAGGTGATCACAGGTGAAAAAGTCGTCTCGGTCGAGGGCAAGGACGGTCGCGCCTCCGAGGTAGTAACTGAGAACAATCGCCTTCCTGCAGATTTCGTCATGGTGGCCGCGGGCGTCAAGCCCAGGGTGGAGCTCGCGAGCGCGTGCGGCCTGAAGATTGGCGACACCGGGGCGATAGCCGTGGACGACCATATGGCCACCAGCGACCCGGACATTTTCGCCGTTGGAGACTGCACGGAAAACCACTGCATGGTCTGCAAAGATGGTTCAGTCACCTACACTCCCCTCGGCTCGACCGCCAATAAG
>Ga0209539_1000753_pt1 | contig 18243 bp, 14 predicted proteins | sample BarGraNGADG00312_2_FD_184499 | JGI IMG/M metagenome (GOLD analysis project Ga0209539, IMG submission 184499) | Arctic peat soil microbial communities from Barrow, Alaska - Barrow Graham LP Ref core NGADG0011-312 (SPAdes) (version 2) | ecosystem: Environmental > Terrestrial > Soil > Wetlands >... | reverse complement strand
CAGACACCGTTGTGCCGCTTTAGCTCTGTACTTCCCCATCTCCAAGACAAGGATTTTCTCGGACCACGTCTGATGACGCAGTCTATCATGCTTCCCGCCCGTAGCCCGTAGGGCGAAGGGCGGGAAGCATCATTTCATTCTTTATGCAGGCAGGCATCACCCCTCTCGCCTCAAGCGTCGTCTGTCTGGCGGGGCAAACGTCACCCCGCGTCCAAACCGTTCCAAGCACGTTTGCTGCCTCTAGCGAGCCCGCGTCAGTTGATCTTGCTGCTGCTGCTGGTTAGTTGTGCTTCTTGCCCGGCACCAGCGTGAGCTCACCCGGGGCTTCGCCCGGCTCGTCAAACGGCCACTCCCGCTCCTGCTCGAAGCTCCAGCCCTCCAGCAGGGAGGCGTCCAGGTACTGACGTCCGGTCTCCCACTCCTCGGACTGCTCGATGGCCAGCGAGGCGATGAGCCTCAAGGCCGAGGCCTCGTTCGGGAAGATGCGCGCGACCCTCGTTCTCCTGCGGAGCTCCTGGTTCAACCTCTCGAGCGCGTTGGTGGTCCTTATCCTCTTGCGGTGGCTTTGCGGGAAGGCGAGAACCGCGCATGTCTCCTCGATCTCCTCCTCGATTCTGTCGGCGACCTCGCACTTGAGGTCCCTCCAGTTGGAAAGGACGTCGTTGATTCGCCTCCAGGCGGTATCGGTATCGGGGGAGTCGAAGATGGAGCGCAGGTCCGAGTGTAGGACCTTGCGCTGGGCCCGGGTGGCCAGCGGCAGCACGTTGCGCAGGAAGTGGAACTGGCAGCGCTGCCAGGATGCCCCCTGGAAGTGCCTGCCCACAGCCGCCTTGATGCCCTCGTGGTCGTCCGATGTCACCAGGAGGACGCCGGAAAGCCCCCTCTTCTTGAGCCTCTTGAACAGGTCCGACCATGTGGTGGCGTTCTCGGTGTCGGCGACCTCCACGGCGAGGATCTCCCTCATCCCGTCCTCGTTTATCCCGAGGGCGATCAAGATCCCCTTGGAGACCACCCTGCCGCCCGAGCGCACCTTCTCGTAGCGGGCGTCCACGATCAGGTAGGGGTAGGAGCCGGTGAGCGGCCTTTCCCGCCACTGGAGGATCGTCCGGTCCAGCTCGCGGGCTAGCTTTGAGACCTGCTGGCTCGAGAAGCTCTTGCCGCAGAGCTTCTCGGTGATGTCTGCGACTTTCCGGGTCGAGACCCCTTTGAGGTACATCTCCATCAGCGCCAGCACGAAGGCCTTGTCGCTGCGCTGGTAGCGCTCAAAGAGGGAGGTCTGGAACGTCCCATCGCGGTCCTGGGGCACGAGCAGGTTGAGGTCTCCGACCGCGGTGGTGAGGATTCGCACCCTGTGGCCGTTGCGGTACCCGGTCCGCCCTTCGCTTCGCTCGTAGGGCTTTGCCCCCATGTGCTCGCTCATCTCGACCTCGAGCGCCCCCTGGGCCGCGAGCTCGAGCATCGCCCTCAAGGGATTGTCGCCCTCGGACGACAGGATCACTTGCAGGGCTTCCTCGAACGTCATACTCTGTTTCTTGGCCATCTAACTCTCCTTTCGATAGGGCTTGTGACACCTTTATCTTGGAGAGCGATGGCCATCCTGGTCAAAACGGCGGCATCGCTTTGGGGAAAGTACAGAGGATTAGCGGCTTAACCCCCAGACACCCCTTAGGCCTATCGGTCAAGAAAAGCCTTGTTTTTATCGTGTCTAATTACTTTGGGGCTGACGACAACTAGAAATGAGGTCGCGTTGACTCGCTGATTTTGCTACCCAAATGAGGAAAAACTAGTTGACGCTGAGCACGGGGGGGGATACTTCCCCCGGCTCCCCTGGTCGCAGGTTCGAGTCATGCCGGGATATTGTGGGTGCTGATTTGAGTGGTGGGCCCAGCTGGACTCGAACCTGCGACACGCAGATTATGAGTTGTTTCAAACAGTGTTTTGCTTGATTCGCCTGAATGCCGCTTGGTTTGGCTCAGTTGGCATTTTAAAGCTCTTTCTTTGAGTTGGCTCTCGCTGTTAGTTTCTGCCAGTTTCTCTCCGTTGGGCTCAAGCTGTTAGATATTTGTTAGACGGAGTTTGGCCATCCCAGAGTTACTGAGCTCGACTCGATTGGAGCGGGGAAGAGTTTCTCTACAATGGTGTCTTCGAGTATTCCCATCATCACCGAGCGCCCCATGTACTTCAACTACAAGGGTGCCTGGACCGGCGGACATGACGTGGTAGGAGCGCTCGCCCCCGACACCACCTGGTATTTCGCGGAAGGGTATACGGGCTTGGACTAATGCCTAAACCCCGTCGTTCAGGGCGATGCCAGGAAGCCCAGCAGAATCCTCGCGAACTCGCGGGGATACTGGAACATGACAGCGTGCCCGCCTCCCCTGAGGTAGGAAGTCCAGGCGCCGGAAAGCCTGCTCGCGATGATGCCGCTGTTTCCGGGCGGGATGATGATGTCCTCGGTGCCTGTGACCAGGAGCGTCGGGCTGGTGATCGCCGGGAGCCGGTCGTAGCTCCCGCCCCATCTGGCTATCGCGAGTCCTTGCTTCATCGCGTTATCCGAGGGGGACCGTTCCTGCGGCGAAGCACCCAGCGTCTTCTTGAGATACGCCACGTTGGACTTCTTCGCGAGCCAGGGAGCTGGGAACAGCAGCGGGACAAGCCTTTCGGCTCGCTGGGCAAGCGTTCCTGATGTGTCCACGAGCGTCTGCACGACGGAGGGCTGTGCCTTCTTAGCCTGCGTCCCGCCACAGTCGGCGGAATAGAGGACAAGCTTGTTGACGGCGGCCGGGTGCCGCAGGACCAGTTCCTGGGCGATATACGTTCCCATCGACCAGCCCAGCACGTTGGCCTGTTTGATTGACAGGGCTTGCATGAGTCCGGCCGTATCGTCAGCGAATTGCGGGATGGTGAACGAGCTGTACCCTGTAGTCGAGCCTCCCATGCCCCGGTTGTCGAAGGTAATCACCTTGTACTCCCTGGCAAGGTCCCTGAGCACCGTGGGGTCCCAGGTGTCCTGGGTGCCGCTGAAGCCCATTATCATGACGAGCGGGTAGGACTTCGCGCCACCGTAGACGCGGTACGCCACAGTTATGTCGCCGACCTGGACCGTCTCTGTATCAGGCTTGAGAGACACTGGCCGGGCATTCTTCTTGGAGCAACCCCCCGCGGCGACCGCGCCGGCGACCATCACGGCGGCGATGAGAACGGCTAGCGTCTTTCGCATCCGGAACCCACTTTCAGTAACGCATTCGGAGAGTCAGCATGATGATCATCAGGGTATGAACTAGTGATGTCGATTAGGCCAACGCCCACTATATCCGGGGTGGGCCAACCTGAGATCGTGCGCGTTCTATAGACGTTAGAATAGACCACAGTCCATGATTGCGACATTCTAAGGATATATCCCTCTAGTGCTGTTTCTTGGGGGTGCGGGATCCAGATCTGTTAGATATACCTTAGATTGGCGGAAATTGCGCCCTATTCCGACCATTTGCCTGGTTAGCTAGAAACTGCATTATCACGCAGAATAACGTTGGCGGGCTCAGCTGGGATTGAACCAGCGACACGCGGATTATGAGTTGTTCCAGGCAGTGTTTTGCTTGGTTAGCCTCAGTGCCGCTTGGTTTGGCTCAGTTAGCTTTTTAAAGCCTTTTCTTTGAGTTGCCTCTTGCTGTCAGTTTCTACCAGTTTCTCTCCGTTGGGCTCAAGCTGTTAGATATTTGTTAGACGGAGTCTGGCCCTCCCAGAGTTATCGAAGTCATATAGCTCGCGGTACATTTCGCATATCTGCTCTCCCTTGTAAGACGCAATGGCCTCGCAAGGTTGATTGTCCCCCATATTTAGCAAGTACTTTCAAACAGCTCTATAACGAATACCGGAGCCGCCCTTTCAAACAACCGTTTATTATGCAAGTTCCCGTTCCCGCCACATTATTCAGGCATTATCATTTTCTTGACCCACCTGACCTCACGCCTCTGCCCCTGAATTCGCACATTGCACCCAGACTGTTGCGGTGTGAACTGCACCGTCAACGTTTTCGTACTGCCACCAAGTAGGAGATAGAGTATGCCTGGAATCAAGAACAGGCAAAGCAAAATAAAGCCAATGATGCATGAGGCTTTTTCATCCATTGCAAAAGTTATCAGGTTCTCACTCCTGCTTGTTGGAATATACTTGTGGCGTGACAAGAGGTTTGTAATGGCGTCGCCCAGTTGGTCCTTGTTCTGACTAGTCGCCAAAGAGACCGTTGCCGTTGTCTTTCCCCAAATAACATATACACAAAGACCAAGTATGACGAGTGCAATCAAAACGTACAGAGCTTGCATGATCTGAACCACCTTTCGTTAACAATAGAACCCATTACAGCAAACCCCAATCTTTCAAAATGCCACCTTCCCACCTTCTGATCACAGCGTCATCATTCAAGCTCAATCTCCTCTTATTAATCCCCAGCAACCGAGAATCAATGTCATTATGTGAGATTCTCTAGTCCGCTAATCTTCCGTTTACGATTAGTCCCTGTCCCGCGCCCGGTTCCCTGGACACCTCCCTGGAAAGCATCCGCACGTCAATTCTTTCTTCGAGGTTTTGTCCCTTCGTACACTATAAAAGACCTCCGTTGGTATTGCTCGATGACCCGGCGAAGCGCATTCACGCATCCCTCCGCTATGCAAACTGAAGAAACTCGCGCGCGGGAAAGCCGGAGGGGATGCAGGGGGCAGACGTCCTTGCCTCCGATCCCTAGAGATCTGGTTCATCTAATTCCCCCACATTGCTCAATCTGTCACTTGGACTACAGAAGTAATTGGAATGCTCGTCAGGGTTCCCACATCTCTTTTGACATGAAAAAAGTGATTGTATAGAATTTGACCTCGGCGGCCAAGGCAAACTCAAGAACTGGGGAACTATTTGAACGATGACTCAGATCACGAGCAGGTTGAACTGTCTCAGAATTCTCCTGATGATAGCGTCGTGGATGAGGTCTATTCTGGAGAAAGTGTCGAGCCCGCCAACGAAGAAGACGCCAGCCTCCCCAAAGAACTTGTCGATTCCCAGGTATTAGCGCAAGCGATGCAAGAGCTCATGGATATCCGAAGCATTCTTGAGAGAAGGCTTAGCTATGACAAGGCTAAGGAGTTGGCCTTCAACCGCCTATACATGGAACTCGATGACATTAAAAGGGACAGGTTCTTCGAAGAAAATCGCTCTTTGTTCATTGATCTGATGCTTCTGTACGACCGTCTTGAGACTGCTAAAACACAGTACTCGAAGGGTCAGTTATCCGACTTAGTATCTTTCCAAGATGAGCTACTCGAGATAATGATTCGTCGCGATATCAAGATGATTGACCTCGTTGAGGATATATTCAACCCGACTATCCAGAAGGCCGTAGGCACCGAGAACGTGCGTGATCCAGATAAACACAGAAAAGTTCTAAGAATAGTGCGAAACGGGTTCTATTGTGGTAGCAGAGTCCTACGTCCTCAAGATGTCGTAGTAGGACGGTTCAAGCCTGACCCCGGTGCAGTTCAAGACGAAGACGATAAGGATTCAGCGGACGAACGTGACCAGAAAGGAGATAACGATGTCTGATGTGGTGGTAGGAATTGACCTAGGAACTACGTTCTCATCAATTGCGTATATTAACGAGCACGGCAAACCGGACATCCTTCCGAACCGGGAAGGCGAGAGGATAACACCCTCTGTCGTCCTTTTTGATGGAGAAACCCCCATCGTGGGCACAATTGCAAAACGCTCGGCCATGGCAAGCCCTTTGAATGTCTGCCAGTTCGTGAAGCGCCAGATGGGTGAGAAAGATTGGCGCTTCTACACCGAAGACGACAAAGAGTACACAGCCGAAGAAATCTCCGCTCTGATTCTGAAGAGGCTGAAGGAGGATGCCGAGACTTGTCTTGATACGGAGATAAAGAACGCCGTTATCACAGTCCCAGCGTATTTTAATGATGCTCAGCGGAAATCGACGCAAGACGCGGGAACTATCGCTGGACTTGATGTGCTCCGCATAATCAACGAACCTACCGCTGCTGCTCTGGCTTACGGGTTAGACAAAGACCTAGACGAGCACACGATAATGGTATACGACCTGGGTGGTGGAACTTTTGACGTCACTTTCATGCGGATAAACGCGGGAGAGATTGAGGTAATAGCAACCGGTGGAGATAAAAACCTCGGAGGATTCGACTGGGATAACGCGATTATGGAATACCTTAACAAGGAGTTTGTTGAGGCGGGTGGCGCAGACCTCAACGACGACCCGGCATTACTCCAGGACCTTCGTGATAAGGCAGAAATCGCCAAGAAGACATTGTCCTCAAGAGATAACACCAAGGTATTTCTTTCAGCTGAAGGCAAGAACATCTCAGTTAACATTTCGCGGGAGGAGTTCGAGCGGATTACCAAGGACTTGATGGACCGAACGGAATCCCTAATGGAGATTACGCTCGAGGACGCGAATCTTCAGTGGTCCGATGTAGATAAGATCCTTCTCGTGGGAGGTTCCACGCGTATGACATGCGTGCCGGAACTGGTGGAAAAGACAACTGGCAAGAAGCCTTCATCGGAACTCCATCCTGATGAAGTGGTATCCATGGGTGCAGCGCTACTTGCAGGAATAGTGCAGCGGGAGAAAGGCCAGGGCGACGTTTCTCACCTTGACGGACTCCCGGACATCAGTATCACTGACGTAAACTCTCATAGCCTTGGGGTTATCGCCATTGATAGTATGACCGGCAAGCCGTTTAACTCCATCATTCTGCCGAAGGATTCCCGGATTCCCACACGGGCAAGCAATACATACGGTACGGTCGTCGACAATCAGACTCACATTGAAGTTGAAGTAACCGAGGGGGAGGAGGAGGATCCAGAGTTCGTTCGCATCATCGGTAACGGCACCATGGCGATACCTCAGTATCCGAAGGACTCCCCCATCGAGGTCTTCTTCCAGTACGATGACGATGGCATGATCCATGTTACAGTATTCGACCAGAAGTCAGACAAAATGTTGGGCGAACTTCACATAGAGAGGCAATCCAACCGGGAACCTGATGAGGTGGACCTCATGCGAAAGAGGCTGAAAAAGATCGAGTTGCAGTGACTAGGTGAGGAGTTGCTATGGCAAGCTACTATGAGCTACTGGGGGTTCGGCAGGACGCCACTGAAGATGTCATCCGCGCGAAGCTAAAGGAAAAAAAGAGAATCTGGACGCAGCGGCAGAACGCACCAAGGCCTGAGCAACAGCAGGAGGCGTCAAACAACCTCCGGGCGGTGCCAGAAATAGAAGCAACGCTTCTGAATCCTCAACAACGCGCCGCCTATGACCAGCAGCTCAGGTCCGCGCCTGCGGAGCAGAGGGTCGACGCGGCCGCTTTCAAGGCAGATGACCTAATCCAGGAAGCATGGAACCTGCTTATGGTGGGAAAGGTGGCTGATGCTCTCTTTGTGGCAACGAGGGCAACCGAAGTCCAGGGCAGTAATCCTAATGCCTGGGCGTTACTCGGCCACTGCAAAGCCCTTTGGGGCAAGACGGAGGACGCCATCTACGAGTACAACAGGGCGATAAACCTAAAGCCGAACGAGGCTTCTTTCTATTTTGACCTGGGTAACATCTATGAGGACATAGAGCACTGGAACGACGCTATGGAGCAGTACCAACGCGCGACCCAGATCGACCCTGCTGAAACAGTATATCGCGCGGCGATAGGAGGCATCTACGTAAAAAACGACATGTTCAAGAAGGGCATAGACCTTCTTGAGAAATGCGTCCAAGAGGAGCCGACTAACGAGGGTTACAGATACCTTCTCGCACTTGCTTATGCCGAGGGTGGCTACGAGGACTGGACCTTTGTACCTCCCGGCGGCAATTTGCCCTCAGGGTACTATGCGACTACTAACGAACAGGTGAAACAAGCGGAGGATCTAATCGGGAAAGCCGAGAGGGTCAATATACAGGATTCTGAACTGAGGCAGCATATTCAGACGGTCAAGATCAATATCGCGGCCATGAGGAAAAAGCGGTTCGACGGGCACTGGACCATTCTCGTATTCGCCGTCATTATCGGGTTAATTTGCTTCGCCGGAAAAGGGCCAGGTATTGCAATTGGGCTCTTGTGGTTCCTGATACCGGGGATCTTATACATTTTCGCCTGTTTTACTCCCCAGTACCGTCTAAACAAGCGGCTTATCGAGGGGAAGGCTGCTGCCCAGCAGAACGTCAGCCTGCTGTACGGAAGCAACTTCGGAAGCGCTGTAAGGATAACGTTCATGATTCTCGTAATGCCACTGACGACTTTGTACTATTATCTAAAGAACTATACGGACACTTTCGCTAAGAAATGAGGAATTCGAGAACGGACCCGTCATTGCGGCTTCTTGAGGCCTAGAGGAGATGATAAGAGCCAACGAGATCGAGTAATCTCGTATTCTTAATATCAAACACAGTTTCTTCTTGAGTTGCTGCGTTACGCTTGAGGACAAGAGACTCATGAAAGGAGTATTGCATCAATGTCTAGCAGCCAGGACAAAGGTTTGTTAAAAGCAGCAAAAGCTGGCAACCTCGAGAAGGTCGGCACCTCCCTCGACCAAGGGGCAGATGTTAACGCGAAGGACTGGGGAGGGGACACACCGCTTATCTTTGCCATTTCTAAAGGCCATAAAGGCATTGCAAAGCTCCTCTTGGACCGAGGAGCCGATGTGAACCTGATAGGCCCGAGCAATTGGACCCCATTGTACACAGCAGCGGTAAAAAACGATGCTGAGATAGCCAGAATGCTCCTGGAAAAGGGGGCTGATGTGAGCGTGCCGGACAGAGATGGCGATACACCGCTACACAGGGCCGCGGGCAACGGTAATGCCGAAATAGCCAGAATGCTACTCGACAAGGGAGCAGATGTTAACGCGCGCGACAAGGAAGGGCTTTCCGCCGTGCACTGGACTAAATGGGCTAAGAAGAACGTCCAGGCCGGGGTAGTAGACCTCCTCAAACAACGGGGCGGCGTCTAGTCTAGCAGGTACGTAAGTAGACAGGGTCTCTCTCTGTTTATTGATGATGTGTATTGTGAAAAAACTCTCGGTGAAGACTTAGTAGACTTTCCTGCCGCAAAATCTCCGACCTAACTTCATCTGGCCCGGCACCGTCCACGTGCTCGAGTTTCTGCCCATAGATATCGAGCATTCGTTCTTCGAGTAACTTTTTAGATGACCACGCATCGACCATCATGGCCACCAATGATGGTTCCAAGTGGTTGCAATACGAGCTAGTAGCATGTTCCCGCCCTAACGCAAGACTGGACGCAAGTTCCATGAGCGCCGCTTGGCGACCCGGGTCACATGACGGGTCTTCAAGGGAGAACCTGTTGTTCGGGTATACAAGTAGTTCGACGAGTTTCAGGAACGTGCAGGCTTCTGAGACGCGGGGGTGCCAGTAGGATGCGACATATCCGGGGGCTTTTTCGAGAGGGAGATAGGAGCCTCTCATGTCACGATACATCTTTGTGCCAGGAAACGGGCATACGATCTGGAACTCCACAGATACATGAACAGCCGACGACGACAGACCGGATAGTGTTGTCATTTCATCCAGAAGTTTTTTAACCGAGTGTTCAGTCTCGAATGGCGTCAGCAGGTATTCGACACTCATGTCGAGCGCGATTCCACTTTCGCGGAGCCAAAGGATGAGGTCTAAAATCGCCTCGGCTTCGGAATCGAGTTCAGCCCGGTCCCTTGTCCTACCCAGATAGCGCCTACCTACGGCTTTTGCAACCTCCTCGTCGACGATGTCCCTGCCTACGTAGACCGCAGCTACGACACCTTTTTCTAGGAACTCTATTAATCTGGAGGGGAATCGTGCCAGCATGCCTGCATCTATATATAGTATTGAAGAGAAAGATCCGGTTCCGATTTCTCTGGACAATTCGTGCAGGAAGGCGAGTCCCCCGTGCTTCCGTCCATCCATAAGGGGGCTGTTGTCCAGCAGGTCTACATAGATTGGGCTTGATACCTCCCTAGCTTTCGCTGCGATGCTCTTTACCTCTAAGTCATGGCTCCTGGAAACGTAAGGACGCGAGGCGAAACAGTAGTCGCAGCGATTTGAGCATTGCTCGGACAGCAGGACAGTAGCGATCATCTGGCTGTTGGAACCCTCGGTAAAGTCAAGACAGCCGCATCCTGTAATAGGAGGTGCGGTCCCTGCCCCGAACCCGGCTGTTTGCCCGTCAGAACCCCGAACCCTCAGTCCCTTCGGTATCCGCCCCTCAAACAACCAGCTCCCTTCTTTCTGGTGAGCAGTCGATCTTCCGTTGCGCAGCCCGTTCAACAGGTCGACAAAGGGTGTCCCGTGCCCCAAGTTCACAACATCGAAATAACTGAGGTACTGGTCTGCGAACCCTTCGGCATCTGCGAAGTGGGCTCCACCAGCTGCTGTCATCCATTCGGGAGCATGGTGTTTCGCCCAAGAGGCCATTCGCAGCGCTACTGGCAGATGATGTGAATCGATCGAGAGTCCGATCACGCCTCCATCGGGGCAGCAATCGATTCTCGATGCTATCTCGCTGAAAGCTTCGTCTGGAAATGAGTCGTGAGAGGGCAGCAGTGCAACGTCGAAGCCGTTTTCAGAGAGCGAACTGGCAAGCAGTCTAAGCCCGAAGCACTCATTCGCTTCAGCGTACTGTCCGGTTCCGAGACGCCGTAGACCAACAAGAATCACCTGTTCAGGCCAGGGTCTACCAGAAGTAGAAGCCATTTGAGTTCCCTCTACGTCCTCTCGATGGCACCCTTCGAGCACAAAGACTCCACAGCATTAGCGACATCGCCCAATTCGCAGTCGCCGCCGAGTGCCTGCATGGTCTCGTGTATCTTGAGGCTGCCTGATCCAAGGGCGTTCCAGACCTGTGCTGAGAAGGAACCCAGGTTTAGCAGGGTCATCGGGCTCGTGCCAGGACCTGTAGGTATGAGCAGAAAATGCCCGGCGACCTCACGCAGTACGAGATCTTTATTACGTCTGAACCTGTCTGCTTCCGATACAGCTACTCCTCTTGAACTGCATCCTCCGTCTTGCAGGGAATGCCCTTCTTGCAGCATGACCCCCCGATTCTCGGTGACGGGCCGGACGGTGGGCACGGGACTGCTGGTCCCAGCCCACTCGCGCGGGGGAACTCGTCGTCGAGTGGGTTCTCTCCCCTGGGGTCGATCACTATCTCTTCCACGGTAGTGTTCTTCGTCTTGCCTCTCCGCGCGGTCTGGTTGCCCATTTTCCCCTCCTGTTCTCGATTTGCTACCTCCACTTGGCAGCATCTTTCCCGGGCTTGATGCGATACTAGAATAGCCAAAAGAGTCCATACGCGCTCTGGTCAGGTCACACATGAATTGCAGAGGAATCTCCCTGTTCCCCTCCTCGAGAGAAGACCACGCAGGACAAACGGTACAGATCTCTTCAAGCCGACATGTCAAACATTCGGAAGGCATTTCGAGTCGCAAATTGGACACCTTTGAAAGCGGTCCTTGCCACGCTTCATCAAACCTCAAGGCCCGCAGTGATATAGGATTCGAGCGCCACAGAATACAGGGATGCAACCGTCCTGCTGAGTCAATTACGAAGACGCTGATTCCGGCATTGCAAACTTTCCTTAGGGTGCTCACCGGTCTGGAAAGGGAAAGTTGCTCAAGCGCGTACGCCCATTTCCGCCTCAACGCGACATCAGCAAGCTCCACCTCAACAATCTCACTTGGAGCAAGACGGTAATCGAGTGGCTCAAGGTTCCCATCAATCCTAGGATTCAGGCACATCTCATAGTCCCAAGAAACACCAAGACTCTTCGCTGTCTGAATGAAGGATTCTAATTCGTGCTGGTTCTGCCGAATGATGACGGTTTTCAAGTGAACAGGGAGGCCGGCTTCAAGCAGCAGGTTGATTCCCTTCATGGTGCGAACATAGCCATCTTCGTTTCCCGTGATTTTTCCGTAGGTCTCCTTTGAGGATCCGTAAACTGAGATCTCTACTACAACCGGGGGCGCCTCGAGGAGTCCTTCTATTGTTGCTTCATCGAGAAGCGCACCATTGGTGAATAGGATTGTGAGGATTCCTGCTTTACGGATGTACTGGTGCAGCTTTAGAAACTCTGGGTGCATCAAAGGCTCGCCGCCCGTGATTGTAAGGAATAGGCAGCCAGCGTCTACAAGTTCATCGACTATCCCGAAGAAGCGCTCAGTGGCAAGTTCCTCGGTTGTTAAGGTGGGCCTGAAGCAGTGTACGCAGTCGAAGTTACAGCGGCTAGTAAGCTCTATCCCGCCCTCAAGCGGAATCCTGTTCTCAAACGCTGCTGCTCTTAGTTCATCTCTTAGAGCTGCGTATCTGTCTGTTGTCATGTCTCGCCACCAGTTCTGCAAAACAATATTAACCTGTTTGGTCAGGACTTGCGTTTGACGATGCAGTTGCACTCGAACAGACGACGGAGTGCTACGTGTCCGCGCAGAAAACGTGCTTGCACTTGGGACACTGGAATCTGAGTTTTGGCTTACAACCCCCCAGCCTCATTCCGTTGCCGCATTCCATATGCCGGTTACTATACCACTTTAACAGCCTCAGTTCCTCCTCCTGTCCCCCCATCTGAAACTAGGACCGCAGAAGTCAAACGGACAAAGGGTAAGAATACGTGGTATTCGCGCTCACCCTATTAGGGATATTCCCTGGGTGTTTATCAAAATGACGACTACAACTTTCTTTGCGAACGATACAGCTACATTTCGATCGGCGGATTTCGCCGTAGACACTGGTCGAAATCACACTGGCTGAAAGGGCTTTAATGCCGTTTTTTAGGGGTGCGGGAACAAGAGCTGTTAGATACACGATAGATTGGTGGAAATTGCAGCCTATTCTGACCATTTGCCTGATTAGCTAGAATCCGCATAACCACGCGGATAATCGTTGGTGGGCCCAGCTGGACTCGAACCAGCGACACGCGGATTATGAGTCTTCTTGGGCTTTCAATTGCTTGGTTTGAGTTAGTGCCGCTTGGTTTGGCTCACTTTGCTTTTTCAAGCTGAATTATGGATCTTACTTCTCCCCTCAGTTCCTGCCAGTTTCGCTCCGTCGTGCTCAAGCTGTTAGATGGTTGTTAGATCAAAGTCAGGTTCCGCCACAGTGGATTTCACAGGCCAGCGCCCACGTGCACTTAGGACAGAACGATACACTTAATTATTGTGGGGAGTTGTCTCACTGTCGTAGAAAGGTACGGGATCTATTCCTTAGGCACGAAGTCAATAGAGGCTTCGACCTCGTAGGCCAAGATTGAGCCACTGAGACCCCACCTCCCGAGACATCAAAGTGCAGGCTGCCCCCATTTTCCGCTCACGCGAGCTGGAGTCAAGAAAGGGGGCCACTTCGACTGATAGAAAGCTCAGCGGAACTCAAATTATGGCTGTGGGAAATGCGGCTATTCTATCCATCTATGCCAGCTGCTCTTGCCCTTCTCCTCGCCGGCATCATGGTTCGGGATGTAAGAAAAACACACGACGTCGCACCTGGAGAGCGGTACCGGGGAAAGACAGCCTATCCGTCCGCACTAGCGGCCACGCCGCGAGAACAGATTGAAGAACCTCTCCAGGGGACCGTCTCCAAGTAGCTTCTTAACCAAGAGGACATCCCCGTCGCTCATAGAAGACGCGATACCACGAATCTCCTGGCTCAACTCTGCCAGCCTGACCTCCTGCCACCGCACCGCCTCATCGTAGCGCTCTCTGGCCGCTTCGATAAGCCTCTCCCTCTGGGCGTGGACATCATCGGCGTTCTGCGATAGGTAGTTGATCTCTCTGGCCATCATTGACACGTGCCTAGCACTACTCGGTCCGTAAGTGGCCTTTGAGAAGAACTCAGAGGTCTCGATTCGCAACTCGCCCAAAACGTCTCCGGCGGCACCGGCCGAAAACAGGCGGCCGAGGTCGAGTGTTTCGAACAGGGAATCGAGTATGGACCTCCTGGCAGGCAACCGAGGGGTGACTAGGTCCGCCGTCACCGGCGATTCCGTGAACTTGGCTTCGCCACATGGAGTTCTCACCCTAGACTCCGAGTATGATATCCCCTCGAAGGAGGCAATCCTACGCTCGGCTTCATCGAATTCGCGCTTGATATCGGCACTTGCCTTGCGACAAGCGCGCTTGAGCTCCCTTTCTTCTCGCTCGTTTCGCAGGTTGGCCCTGAAGAGGTAGCGTTCCTCGTCGGTGAGTTTCTGGCCGAAGAACTCCCAGATCGTTCTCATGGTTTGCACCCCCAGTCGCATCGGCATGCGTTAACTGTACGCGTTGCCAGCATGTCCGTCACTGACGATTATAGCTCCGGTCGGTGGCAATGGGGGCATCAGAACCCCCCGACATCGGGTGCAAAGTAATGATAGTGCTTTCAACATGTACTTCGAGGTGGCGAACAACAGGTCTTTAGGCCAATAGCCGCAGGACTGTTAATCCGCGAGTCATGACAATTTGCCAAAACCAGCCGAAGGCCCGAGTTTCAAATTATCCTGCGGAAAGCAGGTCGCTACCTAGTCCGTGTCACCACATGGTTGATTGCCTCTATCTAACATCTGTCTAACAGCTATTTTGATGATCTTCTTGTTCGACATCTGTTGTTTTGCCTTTCGCCGTTCTGCTCTCGTAGAAAGAGCTCAGTGCCTAGATGAAGCCATCAGCCTAATTGATTTCGTTGACCGGAGTAGGATTACATCACGTAGGGTGTACGCTCGCCATTATAGCGGGGGACATTATGATCGAGATAATTGAAGGCTTGGCTTATTCATTGGGACGGGCCTTGATTGTCAAGCGACTGTCGGCTGCAAAGGCAGGTGGGTATTCCAGGCTCGTGGAGATCAGTATCGTTGAGACCTTTCTGCTACAACAGCTGCCGCGGAGCTCCGACGAACCACCGCGCTACTGATCGTCTAGTATTTATGGAGCATGATTCTAGCAAGGATGACCGCAAGATGTTGAATAAGAATAAGAAATCAAACGAGAACACTCAAATGAGTGCAAGACTCGAAGAGTTGAGGCAAATGGGATTGAGAAGTCAGGCGCAATTCGAGTTGCTTCTTCTGAGAATTCAACAAGAGATATTGAAATATGACCCCCTCAACCTGATTTCTCATATGCACAGCCATGGGTACTTCGACCACATGAGTGGAATTCCGTCCAGCGATTCGCTTTTCCAATTCAATGTTGAGATTATCCAAGCGCTGGCGTTCGTCACCAGCCTGCTCGCCCCGGCCCTCTCCTTCTGCGCATGGTCCAGGAGGCGGAAGTCCTGGCGCAGCATCTCGGCAATTGCCTCGCTCTTCACCATCGAGATAGCCTTCCCTCTGCCAGCCAACCCGTAGACGCCCTTCCCGGTCGTCATTATCCCCTGCTGGCGGAAGCGGGCCTTGATCTGGTTCTGGAGCCTTGTCGTTGTCCTTGTCATCTGGTCGTAGTGCTGCACGGCTATCTTCAGGTTGGCCATCTCCTCGTCCCCGGGGTGGTACACGGCCCTATAGAAGCCGCCCCGCAGAAGCTCTGCGAGCTTGGCCGCATCTATCGGGTCGCTCTTCCTCTTGCCCCTGGCTATCCATGCGTTGTGCCTGGGGTCTGATACCTCGACGCTTTTCGCGTGAGGTAGAAGGGTTCTCATAACCCACCCGGCCAGCTCGCACTCCTCGACAAGCACCCTCACCTCTCCCTTTTGCTTTCCCACGAAGTTTATGAGGTTCTCCGCACTCGTCGGGAAACCGCACGTCTCTAAGAGTTTCCCTTTCGAGTCCCTCACCGCCCCTGCGCAGGTCTTGCACCCCATGTCGATCCCGACATAGAGTTTTCTCATCGGACGCCTCCCTTCTGCTCGGCTTGTGCTTATGCTTAGCATAGTGGGGCGTCCGTCTTTTATTAATCCACGAGGGGCTATCCCGCGACCCGGCGATGAGGGCTGTCATAGGCAAGAGGGCGTTAGAGAGAACAGCGGCAAGCTCGGGAACGATGTCGCGTTTCGAGACTGAGATACTCACACAGGATGAGAACATCGACGCCCTCGCCACCCTCAACAGCGGCTGGGTCTCCAAGGCCGTATCGCTCTCGAAGGCGAAGAAGGTGATACTGGACATAGACAGTTCCGAGTCTCCGGTCCACGGAAACCAGGAGGGCTCCGCCTACAACGGTCATTTTGAATCCACCTGCTATCACCCGCTCTTCTTCTTCAACAATTTCGGTGACTGCGAGGGGGCGGTCCTGAGACCTGGCAACGTCCACTCGGCAGACGGCTGGAAAGAGTTCCTCTCCCCTATAGTGGACAAGTATGAGGCGATGGATAAGAAGCTCTACATGAGGGGGGACGCGGCCTTCGCCTCGCCGGATATCTACGAATACCTGGAAGATAACTCTATCCTCTATGCCATCAGGCTCAAGGCGAACAACAACCTCCACCGGGAGATAGACCACCTCATGACCCGACCAGTTGGAAGGCCATCGAGAAAGCCGAAGGTTTTCCATGACTTTCCCTATGCTTCGATTTACGTTATTGAAAAGGAATCGTCTACGCTTCACATCTTTTCATCTGGCAGAGAAACAAAATGTAATTCAGCACGATGGTTTAGTAGAATGAATATCGGGTGTAAGTCTTGTTCTGGAGCGGCGATCAATAGAGATGGGGACGGCAATTCACAATCCGGGGACTGAAAGAATAATACCAAGAGCAACTAGTGTCTTGTCTGAAGGCGGTGCTTGAGGAAAATGAACCGGCCCGACCAGAGGACGGTGCTGGAGGCCTTCTCCCGGGATTTCGTCCGCGAGATGCACAATCTCCAGGAGAGGCCCGATATCATCTGGCAGCAGATGTACAACCGCCTGCAGTGGGTAGATGGCGACAGCCAAGGCCCGGTCTCCCAGACGATAGCCCCCGAATACGAGAGGAGGACTGCTCCCGGGGCAGGGCACTGGTTCCACCTCAAGAGCCACCTGCGCGAATCCGTAGCCCTAATCCGCACCCTCACAGGTCACACCGTCAACTCCTGCGCCTTCTCACCCGACGGGACCAAGGTAGCCTCGGCAAGCGGGGGAATTGGTGGTGATAATACAGTCAGGCTTTGGGACGCGGAAAGCGGTGAAGAGCTTCACACCCTCTACGGCCACACTAGTTTGGTCGAATCCTGCTGCTTCTCCCCAGACGGGACCAGGATACTCTCGGGAAGCCGGGACAGCACCCTCAAGCTGTGGGACGCGGAAAGCGGGGAAGAGCTTCAAGAACTCACCGGCCACACCGACTACGTCCTCTCCTGCTGCTTCTCCCCAGACGGGACCAGGATACTCTCGGGAAGCTCCGACGAGACTCTCAAGCTCTGGGACGCGGAAAGCGGGGAAGAGCTTCGCACCCTCTACGGCCACACCGACTGGCCCGGCCCTGTCAACTCCTGCGCCTTCTCACCCGATGGGACCAAGGTAGCCGCGGCAAGAGGTCGATTGGGTGCTGATAATACAGTCAGGCTTTGGGACGCGGAAAGCGGGGAAGAGCTTCGCTACCTCTACAGCCACACCGACTCGGTCAGGTCCTGTGCCTTCTCCCCAGACGGGACCAGGATACTCTCGGGAAGCTCCGACAAGACTCTCAAGCTCTGGGACACCGAGACTGGGGAAGAGCTAGCCACTCTAACTGGCCATACCGGCGCGGTCAACTCCTGCGCCTTCTCCCCCGACGGGACCAGGATACTCTCGGGAAGCTCCGACAATACCCTCAGGCTGTGGGACGCGGAAAGCGGTGAAGAGCTTCGCACCCTCACCGGCCACACAAGCTCCGTCTGCTCCTGCTGCTTCTCCCCAGACGGGACCAGGATACTCTCGGGAAGCGATGACAACACCCTCAAGATCTGGGCCGCGGAGAGCGGAGCCGAACTATCCACCCTCACCGGCCACACTAGTTTGGTCGAATCCTGCTGCTTCTCCCCAGACGGAACCAGGATACTCTCGGCAAGCAACGATAAGACCCTCAAGATCTGGGACGCGGAAAGCGGGGAAGAGCTTCGCACCCTCATCGGCCACACCGACTCGGTCAGGTCCTGTGCCTTCTCCCCCGACGGCAGTAGGATAGTCTCGGCAAGCAGGTCTTTGCTTGCAGGTTCAGACAATACCCTCAGGCTGTGGGACGCGGAAAGCGGTGAAGAGCTTCGCACCCTCACCGGCCACACAAGCTCCGTCTGCTCCTGCTGCTTCTCCCCAGACGGGACCAGG
>Ga0209539_1000750_pt1 | contig 18262 bp, 15 predicted proteins | sample BarGraNGADG00312_2_FD_184499 | JGI IMG/M metagenome (GOLD analysis project Ga0209539, IMG submission 184499) | Arctic peat soil microbial communities from Barrow, Alaska - Barrow Graham LP Ref core NGADG0011-312 (SPAdes) (version 2) | ecosystem: Environmental > Terrestrial > Soil > Wetlands >... | reverse complement strand
TTCATCGATTCCGACAACATCTACATCGCCTGCTAAAAGTAAAATTGCAGAAGCATTATCGACCGGAGTTGAAAGTATCGATTTATCGTCGTGGGAAACGACCCTGGTCTCAGAGTACCTTTTATCCAGGGAAGGTTTAAAAATTTCCACCTTTAATCCCGCAAACTGGGCTCTTCTTAACCGTCTGATCAGCTCTTCAGTTTTACCAGAAAACATAGAACCTGTTATTACCTCAATAGATCCTCTTTTCCCGGTTACCCTTACTGAATTTTCAAGAAAGTCCATCTGTACTGAATGTCTGTTATCAAGCTTAATTTGTGGTTTTATTCATCGATGACTTGCTGAATAATCGTTACTTTTGCAAAATAAGGAAAATGGTTTGTTATATTAACATCAAATTGTATGGATTTCAAGTCGACCATTGATTTAATTATTAAAGATCTCAACGAAGCTTCTGAAATTATTGATGATCTGAAGAAATACCCTGGTGTCCCTGCTTTGCAGGTAGAGCTCGCAAAATCCAAATGCAGAAGCGCAGGCGAGGTAATTGCTCTTCTAAAAAGTCTTAGCTACAATGTACCTGCTAATAATGCAGCTATCCAAGAAAAGCAAGTGTTTAATTCACCTGATGAAATACTAACTCAGGAAAAGCCTGAGAAGGTTAGTCATCCGACAGAAGAAAAGAAAAAAGAATCAAACCAAAGGGAAATGACTCCTCCGCCTGTTGTGAAAAAAACAGAACCTAAAGTCCACGTGAAAAAAACAGACGAGACCTCCATTATTGCTGACAAATTCACTCATACCGCCGATCTGTATGATGAACAGTTAAGCAGTGTCAAAGCCAAAAAAGATATATCAGATCGTCTAAAGGTAAAACATGTAACCACCTTATCGGAAGCGATAGGTATCAGCGACAAGTTCCTGTTTATTGGCGAAATTTTCAATGGCAATAAAGAAGCGTATATACAGGCAATTTCACGTCTCGACAAAGCTGAAAGCCTCCAGGATGCTATGGCCATAATTGTAAGTTATACTGGTGAAAACACAGAAAGTGAGGCAGTCATCCAACTTCTTGATCTGGTAAAGCTCAAACTTCCGGCAAATGAGTAAACTTTTCCTGATCCCTACCCCAATCGGTAATCTCAGGGATATTACCTTAAGGGCTGTAGAAATTCTTGGAAGTGTTGATCTGATACTTGCCGAAGATACCCGGCAGACCAAAAAGTTGCTTAATCATTATAATATAAATACGCCTCTCCAGTCGCATCACATGTTCAATGAACATAAAAGTACGGAATCGATCTGCTTAAAGATCCTTGCCGGACAGACGATTGCCCTTGTTTCAGATGCCGGAACCCCGGGTATCTCTGATCCCGGATTTTTACTTGTCAGAACATGTGTTGAAAAAGAAATCCCGGTGGAAACTCTTCCAGGCCCTACTGCTCTGATACCTGCGCTGGTAAACTCAGGATTGCCGTGCGACAGGTTTTGTTTTGAGGGGTTTCTTCCGCCTAAAAAAGGCAGAAACAAAAGAATGCTGGGATTAATTAATGAGACCAGGACTATGGTCTTTTATGAATCCCCTTACCGTCTGGTAAAAACACTGAATGAATTTGCAACTCATTTTGGGCCTGATCGTAATGCCTCAGTTTCGAGGGAATTAAGCAAAATGTTTGAGGAAAACATCAGAGGAACCTTATCGTTCCTTTCGGAATACTATACAAATAAACCACCAAAAGGAGAAATAGTTATCGTTGTAGCCGGGAAGAAGGATTAAATTAAATTCATATGAAACATTCTGTCCTGATAGGTCTGCTGGTACTATTTACATCCTCACTATTACCTGCACAGATTCTTAAAGGTAAAATAACAACCCAGTCTGGTGATCCGGTTCAATATGCAACCGTTTATATTCAGGAACTTAAGCAGGGAACAACATCAAATACAAAGGGAGATTATGAGATCAGGCTCGCTGCCGGCAAGTATACTGTAGTTTATCAGAGTCTCGGTTATCAGCCTGTTTATGTTACTATCAGCTTGTCAGGTGAGACTGTATCGAAGGATGTGGTACTTCCTTTGCAATACTATGAGATACCTGAAGTCAGAATATCGGCTTCGGGTGAAGATCCTGCATATTATATTATGAGAAAAGCAATTGGAATGGCGCCTTATTACCTTAATAATGTAAGTTATTATAAAGCAGAGGTTTATTTAAAAGGAAATCTGGTTATTAAAAAGATTCCGAAACTATTGCAGAAATCGATGAAAATGGAGTCCTCCGATAACAGAGCTTCAGTTAGTGCAGGATCAAGACCTAAAAGTGAGGAAAAGTTATTTAAAGCGGGCGACTCATTTCTCATGGAATCAGTTAATGAAATAGAATATACAGCGCCTGATAAGTATTTTCAGAGAATGATTTCGTACAATAGCACTTTCCCTTCTCAGGGGAATGAGATATCGCCTATGAGTTTTATTCAGGCAAGTTTTTATCAGCCTGTTCTTGCAGATATCGCTATATCTCCGCTTGCTCCGAATGCATTTTCTCATTACAATTATAAATTCCTTGGCGCTTCACTGCAGGGAAATTTTACTATAAATAAAATTCAGGTAATTCCAAAACGCAAAAGCCAGCAACTTTTTGAGGGCACTATTTATATTATTGAAGATCTCTGGTGCCTTCAGAGTGTTGATCTTACTAACGATAACCTGTTTGGCAAAGTAAGAGTCCAGCAAATATATATTCCTGTTCAGGATGATATATGGATGCCTGTTAGTCATAAATTTGAAATAAATATCGCTATCATAGGATTCAAAGCAGATGCCGGATACGGAAGCTCTGTTAAATACACAGAGGTCAGACCTAACCTTTCATTGCAGAGACCAGCTGCCTTGTCATCTGATTATTCTGCAAAAACGGCAACCAACCAGAAGACTGCTGATACCATTACTTCCAAATCAAAACAAAAGATTAACAAAATTCTTGAAAAGGATAAGTTATCAAACCGTGATATGATGAAGTTATCGAGACTCATGGAGAAAGAATCTGAAGGGAGTATTAATGACAGCAGTAAAAAAAATCTGGAAATAAGGGATAAAACTACACATATTGTTGAAAAGGACGCTGACAAAAAAGATAGTACCTACTGGGCCAAAATCAGACCCATTCCCCTGTCGGATGTTGAGATGCGAAGTTTAAAAATCAGCGATAGCATAAAATCAGCAGCCACAGTTAAAGAACTAAAAACCGATACAATTCCCTCAGTAAAAACTAAAGAAAAGAATAAAGTTACTAAAACAGTTCATGATATCGCCTTAGGACATTCCTGGTCTGACACAACAGGATTCCGGTTTTCCTATGGTGGATTAATCGATTTAAAAAATCTTAGATTTAATACTGTCGACGGTTTTATTTACGGAATGGACTTAGCCTTTTCAAAATCATGGAAGAATAGTAACTCATTTAATTTTATCCCTGATATCCGCTGGGCCTTCAGCAGAGAAAAGATAATATGGGGGATAAACACGAGCTTCGGATTTAACAAAGTAAAACACAGAAGATTATTTCTAAGGACTGGAATTACAAGTAAAGATATTAATAATGGCGGCGGGATCAACCCGTTTATAAATACGTTAACCTCGCTTCTGCAAAAGAAAAACTACCTGAAGCTGTATGAATCGAGATATCTGACACTTGGCTACTCCAGTGAGATTGTTAACGGTCTAACTATCGAATTGAGCAGCAATTTTGAGGATCGCAGAGTGCTTCAGAATACTACCAGCTTCACAATAATTAAGTCCTCGAAAACTTATTCTGATAATGTCCCTGTCAACAGGTATCTATCCCCGGGATCGAATGAGATCAATTCATTGCGAGACCAGAAGCATTTTGACTTTCTTACAAAAATTTCATATACCCCATTTCAGAGATACAGATTAATTAAAGGTGTCAAGATACAGGACAGTTCTGACTGGCCAAAGTTTGATCTGACCTGGCAACACGGGGTTAATGATTTCAGTGAAATCACATCGGGATTAAGGCGATTCGATATGTTCAGGTTTGAAGCATCCAGGAGCAGCAGCATCGGAGCATTCAGTAATATCAGGTGGAGAATGAGAACTGCGGGATTTCTTGATAACAGAAGTCTGACTTTCTACGACTTCTTTCATATCAACTCCCAGCCTTTTCCCTTGCTTCTTAATGATTATGAGGATGCTTTCATGATACCCGCATTCTATTCTCTAAGTACACCTGAGTTTTATGTTGAAGCCCATATAAAATACACAACACCTTACTTACTCCTGAAACTACTTCCCGGACTGAGTAATACTCTAATGCGCGAAAATATCAGTCTTTCGTATCTGGGTTCCCGTTATCAAAAGAACTATACTGAAATAGGTTATGGTATAAGTGAAATTCTATTCGTTGGTGAGCTGGGTGTTTATGTCGGATTTGATGATATAAAATACAGAAGTACTGCTGTAAGGATAATCCTAAACTTTCATTAAGCAAATGGAGGTTCATCATGGATATCAGATTCATTATCGAATCCTCCTCCAAGTTTTCTAAGGTTATCATGATTCATCTTCGATCCGAGTATGATACTCTGGGCTCCGCTTATATCCACACTGCCACCCATATCAAAATCATCAATATCCACAAACTGCGCTTTCTCCTCGCGGAATCTAAGTCTTACATCGTCAACAGGACCATTCCTGTTCTTTGCTAGAATGATTTCAGCAATCCCTTTTGTTGAAGATCCATCCTCAAATGTAGGAATCCCAAATTTATCCTGCCTGTGAATAAAAACTACCATATCCGCATCCTGTTCAATTGCACCTGATTCGCGGAGGTCAGACAGTAATGGCCTTTTTGTGCCTCCTCTCATTTCAACTGAACGGTTAAGCTGTGAAAGAGCGAGAATGGGAATATTTAGTTCTTTCGCAATACTCTTCAGAGAGCGGGAAATATTACTTACCTCCTGTTCGCGGCTCCCGGCATTTTCTGGTCCCGACATAAGTTGAAGATAGTCAACAATTACTATATCGAGTTTATGCTGAGCCATTAATCGTCTGCATTTGGCCCTGAGTTCAAATATCGATATTGCAGGAGTATCGTCAATGAATATTGGAGCCTGGACAAGTTTTTTTATTCTGGTATCAAGCTGTTTCCACTCCTCTTCAGTAAGTCGGCCGTTTTTTATTTTATCCCCGGGTATATCGGTTTCAGCTATTATTAACCTGTTAACTAACTGAATAGATGACATTTCACATGAAAATATTGCTACTTTTTTCCCATGGTCGATTGCCATATTCCTGGCCATTGAAAGTGCAAAGGCAGTTTTTCCCATTGATGGGCGTGCGGCAATTATGACCAGTTCAGATTTCTGCCACCCCGATGTAAGTCTGTCAAGCTTGGTAAACCCTGAGGGCGTGCCAACCAGAGCATCTTCTCTTTTACCTGCTTCCTCTATTTCCCTTATTGCCTCCTTAATAACAACATTGATAGGAGCTACCTCTCTCTTGATGTTACCCTCAGCGATCTGAAAAAGAGCATTTTCCGAATAATCCAGAAGCTCGGTTACATCATAAGTGTCATCAAAGGACCGTGTCTGTATTTCTGTAGATACTCTTATAAGTTCGCGCTGTATATATTTTTGTGCTACAATCCTTGCATGAAAATCAACGTTTGCTGCTGATACAACTTTTGATGTCAGTTGTGTAAGATATACAGGGCCACCCACGCTGTCTAACTCATGATGCGACCGAAGTTCTTCGGTAACTGTATAGAGATCTACAGGAAACTCCCTCGACGAAAGATCTGAAATTGCTTTAAATATTTTCTGATGTGCTTCTCTGTAGAAACTCTCTGGTTTGAGGATATCGAGAATTGTAATAACTGCCTCTTTTTCGAGCATTACTGCACCAAGAACAGCCTCTTCCATATCGTTTGCCTGTGGGGGTACTTTACCAAAATCAGGCAGAGTTGTTACAGTTGGCCTCGGGCTATTTCTTTGTTTTGCCATTAATACTATATTTCTGATTTATAAATACTTATAGAGAAGAGAACAGATACTCGCTTATTGTCTCAAAGGTATGAATAACCATACGTGAAGTTTAAGAGACCATGCTATTGTTACAAACAAAGAGATGTTAAAAACTTGTTGAAAAGCTATTAAAGGGATCATTAGTAACAAATTCAAAACCATATGGTATTTTTACATCAAATAGAGGAAGATGATTGTTTTCCCAAATGCTAAAATAAATATTGGTTTACGGATTACAGGTAAGCGCCCTGACGGTTACCATGACATTGATTCAATATTTTATCCTGTCAGACTTTGTGATGCACTTGAATTTGTCATTTCAGATCAACCAATCATTAAAGATATTCTTGAAGTTACAGGAATTGACACAGGTTCTGAACCAGATGACAACCTGGTCCTTAAAACGCTTCTGAAACTTCGTGAAAGATTTTCAGTCCCTTTTTTGAAAATTCATCTGCATAAAGTTATACCTGTAGGTGCCGGATTAGGCGGTGGTTCATCGGATGCAGCATGCATGCTGAAGATAATCAATAAACATTTTGAACTTAATATTGACAACATTAGTTTAAAGTCTCTGGCTTTAGAACTGGGAAGTGATTGTCCTTTTTTTGTGGATGGAGTTCCTTTGCTGGCCTCGGGAAGAGGGGAAATATTTACACCTGTCAAACTTATGCTATCAGGCTATTATCTGGTAATTCTCAACCCCGGAGTCGGAATTAATACCGCTGAAGCATATAAAAACTGTCGTCCCGGAGTACGGTCAACAAGTTTGCTCCAACTGATAGAACATCCGGTTACTGAATGGAAGGAGTTTATAATAAATGATTTTGAAGATTTTGCCTTAAGGAAACACCCAGTTATTGGAGAATTAAAGAAGGAATTATATAAATTCAGTGCCCTCTTTGCTCTGATGTCCGGAAGCGGATCAAGTGTTTATGGCATATTTTCAGAGAGACCGGCACTTCCTAAGGAATTAAGATACTATGTGATTTGGGAAGGAAAACTGTGATTTGCCCCCAATCCCCTCTCTACTCAAGCTCCAGCAATACAGTCCCTTTTGATACTTTGTCTCCTTTTTTTACAGCGATTGATTTTACTTTGCCATTCATATTGCATTTCAACTTGTTCTGCATTTTCATTGCATCAAGAATCATGAGGTCCTCACCTTTTGAAACACTCTGCCCAGGCTCTATAAAAATATCCAGAACAGTACCGGGGATGAAACTTAGAATGATCCGGGGATCAGCCGGTTTATAAGGTTTCCTACTTTGAAATTTATTGCTGATCCTCGTTAGATATAAACTGGTATCAATATTGAGAAATCCAAACTTGTCATTTTTATTCATGATTGTCCAATTAATTTTTTGATGCATTTTACTAAAAAGGAGGAAGACCGTGTTTTTTAATTGGCATTGTAACATTTTTGTTTTCAGATACTTCAATAGAATGCATCAGGAATTTCCTGGTTTCGGAAGGCTCAATAACAGCATCGACATACCCGCGTGACGCAGCTACATACGGATTGGCAAACTTATTTTTGTACTCTTCTACCTTTTGCTTTCTCATCCCGTCGGGATCAGAAGAAGAGGTAATCTCCTTCCTGAAAATGATGTTTGCAGCTCCTTCAGGACCCATAACCGCAATTTCAGCAGATGGCCACGCAAAAACAAAATCAGCACGGAGATGTCGAGAACTCATTGCAATATACCCCCCGCCGTATGCTTTTCTGAGGATTACTGTCAGTTTAGGAACGGTAGCTTCGCTATACGCATAAAGTACTTTTGCCCCATGCCGTATCACACCTGCATGTTCCTGATCCACACCTGGCAGATATCCTGGCAGGTCAACCAGAGTAATGATAGGAATGTTGAAAGCATCGCAATATCTGATGAATCTTGCAGCCTTATCAGATGAATCAACATCCAGAACTCCTGCCATTTCGAGAGGCTGGTTGGCAACAAATCCAGTTGTTCGACCTCCCATTCTTCCAAATCCTATAACAATATTTTTTGCATAAAGCTCCATGATCTCAAAGAAATCCGAGTTGTCGACAACTGCCCGTATAACGTCTTTGACATCATAAGGCAAAGTCGGATCTTCGGGGACAATTTTATTTATATTGTATTCAGGTTTAGGTTCCCCTGGTTCAAACATTCTGGCTTTCTGCCCGTTATTCCAGGGAATAAAAGTGATAAGCTTTTTAATCTGATCAAAACACTCCTCCTCGCTTAATGCGAAGAAATGTGCATTCCCGGTTATTTCGCTATGCACTCTTGCACCACCGAGATCTTCCATTGAAATTTCTTCTCCAAGAACAGTTTTTATCACCTCAGGTCCGGTGATAAACATTTTTGAAATATTGTCAACTACAAAAACAAAATCAGTAAGAGCAGGTGAATAGACTGCACCTCCGGCACAAGGACCGAGTATGACAGAAAGCTGTGGAATAACTCCGCTGGATATTGTGTTACGGAAAAAGATCTCGCCATAACCGGCGAGCGAATTAACACCTTCCTGAATCCTGGCGCCACCTGAATCGTTGATTCCGATCAGTGGCATTCTCATTTTAAGGGCATGATCCATGATTTTAGTAATCTTTCGCGAATGCATCAACCCGAGGGATCCTCCTGCAACGGTAAAATCCTGGGCAAAAATTGCAACAGGAGCACCATAAATAGTCCCCGAACCAATAATTACGCCATCGCTTGGCAGCGATTTCTTATCCATATCAAAATCACGTGCATCATGCTCTACAAACAAATCATACTCGTTGAAGGAATTTTCATCAAGCAGTGCCATAATGCGCTCACGCGCTGTTCGTTTACCCATTGCTTTTTGCTTCTCAATAGCTTGCACTCCTCCACCGAGCAGTACTTTCTCACGTTTTTCCTGCAGTTCGAGTATCTTTTTGTTGAGTGGCATGTATTCAGGTTTTAATTATCCGTTATGAATCGGTTGTATTAATCAGAGCTTAATTTCAGGGTACAATTTTAAGGAAATTGTGCGAGTTCTATCCTATTTCGGGGCCATTTTATACAGCACAAGACCAATTATTGAGTAAATGATGTTAGGAATCCACATTGCAAGCATTGGACCAAGGGTACCCTTGAGACAAAATTGCGAAGCAAACTGGAGAAACAGAATGTAGGAAAAACTAAGCCCGAGACCTATTCCTATATTCATACCGATACCTCCCCTTATCTTCCTCGATGACAATGATACACCTATTAAGGTAAGTACAAAAACTGCGAAAGGGTTGGCAAATCTTCTGTATTTTTCAATAAGGAAAAGTTTAAGTTCGTCCGATCCCTGGAGCCTGAGTAGTTTGATATAATTATCGAGTTCACGGGAAGTCATGGTTCCCACAAAACTGGGATCCCTGGAAAAATCTTCCGGATTTATCATAAGAGTTGTATCTATTTGTTTGCCCTTTGTAATAATTGCTTCATCTCCTTTCATTTCACGGAGATAATAGTTCTGAGCTGACCATTTGTGTTTTATTGTATCAAAGACTACTGAGGCAGAGGATAGCTTGGAGACGAGCTTTCCGCTATCATTAAATTTTTCAATTGAGAAGTTCTGCCCTCTCATACTTAAGGGATTGAAGGTTCCCATATACACATAAATATTTTTAAATAACTGACGATGAATACTTTCAACCGTCACTCTTTTGTTGGATGAATGGTAGTATTTATCTTCAAAATCCATCCTAATCAGGTTCGATTTAGGAATAACGAAATTAGTCAGAACAAATGTAAATGTAGCAATGATAAAAGCTGAGAGAAAATAGGGCCACATCATTCTTCGGAAACTCATTCCACTGTTAAGTATTGCTATTATTTCTGTACTCACAGCCATTTTAGAAGTAAAGAAAATAACAGCAATAAAGACAAACAAGGGTGCAAAGAGCATTGCGAAATATGGAATGAAATTCATGTAATAGTCAAATATGATCGCTTTCACCGGAGCCTGCTTCTCCATGAAGTTATCAATTTTTTCAGCGAAATCAAATACGACAGCAATGGTCAGTATCAATACGATACAAAAGAAGAATGTACCGAGAAACTTCTTTATTATATAAGTGTCAATAAGTTTGGGCCACAGATAATCTATAGCCTCTCTGAAAGCTTTTTTATCATTGAGTTTTTCCATATTTTGAAATTACCCTCTTCAATTTTTTTTCTTGCTTCACCAACGAGCTTAAGATAAAAGGCCAGATTGTGTATACTTGCAATCTGAGCACCGAGATTTTCACCTGACATAACAAGATGTCTCAGGTAAGCCTTTGAATAGTTAAGACTTACAGTTGACGGGCCGTCAGGATCTATGGGGCTGAAATCATCAATCCATTTTCTGTTCCTTATATTGATTGTGCCTTCACCTGTAAACAACATTCCGTTTCTTCCATTTCTTGTCGGCATAACACAATCGAACATATCAATTCCTCTTTCAATAGATTCAAGGATGTTGACCGGTGTGCCAACACCCATCAGATAACGTGGTTTTTCATCAGGAAGTATCTCATTTACAATCTCTATAATCCGGTACATCTCATCTGCAGGTTCTCCAACAGATAATCCTCCGATCGCGTTTCCCTGCAGCCCTGCAGATGCTGTTTTTTCAGCTGATTCTTTTCTAAGATCGTCAAATGTTCCACCCTGGACGATTGGAAAGAGTAGCTGTTCATTGCCCCATACCGGATCAGTTTCATTATATCTTATAACTGCCCTGTCGAGCCACTGATGTGTCAGTGCGACTGATTTCCTGGCATAGTTATAATCACAGGGCCATGGAGCACACTCATCGAACGCCATCATTATATCTGCACCTATAATACGCTGAATATCAATTGTATTTTCAGGAGTAAAAAGATGTCTTGATCCATCAATATGTGATTTAAAAATTGCTCCTTCATCGGTGAGCTTCCTGTTGCCCGTTAATGAGAAGACCTGATAACCTCCGCTGTCGGTAAGAAGAGGACGCTCCCACGACATAAAATGGTGAAGCCCTCCCGCTGTTTTGAGAATATCAGTACCAGGACGTAAATAAAGGTGATATGTATTCCCAAGAATTATTTTTGCATTTATATCTTCTGTAAGATCACGTTGAAGGATCCCTTTTACTGTTCCACCTGTCCCTACCGGCATGAATACAGGAGTCGGAATATCTCCATGAGGCGTTTTCAGAATGCCCGTCCGCGCTTTTGACTCCGGATCCCTGCTCTCTATTATAAACATACAGCTAAATCTCTTTTTTCGAAGCACAAAGGTAATTTTTCCACACGTGTTATAAAATTATAAAGAATTATTGTTGTAATATATTTTTTGCCTTTCCGTTAATCTTACTAATATTGCTGACATATTCAGAAAGTCTAATGGCCGACTACAAAAGTACCGTACTCTTAGTTGTTTTCTGTATCTTTTCTTTTGGAGCAGCAGTACAGCTATTCTATTACCTTTTCTTTTATCTCTCGGTTTATTTAAATAAACCAACTGAGGAGAGACGAACGAGTCAGCCTGTTTCTATAATAATTTGTGCCAGGAACGAAGCTGATAATCTTCAGAACTTTTTACCCTCTGTGCTGCAACAGGCCTATCCCGATTATGAAGTGATTGTGGTTAATGATTGCTCTGAAGACAATTCATACGACGTACTCGGGAAATATCTGACACAATATCCACATCTGAAAATCTGTACAATAAACAAAGATCCCAAGTTTTCGCATAATAAAAAATTTGCCCAGTTCATCGGAATAAAAGCAGCGAAGAATGAAATCCTCCTCTTCACCGATGCTGATTGTCAGCCTGAATCAGATAAATGGCTTGAGGGCATGACATCCCATTTTGACGAAAAAATCAATTTTGTACTGGGGTATGGCGGATATAAGAAAGAGAATGGATTGCTGAACAAATATATCAGATACGAAAGTTTGACTATTGCAATGCAGTATCTGGGTATGGCTATCCGGGGTATACCCTATATGGGTGTTGGCAGGAACCTTGCATACAGACGGTCAGTTTTTTTCAGCAATAAAGGCTTTGGCTCGCATAACCATATTGTATCGGGTGATGACGACCTGTTAGTTAATACCATTGCTACAGGAGAAAATACATTTGTTGAGTACAGGAGTGAAAATCACACCAGATCGGTTCCATGCTCAGGTATTTCTGAATGGATAATCCAGAAGAAAAGACATCTGACAACTGCTCCTTATTACAAATTCAGCGATAAATTGCTTCTGCTTTTTGAGCCATTAACAAGAATGCTTTTTTACACGATTTTTATCGTACTGATGTCTTTCCTTTTTCTTTGGCCATGGGTACTGGCAGTTCTTATACTAAGGTTAATAACCCAGATTATTGTTTTTATTTTTGTTCAGAAGAAATTGAATGAACCCGGATTATTAGCTTATATGTTAATTTTCGATATCTTTTCACCTTTAATAAACTGCATTATATTTTTAAGCAATACCCGGAACAGATCCGGCAAAAACGTATGGAAATAGTTCACGAATTATCGGACAAGGCCAAAGGCGATCTTGTGCTTGTTGAACAAGCAAAGAAGGGAAATGAAAAAGCCTTTGCCAGCCTGATGAACCGCTACAGGGATTCCATTTATTATATGCTGCTTAAGATGGTGAATAATGCAGTTGATGCGGAAGATCTTACTATTGAGGCATTTGGAAAAGCTTTCAGAAACCTTGATTCATACACACCTAAATTCGCCTTTAGTACCTGGCTTTTTAAAATTGCAACAAACAACTGTGTGGATTTTATAAGAAAAAAACAGCTCTCGCCTATCCCGTTTGATCATATGCAGGATAATTTAGAAAATGTCACAGTCAATATTCAATCTGATTTGCCTGATCCTGAAGAGTCATTGATTAATCACCAGAAAATAGCAGCACTTAAAGATATTGTCAACCAGCTAAAACCCAGATATAAGTCACTCATAGAGCTTCGTTACTATAAAGAATACTCTTATGAAGAGATTTCCTCCGAGCTCAATCTTCCGATCGGAACCGTTAAAGCACAATTATTCAGGGCCAAAACATTGTTATATAATATATTAATCAAAACGGACAACAGGTAGTGTCAGAAAGAATTTTTGGGTATTTCCCATTATTGTCAGACATTCAGAAAGAAAAACTGTCGAAGTTAAAGGCGATATACGACAGATGGAACAGCATGATTAATGTTATATCACGCAAGGATATGGACAATTTTTTTGTTCATCATGTTCTTCATTCACTATCAATTGCAAAGGTCATTAGTTTTTTACCAGGCACTACAATCCTTGATGTCGGGACGGGAGGCGGATTCCCGGGAATTCCCCTGGCTATCTTTTTCCCCGATTCTAATTTCACTTTGCTTGATTCAATTGAAAAAAAGATTAAAGTGGTTAATGCAGTTGCGGTGGAGCTTGGATTAGAAAATGTAACGACTGTACGAAAAAGAATTGAAGAAGAAAATGGTTTGTTCCAGTTTGTCGTAAGCAGAGCAGTAACAGGGTTCCCCGAGTTTGTAAATATGACTGCAAAAAATATCAGTCCCCATTCAACAAACAGACTTGGTAATGGAATATTATATCTCAAGGGAGGCGATCTGACTGCTGAATTATCGGAGTTTAAGAAGAAGTCAACATTGTGGCAAATAAAGAACTTTTTTGATGAACCTTATTTTGAAACCAAAGTGATTGTATATCTGCCGGTTTGATTTTTTTCAAAAAAAACAGCTTACTGGTTTTATTATTTCAAAAAAGTACTACATTTGCATTCTCAAATCAGAAGTTAGTAGATAAATATATTTGAAAAGATGAAAAGAACGTATCAGCCATCAAGAAGGAAGAGAGCAAATAAGCACGGTTTCAGGGAAAGGATGTCAACTCCTAACGGTAGAAGAGTTCTTGCTTCACGCAGAGCAAAAGGGAGAAAGAAACTCTCAGTTTCACCTGAGCTTAAATTAAAAGGATAATATTTATTTTATAATATTTGATAAAGGTGTCTTCTAAAGGGCGCCTTTTTTGTTTGATGGCTTTTGATAAAACCCCTCCGGTGTATTATTCCTTTATCTGAATTATTCTGCAATTATTGATGGAACCGCTCCGCGGTTCAAACGATCCCTGATAATTAATCCTAATGAGATTTCATAAATGATTGGGTATTGCATATTAATATTTTAAATTTTATTGAGAACACTCGTACTGAAGCAGGAGATCCCTCGCTCTGCTTGGGATGACAAAGCACTTTGATGGTTATGGGGGGAAGAAGTGGCGTTTCGCATAAGAATGTCTCCAGCATGCTGAATTGTGTTACGAAACGCCACTTCTTCCCTTCTCCCCTAAACATGATATGTCATCCCGAGCGGAGCGAGGGATCTCCTTATCCAATTAACTGTTTCGGCATAAAAACGGTGTCAATCCCGGGCGGAGCGAGGAACCGAGTCCCGCATCAATAAGACGAGCTCGCCGAAGGCAATCCCCATATAAATGACGCTGTTATTATTTCAAAACCACGGAGCGGTTTAACCAATAATAGAAATGGTATTGAATTTTGTTTCAGAACCACGGAGTGGTTCCATAAATTTTAACATCCTATCAATCGGACTCTGTCTAAAAATCAAAATAACTTTCTATTATTATTACCTTTACTGACTTTTTAAATCTTAATATGTCCGACCTCATACACCATATAAACGATAAAGACCTCAGGGTGATAGCTGATAAGATAAACAGTAATACCCGTATATCCCCTGAAGATGGTTTGTTCCTTTTTAAAAATGCCGATCTGGCTCTTCTTGGCCTGCTTGCCGGGATCGTCAGACGAAGACACAATGGCAATCTTGCATACTTTAACCGCAATTTTCATATTGAACCAACTAATAAGTGCATTTATAATTGCAGGTTCTGCTCTTATCATAAACCAGAAGGTGATCCTGAAAGCTGGGAATATAGTCATGAAGAGATGCTTGATATTGTGAAACGTTTTGACAATAAAGCTGTTACTGAAGTTCATATCGTCGGAGGTGTACATCCGAGTTATGACCTTCATTATTGGGGATCCCTTATTAAAAAAATTAAAGAATACCGGCCAACCCTTCATGTAAAGGCTTTTTCCGCAATTGAACTTGACCATATGATTTCATTGGCAGGATGCACAATTGAAGAAGGTTTGGCTCTCTTAAAAGAGTATGGTCTTGATTCCATTCCGGGAGGTGGTGCTGAAATATTCGATGAAGAGCTCAGAAAAACTATCTGTGACGAAAAATCGTCATCCGGGTTATGGCTTAAAATCCATGAAACGGCACACAGGCTTGGAATTCCATCAAATGCCACAATGCTATATGGCCATATAGAGACCTATATCCATCGTATCGATCACATGGAAAGACTTCGATCTCTTCAGGATAAAACTCATGGTTTTAATGCTTTTATCCCATTAAAGTATAAAAAATCGAACAACAGTATGTCTTACCTTGGTGAAGTGAATACAATTGAAGATCTTCGTAACTATGCAGTCTCCAGGATTTATCTTGATAACTTTCCCCATATCAAAGCCTACTGGCCGATGACCGGTAAAGAATGTGCCCAGATGTCTTTGTCATTTGGTACCGATGATATGGACGGAACAATTGATGATACAACAAGAATATATTCGATGGCAGGGTCAGAAGAGGGAAACCCGGCTATGAACAGCGATGAGATTAGTGATTTGATACGCCAGTCAGGATTCATTCCTGTAGAAAGGGATTCACTCTATAATCCTGTACTTTTACCTCCAGCCACATCTGTTTAAAAACCCACATTCTTTCTTATAATTTTATCATTACCTTTGCGTTATTACTAATGTTCAATCTGTTTGTATGAGCTTAAAAAACTTTATTCTGAGCAAACTTTTTCTTAAGAATCTCGGATTTGCCATTGTCATCATTGTAGGAGCAGTATTGTTGTTACTTATCTGGATGAATTTTTATACAAGGCATGGACAGGCACGGCCTGTTCCTAATTTCGTCGGGCTCACCATGGAGCAGACTGTCAATCTAGCGAAAAAGAGCAGACTCCGGTATCAGGTAATTGATTCAATTTACACAACAGCCGTACCCCTGGGATGTATTGCCGAACAGAATCCTAAACCTGGATTCAAAGTAAAAAAATGGAGGAATATCGTTCTCACAATTAATGCATTTCACCCTGAAATGGTAGCCATGCCAAATCTGGTTGATCTTCCAAAAAGACAGGCCATCTTACTTATTGAGAGTTCAGGTCTTGAGATAGGACTTCTGAAATACAGACCCGATCTCTCAATTGATGTTGTAATCGATCAGCAATATAATGGAAAGACTATCCACGAAAGAGATTCACTGCAAAAAGGCTCAGTGATTGACCTGATACTCGGTAAAGGTTTAAGTAACCAGCGAACTCCTGTTCCCTATCTCCTGGGTATGAAACTTGATCCCGCTAAAAATAAAATTCTGATATCATCGCTAAATCTTGGCACATTTGTTTATGATAACACTATTAAGAAAGGTGCAGATACAATAAATGCTTTCGTTTATAAACAGAACCCGGAATTTAAAAATGATGCAACCCTTCAACTTGGTTCTGCAATATATCTTTGGCTCACAGTTGATCCGGCAAAACTTAAAACTGATACAACAAGAATTGTTTCAGATACAATTCCCACAACCACAATTTCAGACAACTAGTCTAACTAATCCAGATGTTCAAACGGATAATCTTATATGTAATTCTTCTCAATGTGTGTCTGGTTAATACTCCTGCACAGGAAGTAATCACCGGACTCCAGTCTAATTACAGGATTTTGAACAGCTCTGAAAAACTTAAGGGAAACAGGGGATTGACAGCTGCGGATACACTTGTCCTTCCATTTTTTGATGATTTCTCCGGACAATCAATATTCCCCGACAGCAAGAAATGGACTGACAACTATGTATTTATTAATAATACTTACTCCGACAGGCAGATCACTACAGGGATAGCCACTTTCGATGCATTGGACAATTCCGGCAGATTGTATACGGATGCTTCTACAACGGGATTTGAAGCCGATCAACTTACCTCGCAACCTATAAATATGACTTACATCTCAGCAGATAATATCTGGCTGAGCTTCTTTTATCAGGCAGGTGGTCTGGCAGATCCTCCTGAAGCAAATGATAGTCTGACCCTTCAGTTTTTTGCTCCGGATGAACAAAAATGGTACTCGGTTTGGAAAGCTGCAGGCAGTCTTGATCAAAGATTTAAACCCGCCATTATAAGAATTGATAATGACCGCTACCTTAAGAAAGGTTTTCAGTTCAGGTTCATTAATTATGCCAGCCTTACCCCTAACCTCAGTGATCCCTCAATGGTTGGAAATTGTGATATCTGGAATATCGATTATGTTCTGCTCGACAAAAACAGAAACGCTGGTGATACCGTATTCGCCGATGTGGCATTTACACTTCCGATGCGCTCTCTGCTTAAAAGTCATGAAGCTATGCCATGGAAACAATTCAGACAGGTTAATCTTCAGGAAATGGGTTCTGCAATCCCTGTTCATTATCGGAACAATGATACGATAACACGAAACATTACCCGTAATTTTGAAATATGGGATGTTTACAAAAATTCGCAGGCATATTCTTTCTCGGCCGGTGCAACAGATATCTTGCCTTTAACAAGTATTGATTATAATGCAAACCTGGTTTATACCTTCAACACAAGTAATAATGATTCCGCTCTATTCCGGATCACTGCTTCCCTGAAGACTGATAATTTTGATCCAAAGGGAAATGATACTATGATCTATTATCAGGTTTTCCAGAACTATTTTGCATTCGACGACGGAACATCTGAAGGTGGTTATGGGATAAACGGACTTGGTTCCAGGAATGCCATGGTAGGTTACAAATTCGTCTCATACATCCCTGATACATTGAGAGCTATACGTATATGCTTCAACGACAGTTATCTGGAAGCTAATAAAAGAGCATTCGATCTGATGGTCTGGGATGATAACAGCGGGGTTCCTGGCAACATCCTTTTTACTATGCCGGGCGTGATGGTTGAACAGGGCACTATGATAAACGGTTTTTATAATTACACTATTCCTGAAGGTGTCGTTGTGAATGGTACATTTTATATTGGATGGAGGCAATTGTCCGAATCATTTCTTAATGTTGGCTATGATGTAAACACACCTAATTCCGGCAAACAGT
>Ga0209539_1000749_pt1 | contig 18263 bp, 19 predicted proteins | sample BarGraNGADG00312_2_FD_184499 | JGI IMG/M metagenome (GOLD analysis project Ga0209539, IMG submission 184499) | Arctic peat soil microbial communities from Barrow, Alaska - Barrow Graham LP Ref core NGADG0011-312 (SPAdes) (version 2) | ecosystem: Environmental > Terrestrial > Soil > Wetlands >... | reverse complement strand
CGGTCAAGGACTGCGCCTCCGCCGGCGACGTCGCCCATGGCCTGGACGAATTTCTGCTTGAGCCGGGCGACCCGCGCAGGGACCCGCTCGTGCGCGTGAGAGTCCTGCGAGGTGAAACGGACACGGTGTGCGTGAAGGTCGACCACATCGTCGCGGACACCGGCGGCGCGAAAGACCTCATCTACTTGCTGTGCGAGATCTACGAGCGCCTCGGGGACTACCCGGGCTACGAGCCAGCCGCGAACGCGCGCGGAGACCGGAGCCTCAGGCAGGTGCTCGAGAGGGTCAGCCTGCCCGACAAGCTGAGGTCCCTTCGATACGCGAACCCGTCGGCGCCTGCCTGGGGATTCCCGTTCAAGGGGTTCGGCTGCTACGACCAGGCGTTCGCTGTCAGACGCATCGAACCGGAGGAGTTCGCGAGGCTGAAGGAGTTCGGCCGCGGCCGCGGTGCGACCGTCAACGATTGCCTGCTTGCCGCGTACTTCCGCGCGTTCTTCGAGCTGGCTCGGCCGGGCCCGGGCAAGCGCTGCACGATCCGCGTGCCGATCGACCTGCGTCGCTACCTTCCCGGCGAGAAAGCCGGCGCGGTCTGTAACCTCTCGGGGCAGTTGTATGCAACGCTTGCGATGGTGCCGGGGGAGGAGTTTGCGGGGACGCTCGACCGCGTGTGCCGCGTGATGGGCGCGCTGAAAGCGAACACGCCCGGGGTCGGCGCGGCGATCGTCTTCGGTGCGATGGCTTCGCCCGGGACCTACCTGACGAGCAAGGCCTACCGTCCGATGGTCGTCCAGGGGATGAAGACGGGCAAGTGGGACCCGTACCTCTCGAACATGGGCGTCCTCTCGCCCGAGCGTTTGCGGTTCGGGGGCGCGCCGGTGACCGGCGCGTACTTTGTGAGCCCGCTCCAGTGCGCGCCGGGTTTCCTTCTCGGCGCGAGCACGTTCAACGAGCGCATGACCCTCACAATCGGATACGCGGATGCCAGCGCGAACGGGCCCGCCGTCGAGCGCCTCCTCGACATGGTATGCAGTGACCTGACCATACTTGAGCCGCGTCTCTCGGGCGCGGATAATGTAAAGGCTTGAGCCGCGTTTCTCGTGATGAAAAGTGGAAAGGAAAAGTGGAAAGTGAACGACCCAAAGACGGCGCTGTTGGTGATCGACGTTCAGGAAGGCGTTACAGGCAAGGACGGTAAGTTCGGCTTCGGCTACGAGCGCTCCGGCGACTTCATAGCGAACATGAACCGCCTCGTCACGCACGCCAAGGAGGCCGGCTGGGAGGTCTGCTATGTCGCCGAGGTCACCCACTGGTACTTCGCGGTGCCGGCGTTCATGACCCACTTCGCTTTCATGAAGGGGAGCGATGGTGCCAAGCTCGACTCGCGGCTCGTAGTCGCGGGCGACAACTACTTCGAGAAAGTGCGGGCGAGCGCGTTCACTAACAAGAACCTCGTGAAGTTCCTCGAGGACAAGGGCATCGAGCGCCTCGTCGTCTGCGGGCTCGCGGCCGATGCATGCGCCGGAGCGACCGCGAAGAGCGCGGTGGTCAAAGGCTACAGGGTGACCGTGGCGTCCGACGCCTGCATGGCCGAGACCGACGCGAAAGCCCAGGGCGCTTTCCAGGAGCTCGAGGCGATGGACGTGCGGCTCGCGAGCACCACGACTATCCTCACGATCCCCGTCACGCCGATTCCGCGCGGGCTTTGAGCGCGCGGTTCATGTCAGTGAACGGGCCCGTCGTTGAAGACTCCAGCTTCTTGCCCACCACAGCGCCCAGCAGGCCGTAGACGTCCATCCCGTGCAGCAACCTCGTCTTCCCGCCCGGCTGCCCTTCGAGGATGAAGTAATGCTGGCTTTCGAGAAGGCCCTTGAATCCGGGGTTCCCCAGCCAGCGCAGCTCCCGGCCCGGGTCGGCGGTCATCAGCTTCGGGCGGAAGTCCTTGCCCTTCTGGCCCTCGGGCTCGAAGTGCAAGTTGAGACGGGCGCCCGGCGTCAGGTCGCCGCTCGCGCGCCTGATCATCGGGTTCCAGTCGGGGTATGAGGCAAAGTCGGTGAGGACCTCCCACACGCGGCCGGGCGCCGCGTCGATGAGTATCTCAGTATCGATCATTACCCTGAACAAAGCTTACCTCCAGCCGATTACTCCCTCTTCCCTGAGGGCGAGAGGGTTGGGGTGAGGGGGTCAAGTTGCTTCGGCCACCAGCCTCTTGCACGCTTCGTAGTCGTGCGAGGCGAGCGTCGTGATCTCTCCGTCGCACCCGGCGAGGGCTTGCTTGATCCGCTGCCTCTGCCGCGCCGCCCGTGAGCGGTCGACGTGCGCGAGGTTCCTGAAGACGCGAAGCCCGAGCATTCCGCTCGTGTCATCCTCGAGCTCGCCGGCGCTGTAGTACGCGTCCCCGCAGTGGAACAGCCAGCCGTCGCCGGTCTCGACTGCGACCCCGCAGTGCCCGCGCGTGTGCCCCTGAAGCGGCACCATGACAATACCCTCAGGCAGCACGCTTGCGGCCCGGACGTGATCCAGCCCGAACCACAGGCCTTCGGCCTGGTCCTCGTAGGCTACCCAGTCAGGCCCGTGCTCGAAGTGGACCTTCCTGTAGCGGTCCCGCTCCTCGAAGCTGGGCGGGTCGAGGGCAGCGTCGCGCTCGGCGCGCAGCACGTGGACCCGCGCCCACGGGAAGTCCGGCAGCCCGCCAGCGTGGTCGCGATCGAGGTGGGTGCAGATGATGTCGGTGACGTCCTCGGGCTTGAACCCGCGCTTCATCACCTGGCGCATTGCAGTCTCGTCCATGTTCGGGCAAGTGTTCAGCATGATGTTGGCGTGCCCGAGGCGGCTTGGATACTGCATGTCCTCCATGCCAAGGCCGGAGTCGATCAGGACGAGGCCGCTGTCCGCCTCGATCAGCAGGCACAGGCAGGGCGTGACCGCGAGCTGGGGGATTGCGAGCTTCGCGCCGCGCGGGCGCATCGTTCCGCAATTGATGACGTGGACCTCGATACCGCACCTCCTCCGCATCAAAAGCACCACTGGGGCCTGACCCCACTGGTGCTTTTTTGCACCTGCGAGCAAATATACTATACATGCTGGAAGCGGCGGCGATTGAAGGAGGAGCAATGGGCCACACCGACCTGTCCACCAAGGTACTCTTCGCCAAGTTGTTGTGCGCGGGCCTCGCGGTATTCGACACCCTGCTGGGAGGCGATCCTGCGGCTCCAGGAAGTCCCTGCGGACCCGATGTGGCTCGCTTCGGGCAAGGACTTCGGCATCTTCGGGAAGTTCGGGCTGGTGTTCGCACCGCTGTTTAACCTCATCGGCGGCTTGTTCCTCTGGAAGCTCGCGAAGGACCTGGAAGCCGAAGAGGAGTGCTCGCCGGTCTGAGGACAGACGCGACCTCCCTAGCCACCCCCGTCACATAAAAAAGCACCACTGGGGTCAGGCCCCAGTGGTGCTTTTCGTACAGCCTTTGCGTCGCTATTGCCTTACACGCGCTCCCAGAGGGCCGCGTTGCCGTTTCCGAAACCGCCGCACAGCATGACCACGCCACGCTGCGCATCGGGCAGGTCGGTCTTCATTATGTTGTTGAGGGTGATCGTCAGGCGCGCGCCGGACTGCCCGAGTGGATGACCGAGCGCTACCGCCCCGCCCCACAGGTTTGTCTTCTCGAACGGCGCGTTCTCCTCGACACCAAGCTGGCGCATGACCGCGAGCACCACGCTCGCGAACGCCTCGTTCATCTCGTAGACATCGATGTCGTCGGCCTTGAGGCCCTTGCGGTCGAGAAGCTTCTCACAGGCCGCCACCGCCGACATTCCCATCAGCGTCGGGTCGTAGCCGTGCATGACCCCGCCGCCGTACCGCAGCGTGTAGTCGAGCCCGAGCTCGTCGGCCTTGTCGCGGCTCATCAGCAGCACGGCCGCCGCGCCTACTGTCAGGGGCGAGCTGGTCGCCGCGGTCACGACTCCGTCCGGCTTGAACGCCGGCTTCATCGCGGCCATCTGCTCGAGGCTGGGGTTGTCCCTGATCCACTGGTCCCTGTCGACCACGAACTCGTTGCCCTCGTCGTCCAGGCCCTTGATCGGAACGATCTCGTTGGCGAACTTGCCAGCGTCGCGTGCCGCCGCCGCGCGCAGGTGGCTGTGGTACGCGAGAAGCTCCATGTCCTCGCGGCTGATCCCGACCTGCTCGGCCGTCTTCTCGGCGGTCGCGCCCATGGGCAGCTCGGCCGGGTTGCAGATATCGGCGATGCGCGGCGGGAAGTCCATGCCCATGCCCATCGACACGTTCATCATGTCCTCGACGCCCGAGGCGATATAGGTGTCGCCTTCGCCGGCCATGATCGCCCGAGCGGCGTGCTCGATGCACGCGAGGGCCGAGGGGCACTGCTGGTTGACGCCGTTGGTCGCCACGTTCACGGGCAGGCCCGAAGCGAGCCACCCGAAGCGGGCGATGTCGTTCTGCATGCCGGTCTGGTTAGCCGTTCCGCAGAAGACAGCCTCGACGTCCGCAGCATTGACCTTCGGGTTGCGCTTGAAAAGCTCAAGGTATACCGCGGTCAGGAGCTCGTCGGGGCGCAGCGCCCTGAACCAGCCCTTCGCCGGGTGCGCCCTGCAGTTGGCGGTCCGCACGCCGTCGACGAGGACACACTCTTTCATTTCTGCCATGTCCAACCTCCGTTTTCTCGAGCCCGCCTTGCGCACGGGCTGTCACAGTCCAATGACGGTTGTTGAGTCTATTCAAGGGGCAGAGCCAACGCAATACCAAAGCCGGCCCGCTCTGTGCGGCGTAACTATCCACGGGGCTACGGACGTTGATATATTCGTAACCAGTAAGGCAACGATTACGCTCGAGACGGTTCCGGCCGATAGATACTCTGTATGTGGTGCGGCGGCATCCAGCGAGCATCCTGCGGAAGGGGACGTACGATGAAATGCCCGGAGTGCGGCGCTGAAAATCCTGAGGGCTCGGCGTTCTGCGGACTCTGCGCGCACCGCTTCGGCGCGGAAAAGGCAGCCCCCGCCCCGGCGCCCGTCCCGGTCCCTCCCGCGGAGCCGAAACAGTGGAGCACTCTTGACGAGCTGCACATCCCCGAGGAAAAGAGCCGCAACCGCAAGATGATCTGGGTTGGATCGGCCGTCGTGGTCGTTGCGGCCGTGGTTGCAACGCTGGCGCTGGTACTCACCGGCGGCAACACCCCCAGCGGCGCGGAAGCGCTCTCCACTTTCGCGAGTGTTAACACGGGCTTGTCGTTCAAGTACCCCGCGAAATGGGAGGTCAAGGACCAGGCGTACTTCATAAAGACCTTCAAGAATGGCGTGCCCAACTCCACCGAGGGCAACGAGGCGATCATCATGAAGCGCGGCGACGCGATCTACCAGCACATGCTGATCGTCACCAGCAGGCCCGCCAATCTCGGCGGTTCCTCATGGGCGGAGGTCAAGGCGAGCCTGCAGAAGAGCTACTCTGAGTCCGCCCAGGACAACAACAGCCAGATCGGTTACTTCGACCTGCCGGCCAACGTCCCCAGCCTGCTGCAAGGCTTCGGCATGGTCTACACGAGCACTGCCGACAAAGGGCCGGCCATCTACCACCTGGAAGCTTTCGTCGTGAAGGGGAGCACGGCCTACAACTTTGCCCTTGTCACCCCCCTCAAGGGCGGTGGGGCGGACGAAGGCCAGGCGCGGATCCAGTTCACCGACATCATGAGCACGGTCACCATCAACTAAAGTGCGCCACTGGGGTCAGACCCCACTGGCGCACCTTCTGAGATACAATCCCCTCAACAGGAGAGGGGTTGGACGTGAGCTTCCTTGACGACATGAAATCCCTGGTCTGCCTGGTGCGCGGGTTCCGAGAGCTCGGCGTCTGGGTTCTGCGCGCTCGCCCGGTTCGAAGCTCCGGCCGGGTGCAGGCCGACGACATCAGCATCTTCTACAGGAGATACGGCTGTGGCGAGCCGGTCCTGATGCTCCACGGCGGCTTCATGTTCGCCGAGACCTGGGGCAGGCAGATCCCTGCGATCCAGGAAAACTACGAGGTCATCGCCACGGACGCACGTGGGCACGGGCGCACGACGCTCGGCACTCACCCCCTGACGTACCGGCAGATGGCCGACGATGCGATACGACTGATAGAGTCCCTCGAGCTCGGACCCGTCCACCTGGTCGGCTGGAGCGACGGCGGCTGTGTCTCACTCGGGGTCGCGATCGAGCGGCCGGATCTCGTGCGCAGCATGGTGCTGCTCGGCACGTCGTTCAGCGTGGACAACTACAGCAGCGCCACGAGGGCCGAGATCGAGAAGTTCATGCGCTGGTACTCACCTGAGTTGATGCTCTTCCGCGCCGGGCGCTGGATCATGAGCCCCGAGGCGCTCACGACCGCCGAGTTCATCAGGCGGATGGGCGAGATGTGGAGGGAGCTGCCCGATTACACTTTCGAGGAGATGGGGCGGATCGAGGCTCCCACGCTGGTCATCGGCACGAACCGCGACGAATGGCTTTCAATGTGGCCCGACCCGCTGAAGGTGTTCAAGGAGACGGCCGAGGCGATCCCCGGCGCCGAGCTGCGGGTCATCCCCGGCGGCACACACCTCGTCCACATCATCCAACCCGGCACGGTGAACCCGATCATCCTTGATTTCCTGGCGCGGCACTAACCTTGTCAACAAATTGGGCTCAGGCGGAGCCGTAGTCCTTCAGCGTAAGGTCGAACCGAGCCCCGCCGTCGTTGGCCACAGTGATGTCCCCGTCGTAGACGCTCACGATCCGCGCGACGATGGACAGCCCGATCCCCGTGCTTCCCGTCTTGCCCTTGAAGAACGGCGTGAAGATGCGCTCGAGCTCGTCATCGGGGATGCCCGGGCCGTTGTCCCTGACCGTGAACCGGGCCCCGCCGCCGCCCCAGTTCGTGCGCCTGATCTCGACCTCCGGCCTCTCGTTGTCGTTGTGCTTGATCGCGTTTCCGATGAGGTTAGCGAAGACCTGGTACATCTGTGTGGGGTTGGCGACCACTCCACCGAGGTCCTCGTCGACCCGCATGATGATGGCCTTTTCTTTGATCTCCTCAGACCGCTCCTCGAGGACGCGCCCGACTACGCTCGAGATGTCCACCCGGCACACCACGTTCGGCTGCTGCCCGGCTTCCGCGAGGGCAAGCGTGTCCTCAATGAGAGAGTCCGCCCTGTCCACGTTCTTGACCACCAGCCAGAGGACCTCCTCCATGTTAGATTCGACCTCGGCGCTGTAGGGCATGCTGCGCATGTGCAGGATCAGGCGGCTCGCGGCGCCGATCGCGGACAGCGGACCTTTGAGGTCGTGTGTGACCGTGTGCGCGAAGCCGTCGAGCTCCCCGTTGATCAGCTGGAGATCGCTCGCCATCCGCCTGCGCTCCGCGAGTTCCTCCTGCAGCCGCCGGTTGACGGTCGTGAGCTCAGCCTCGGCCTGGCGCCGGTACTTGATCAAGCTGGCGGTCTCCTCGGCGAGCATGGCGATCCCGCAGGCGACCGCGTCCAGTTCGTCGCAGTCGTCGGACGCGCGGATGTTGATGTCGAAATCTCCCGCGGCCATGCGCGAGACCGCGCTCACGATCTGGTCCAGTTTGTCGGACGCCTGTCCTCCGTTCCAGAGCGGCTCGAGCCCGGATTCCATGCGCCGCAGCATCGAGCGGGCTTCCCGCGAGTCGGCCGTGATGGCGAGCGGCACGGTCGTCTTGTTCAAGCCTTTGAAGAAGGAGGCGATCACGCGGTGGACTGCGTTGCGGCAGACGATTGCGATCGCCTTGTTCCACCTCGGGCCGAGCAGCGCCGCGGCGTATTCGCGGGCATCTCGGTCGATCGCGGCGAGCTCGCCGAAGTCGAGCATCAGGGGAACCGGCTGGATCGGTGTCCGCGCGGCGAGGCCGCGCATGAGCTCGAACTGTTCCCTGAGTATTGGGATCGTAAGCTTCGGCCGGGTGATCCTGACGCACACTACGTCCGGCTCGACCCAGAGATCTCCGATGCTCATCTCCATGATTTGACGTGAGTCAGTTGCCACCCTGGATTTCTCCCCCGGTGATTCGCGGGTCGCTTGCCGCGGCGATCCCCGCACACCGTCTCGAATTATATCACCGTCGCCGCCTCGAAGGGTACACTCTTCACATTGATTTCCGGCGGTCAGGCCGGGAGCGCCCGTGTACTATGCGGTGACCGGCGGGTGGCGGGGCGTGAAAGCTTCAGACTGGAAATAGCGCCTACTCGTGCCCCCACCAGAATGGCTTCTTCGAGCAGTCGAAGTTGATGTGCCCGACCTGCTTGATTATGTAGACCGGCATCCCAACATTGCACTGCTCGTAGAGGGCTTCGACGTCCGGGATGCGCATCCGCATGCAGCCGTGGGACACGGAATAACCGACGGAGCCGGAGTCCGATGTGCCGTGGATGAGGTCGCCGCCACCGTTGATGGTCATTGCGCGCGTCCCCAGCGGGTTGCCGGGCCCGGGACCGATCGAGGCGGGCATGTTATCGGCCCAGGTCGAGCCGCGGTTGTACCAGGTCGGGTTCTTCTCCATCCTGGTGATCTTCCACTGGCCGATGACCGTCGGGTACTGGGGCGAGCCGATCGCGACCGGGTACTCGACCACCAGCTGTTCGCCGTTGTACAGGCGGAGCGTGTGGGCGGCCTGGTTGACGACGATGATCTTCTGGGGCTGGACGGCGGGCTCGGCGGGCGGGGTTCGCTTCACGAGCGGCACCGCGACCGTGCGATTGCCCTGGCCGAGCGAGCTCTCCGCCGTGGCGAGCACCTGCTTGAAGTCGGCCTGGCGCCCATCCCTGCCCTGGACGTAGACCGCGGTCCCCTGGGTGACGTCGATGTAGGCGTTTCTCGGCGTGCAGTTGATGGTGCCCATCGCGTTGTTGACGAAAGTGGAAAGCGCCGCCTTGTCGTAGCTCTCGAGGACCGGCATGTCCACGGTCTTGGGCCTGCCCAGGAAGCGCCGGATGAGCCTCTCGACGACGTTGACGTTCCACGCGCGGTTGTATGCCTCGGTGACCATCTTCTCGTAATCGACCTTGAGGCCGACCTCGGGTGGTGTTATCGGCATGGTCTGGCCGTCGATGGTCAGAACCAGGGGCTGCGCCTCGAATGACGTGAGCTCGCGCCGGCAGGCGGTGAGCGCCTCTTCGCGCGTCATGTTGCCAACGGCAATCCCGGCGATCTTTGAGCCCTTGGGAAAGCGGCCGAACGCCGCCGCGTCGCTGGCGACCAGGAACGGGCACAGGAGAAGCATTATCACCAAAAGGAAAGCGACCCCTACCAGCAGGGTCACCCTGTAGCTCTTCTGGTCGCCGATCCATACGGCGGACCTGTATGTTACGCTGTCTGTCCTCAAGTTGCCTCCGCCCCATCAGTCGTTTCAGACATTCTATTTCGACTCGTGGAGATTGCAATAGGTTCCCCCCGATTACGTCGTTCGCTTTCCACTTTTTCTTTCCACTTTTCCCGCAGATACCAACTTTGAGGTCAAAAAGTGGAAAGAAAAAGTGGAAAGCGAACGACGTCAGACTAAGTTTAAGGCGGTTGGTGGCCGAAACTTAAGCAGGTGCATGTCCACGTATCTGGCTGATTCTGGAGGTCGCATGAGGTGTCCCAATTGTGGCGGTGAGAACCCCGAGGGTTCTGTCTACTGCAACCTGTGTTTCCGCAATTTCTCGGAAAAACAGGACGCCGGCCCGGTCGAGCAGAGCGGCGCGCAGCCATTCTCGTCGACGCCGGGCGGGGCGTATCTCCAGCCTCCGGCGCAGGCCCAGGCCCCATCGCCTCCGCCGGGGCCGGGCATGCCGCCCCCGCCCCCGATGGGTCCCGGCATTCCTCCGCCGGCCTTCCAGCAGCCAGCTCCCTCGGACGCGTATGGGTACGGCTGGGCGCAGGGGCCGCCTCGTCCCGCCGGCCCGATCACCCGCGGCAAGGCGTGGAAGATGAACCCGGTGGTCCAGGCGATAGTGACCATAATTGTGGTAGCGCTGTCCTTCGCGGGCGGCTGGTACCTGACCGGCCTCATACTCAATGGGCCCAAGACCTACACAAGCGCGACCTCCGACATCAGCTTCACGTACCCGGGCAAATGGAAGAAAGTCAGCGCGGACGCGTTCGCCATCAGCAGCCCGGGCATGATGACCTACAACGAGATCATCCTCGCCGACGCCAAGCAGTCGAACAACGCCTCGTACTTCCTCGCGGTCGGGAGCCTGCCGGGCGGATGGGGCACGGACGACTGGAACAAGATCAAAACGGACGTCGGGGGGCGGCTCGCGACGGTGGACAAGTCGGTCCCGGCCGGGGTGACAGTGACCACCCCCACCCTGACCGACCTCACGATCGCTGGCGAGCCCGCGGCGAGCGTCCGGTTCAGCTTGAGCAGCGCGGGCATGACCTTCGACTGCGACGCCACGTTCTTCAAGCACGGCGCCAACGGCTACATGATGTTCTTTCTCACCCAGAAGCCAAAGGGCAACTCGGCCAAGTTCGCTCAGATTCTGAAGTCGGTGAAGCTCAAGGCCGCGGCGACCCCGTAAGCTCAGCAGGCCGCCCCGCGCGCGTAGTGAACGCAGAGCTGCTCGACGAGCTGGTCCGCGTAGCACGTCGCGTCGCAGATGCAGGAGAACTCCTCGCCGAACGCCTCGTCCAGTAGATCGCGCCACTGGCCCCTCAGCATGTGGTACTCGGTGCGCTCGCCCCTCGGCTGCGTCAGCAGCGATACCGTCTCGGTCATGACGAACATGTCCGCGCACCGCCTCTGGACGTCCGCGGGCGCATCGTGCGCGAAGATGAACTGGAGCGCCCGCCCCATCATCTGGTACACAGAGAACGCTATCTCAGGGGAGTAGAGCTCCGGGTAGTCGTGGTTGGCGAGCATCTCGAGCAGCACGAAGTGGTCGATCGAGCCCCCGAGCTTGCGGATCGCCGCGACCTTGGTCTCGGCAGGCATGTGGTGCAACGAACACGAGGCGACGGCCACGTCGTAGTCGTCGTCGAGGTCGCCGGCGTCCTCGATGCGCGACGCGAGCGCGCGCACCCTGGCGCGCGGGAAGGCCGCGGTCACGGTCTTCTGAGCCAGCTCGAGCATTTTCTTGGACGGGTCAACGAGCATGACGGCCCTGACCTCGGTCGCTTTGCCCGCGTCCTGCAGGGACTTAATGAAGCGGACCCCCAGCTCACCGTTTCCGCACCCGACATCGATCATGCTGAAGGGCCGGCCGAACCCGGGCAGCGATTCCGTGGCCGTACTGATGAAGTTCGCGCGCGCGACCTGTATCTGTGGCAGCCCCGAGAAATGCCCCCATGGCTTCGGGTCGTTGAAGGTAACCTCGGGCATAACCATCGTCGATGAGTGGCGCTCGATGAAGTCCAGCAGGTACGAGCAGGCGGGGACGGTCTCCTGCCGCCTCCCGTACTCGAGCCATTTTTTGCCGCCCGGCATGCGCCCCTTCGCCGAGAGCATGGTCCCGACGTAATAGCAGAAAGCGGCGCGATGGTCAGGCCTGACCTGCTCGGAGAGGTCGGCCGGCGTGCGGCCCTTGTTCTTCATTGCGACGGCGCCGAGTTCGCGCCACTGCTCGATCGTGCGTTCTGATAGGAAATACAAAGTGCTCCTTCATTGGTTGGTGACATTCTATCCGAGATGGGCGCTCACACCAACGGGGGAGGCAGGATAGCCCCGGGTCCCGCCGAAACGAACACGCATGCGGCAAAACGGATAAGGGAGGCAATCATGGCACGCATGGCAATAAACGGCATGGGGAGAATCGGCCGCGCGTCCCTCAAGGTCATCCTCGAGAACGAACATATGGAGCTCGTCGCGGTCAACGACCTGGCTCCGATCGGCGACGTCGCGTACCTGCTGGGCTCCGACACGGTTTACGGCAAGTACGACAAAGCGATCAAGACCGAGAAGAACGCCCTCATGGTCGGCGACCACGAGAGGATCGAGTACCTCAGCGAGAAGGACCCCTCGAAGCTTCCGTGGCGCAACATGTCTATCGATATCGTGATCGAGTGCACCGGCGCCCTCAAGACGAAGGCCGACTTGCAGAAGCATATCGACGCCGGGGCGCAGCACGTGATCCTCTCCACGACGACCAAGGAGGATATGCCGACCATCGTGTTCGGGGTGAACCTCCCGAGCCCCGGGGACAGGATCATCTCGACCGCCAGCTGCACCACCAACTGCATGGCGCCGGTGGTCGAGATCGTCGGCAGGCGCATCGGCTTCCAGAAGTGCGCGATGACCACGGTGCATGCCTACACCTCGAGCCAGAAGATCGTTGACAGCGTAAGCGGAGCGAGGCGGCGCGGCAGGGCGGGGGCGCTCAACATCGTCCCGACGACTACCGGGGCTGCGGTGGCGACCACCAAGGCGGTGCCCGAGTACGCGGGCAAGTTCGACGGGCGGGCGCTCAGGGTGCCGGTGCCGGTCGGCTCCATCTCGGACATGACGTTCCTGACCAGCCGGGTGACGACGGAGGAGGAGGTCAACTTCATCTTCTCCGAGGAAGCCGGGACCGAGCGCTACATGAACATCGTGGGGGTCGCGAGCGACGATTTCGTCTCGTCGGACATCATCCGGGACTCGCGCGCCTCGGTCATCGACCGCGAGCTTACGCAGGTCATCGACGGCGACATGCTGAAGGTCATGTCCTGGTACGACAACGAGTGGGGCTACACGAACCAGATGATCCGGACCGCGGCCTACATGGCGCTGCACATGACCCCGGCGGCCACGAGCACGTGACGCGCTCGCTCTGCATGACCGCGGGGAGAACTGTGGTATCATCGGCCTCGTAAGCATTCGGAATGCGAGGTTTAACATGTTCGGACTGGGACCGACTGAGGTTGTCATTATACTCATCGTCGCGCTGGTCGTCTTCGGGCCGTCGAGGCTGCCGAAGATCGGGCAGATGGCCGGCGAAGCCGTGGGCCACTATAAGAAGCACAAGAACGTAGTAGGCGACGTGCAGACGGCGGTCAAGAAAGACCTCGAGGACATGATCCTCGGCCCACCCTCCAACAACTAAAACGCAAAATAAGGGTCTGACCCCTATTTTGCGTTTTCTGCGTAGTTGGCCATTGCGGCGATCGCTGTGCAGGCGGATTCCACGTTCAGGTACACCATCGGGTTGTCGCCGCCGCCCAGCATCCCGGGCTTGCTGTCCCCCACCCTGTCGAAGTTCGACGCGACGTAGAGCGGCACCCCGACCTCCGATGACTTCGCGTACAGCTCCCGCAGGTAGCCGCTCAGCGTGCCGGTCATCATGTCCCAGATCGCGCTGAGATCCACGCCCTCCATGCCCGAATCCGTGGCGACGATGCCCTTGCTCCGCTGGGACTCGATGAAGATGAACATGACCGAGTCAACCTCTCCGCTGGTAAGCAGCATCTCGAGGATGGGCTGGACGACCCGAAGGTCGAGCCCGGCCACGAGGTCAACCGGGTTGCCCGGCACCCAGTACTCGGGAAGCATCGCGCTCATCGCGTCCAGTGTCTTAGCCGACAGGGCCGGGATCTCGAGGCCGGCTTCCGTGCACGCGTCGGACGCTATAACGCCGAGCCCGCCGCCACCCGTCACAATTCCTACGCGCTTGCCTCGCGGCAGCGGTCGGTTCACGAACGAGCTCGCGATGACCCCGGCCTCCTGGATCGTGCGGGCCACCACCAGCCCCGCCTGCCGGCAGGCCGACTCGAACACGCCCGCGCTCACGGCCAGCGCGCCTGTGTGGGAGCTCGCCGCCTTCATGCCCGCCTGGCTCCGCCCTCCCTTGAGGACGACGACCGGCTTGCGCCGCGCCGCCTCGCGCGACATCTCGAAGAAGCGCCGCCCGTCGTCGACTCCCTCGATGTACGCGGCGATGACGTCGGTCGCGTCGTCGCCGGCCAGGTACGCGAAATAGTCCTCCGTCTTGAGCTGCGCCTCGTTGCCGCTCGACACCGCCTTCGAGACCCCGAAGCCCGCGTCGAGCGCTTCGCCGATCATCATGTTCAGTATGTTGCCGCTCTGGCAGACGACGCCGACGCTTCCTTCCTTCGGGTAGAACAGGGGCATCCACGGGTACAGGTGGTTCGCGGGGCAGCACGCGCCCTGGCAGTTCGGCCCGACCAGCACCATCCCGGCCTCCTCGGCCTTCCTCACCAGCTCCGCCTCACGCGCCGCGCCCTCGGGCCCGAGCTCGCCAAAGCCCGCGCTGATAACGAGGGCCGCCTTCACGCCCTTCGCCGCGCAGTCGTCGATCGCCGAGAGCACCGCCGCCGCGGGCACTGTGAACACGGCCAGGTCGACGTCGCCGGGCACGTCGCGCACCGACGGGTAGCACGGCATCCCCAGGAGCTCCTTGTGGCCCGGGTTGACCGGGTAAATCTTTCCCTCGTATCCGCCGGCCACGAGGTTGTTAAACACCACGAAGCCCCACTTGATCTTCGCCTGAGTCGCGCCGACGAAGGCGATCGAGCGGGGGTTGAACACGTAATCGAGGTTCTCCAGTCTTGCGGTCAAGTTCGATTCACCCTTTCCTATATTCCGCGCCTGAGCGGCGCTGGTGCGCCACCGGGGTCTGACCCCATTGGCGCAATCGTGATTGAAGTCAGTTATGGCTGCAGTATGAGACTTCCCGATAAGCGGACCCCTCCGGTCCTTGCCATGCTTCATGCGATGACTTTTTGTTCGATCGCGTCTTTGCTCGTTTCTTTGACCGAGTACATCAAGCCGTCGGCTTCCTTCAGCATCTCGTCAAGGCTTGCCGACGCCACGTTATAAGTGACCACTCCTACACTCAGCGTAACGGGCCACCCGAGCTCGTCCTGCGACGCGTGCACCTTGTTCTTGAGGTTGCGCATCGCGGCCGCCGCCGCCTCGGCGCCCGCCTCCGGCAGCAGGAGGCAGAACTCATCGCCGCCCATCCGGCTGATGCAGTCGCTGGTCCGCAGGTTCTGCTTGAAGATCCGCGCCAGGCCCGAAAGCACCTCGTCACCCTCATCGTGCCCGCGCGCGTCGTTGATCTCCTTGAAGCTGTCGATGTCCATGTAGGCGATGCTCAGCGGGTGCCCGTAGCGCCTCGACCTGCTGATCTCCGCGTCGGCGATCTCGCTGAGATACCTGCGGTTGACCAGCCCGGTCAGCGGGTCGGTCCTCGACAACCGCAGCTCCGTCGCGAGCGCTTGCTTGAGCCTCGTAAGCAGCAGCACAAAGAGGATGAAGAAGAAGAACGGGAAGACAGCGTTCCACGCCCCTACCGCCGGGTGCGAGCCCCGGGCGAAAGCATAGTCGGTCAGCATGAGGCTGGTGCCGCTAAGTACGGACAGAGCGGTGCCGGGCCAGAAGCCGACGAACCAGGTGACGAACGCGATCGGGATCATGAAGAACAGCGCCGAGCTGAAATTCTGCCCGACGTAGTAGTCGAACAGCCCGATGCCGGCTATGAGCACGACCGAGCACGCCACGAGCACCGCGGGCGAGCGCCGGCCGAAGAAGTTCAGGAAACGGGTCAGCCTATCCAATGCATCTCCTCTTCAGTCCATGGGAGATGTTATCGCAGTTTGAGCCCGGGCTGTACTGCTGAGGGGCGCCCAGCGTCAGGGGCGGTTGCCCAGGGCGACGATCTCGGCGCTGTAGAACACGATGTATCCGAGCACGTAAAGCCAGATCATGACGCCCAGGAGGGCGCCGATCGTCCCGTAGAGGATCTGTGTCTTCGAGATGCTCACGAAGTAGAAGTTGAAGATGTACTCGGAAAGCCAGAACATGACCGCCCCGGCCGCGGAACCCCACGCCACCGAGCGCGGGGACAGCCGCCTCTGCGGCACGATCCGGAATATCACGAAGAAGATGACGAAGTTCGCCGCGAGGCTGAGTATCACGCCTAAGAGGAACACGAGAAGGGTCAGGATGCCCCCTACGTGCCTGGTCGTCCACTCCAGCAGGGAAGACGTGAGGAGGTTCGCGGCGATAGTCACGCTGCCGAGCAGCCCGACGACGACGAGCACCCAGAGTGCCAGGAGCTTCCGCTTAAGGAACGGCCGGTGAGGCGCCGGCCAGACCCTGTCGAACCCGATCTCGAGGGACTTGGGAATCCTCAAGCCCGCCCAGATGAGCAGGACCAGCCCGAATACTCCCACGAGCGCGCGGTTGGCGACGATGGAATTGACCAGGTCGTTCAGCGGCCCGCTCGCGCCCGGGAAGTTGCGCAGGATCGAGTCCATTATCGAGTTGTGCATCCCCGGGTTGCCGGCGAGAACAAAGCCCAGCACCGAAGAGATCAGCAGCAGGAGCGGGAAGATCGCGAGGAAGGTGTTGTAAGCGAAGTAAGACGCAGGGAGATGCAGGTTGTCGCGCCCGAACGCGCGGCCGGCCTCGACGGCTGAGGCCAGCTCCGGGCTGCGGCCCTCAAGCCCGTGCAGGACCGACTTGAGCCACAAGCTCAGCTTGTGCGTCCCCTTGTTGTGCCTCATTACGACCTGTTCTCTTGAGCCGCGTCTCTCAGGCGCGGACTGACATGCGGGCTGAGAGCCCGCACTCAAGGATTAATCTTCGGGGTAATGACGCCTGTACGCGCGCTTGGTCGGCTTCTTGAGCGTCGCCCGCAGCGAGCACCATCCGAGCAGCCCGCCGATCACGATCAGGTAGGCGCCGAACGCGGTGAGGGCCGCCGCCTTCTGCGGGTCGTCCTTGAGCTTGGTGGCTCCGAAGATCAGCGCCGCCCCCGCGATGAGCCTGTTGAGCCTGCCGCCGATCCCGACGTTCTTCCACAGGAACTTCCACTTCTTCTTCTCTTCCTTGGCTTTCTTCGCCATGCGTCACCCCCGGGTCGTCGATGTGCCCTACATTCTATACGAATCGCCCGTTTGCGCTACGGCAATAGGAACCCCCTCCGCCCCGCCGAAATACGCCCTTTGAGAGCTGGCTCTCAGCCGGCCTCTTCATGCCGTGATCCAGTGAGCGATCAATTTTCTTCTCGATACTGTGCGCCTGATGGGTTATCATTTGCGAAATGCTGCAACGGTACTTGTCTTAGGGGAGGCAGGTAATTGTATTTAGTCCTTGCACAGACCAACACTCAGATCAGTTCGGGTACCGCAGCGGTCGTCCTCGTGGTCGCTCTGATCATCTCCCTGATCATGGGCACGATCACCGGGAAGATCGGAGAATCAGCAGGGCACAACTTCTGGCTCTTCTTCGCTCTGGGCTTCTTCCTTGGGATCATCGGGTTGATCATCACCATAGTCGTGTACTTCATCAGCCGGGACAGCCACAAGAGGCGCCAGGCTTACTACCCGCCGCCCGACTCGTTCTACCCACCACCTGATTCGTTCTTCCCGGCGGCGCCAATCATGCCACCACCACCCGTTCCGCCGCCGGACCACGCCTATCAGCAAGGAGTGGTGGCCTGCCCTCAGTGCAAGTCGGCGGTGCCCAAGACCGAGCAGTTCTGCTGGAACTGTGGAAATGCAGTCATGCAGCCGAGGCCGAGCGCCAAGGTGTGTTCGCTCTGTCAAACGTCGATGCCGGCGCAGGCGGAGTTCTGCACCAAGTGCGGCTCGCCGCTGGGAGGCGCAAGCACCTGGTAGCGAGGTTCAGTCCCCGCACCCGCCGATTGTGTCCGTGCCCGCTCCGCGGCTGTTCCAATATATGGCCCGCTCAACCATGATCTTCGAGCCGGCTGTCTTCGACGTGACCATCACGGACGCGCGCCCCGAGGGGATCTTGGCCGCCATGTTGTAGCTCCGGCGCGAGTTACGTACTGAAGGAACTCGGCCTTAGGATCGAGACAATAAAAGTCAATCAACTTCTTCAGGTCATGGTAATTCCTGTCAAAGATGTACAAGGAAGTCGTCAACGATTCCAACTCCAAGTCAAGTTGATAACCGGGCATCGCGGGAAACTCTTCTCGATACTTCGCTGCAAGCTCTCCAAATGGTAGTGCCAGGTCGTCATCTTCTGATGCGGGCATTATTCCTTCTTCTGTTAACGAATACTCTAAAATGACCGATTAAAAACGAATGTTGGTCAACTCCAACTTCATTTTTTGAGTGGAATACTGGAAATAGAACAGGGTAATTGGGTATCAAGAAAAAACCCTCTCCAAAGGGAATCTTCTCTCTGTCTTGCAGGGCTTACTAAAGCGTTAGCTCCAGGAGTGGGCCTCGGGCTCTTCTCGGTATTCTCGCTGATTGCGGCTGTCGCCGGAGGTGTGGGCGCTTCGCAGGCGGGCCGCGTGGCCGAGGCTTAAGGCGCTCGAGCCCCCA
>Ga0209539_1000748_pt1 | contig 18267 bp, 17 predicted proteins | sample BarGraNGADG00312_2_FD_184499 | JGI IMG/M metagenome (GOLD analysis project Ga0209539, IMG submission 184499) | Arctic peat soil microbial communities from Barrow, Alaska - Barrow Graham LP Ref core NGADG0011-312 (SPAdes) (version 2) | ecosystem: Environmental > Terrestrial > Soil > Wetlands >... | reverse complement strand
TCAAGTAGATGTCCGAGATGTAGGGAAGAGCGCCGGCTGAGCAGGCGTTACGCACGGCGATTTGCGCTTCTCTCGTCTTTCGCGCGACGAGGTAATCGGTGGCCGTCACCTTCAGGCCGGCGCGGCGATATCGACGGATGTTCCTCTGCGCCTGGGCGACGGAGCTTGCTCCGCGGCGATAGTACGCGTGGCGGTCGAAGTCATAACTGAAGCTGACGTCCTCAAAGTTGATACCGCTGTAGAAACGCCTGAGCGGCCAGTTCACATCCGCGCCGTTCTGGGCCATCAGCAGCTTGCCGCGCGCTCGCACCAGACGCGAGAGCCCGGCAACCAGGGCTCGCATCCCGGGCTTCTGCGCCGAGTGGGTCTCGGTCATGTCGGTGTTGTCGAGGAAGAGGCCGTCGAAGCCCTTGGCCAGCATCCGGGGCGCGACGCGCCCGAGCAGGAGCGAGCGAAAACCGGCGGCGTTCACGTTTGCGTACCACTCGCCCCAGTCGCCCCAGTAGTCGAGCCGGAAGGGCTTGGCTGCTTTGTACCAGCCGCGATAGTTCTCGATCGTGCCGACGTCGAGGTAGGCGAGGACGAGCCCGCCGCTTGCTCGCCTGATTGCAGCGACCTGCCGGGCGGTGGCGCTTTCTCCATCCACCACGACGAGGTCGAAACGGGCGTAGCGCCGGCTCAGGTTGCCCCTGAGAGTGCCGTCGCCGATCGCGAAAGCGAAGGAGCGTGCGCCGACCAGGCGAGTCTCTCTACTCGATTTCGCCGCGGAGCCGGTCTCGATCGAGACGGCGAGTGCGAGCGCGACGATGAGCGCGGAGAAGCCGAGGCTCTTCACGACATCAGCCTAGGCCGGCACAGACTCGGATGTCGAGTCTAGGCCGATTCGCGCCGCTAGCTCGACCGCTCGCGGCGGAATCCGGGCCGCGTGAGCGCGACGAGAGCGCCGACGAGGAGCCCGAGCGCTCCGCCGACAACGAGGGCGCTCTTACGGCTGCGGCCCGTCGTTTTCGTCGCGTTGGCGTGGGTCACGAATTTGCCCTGCTCGACCGTCTTGGCCTGTGCGAGCAAAAGCTGGTCGGTCTGTACCTCGTCGGTCAAGGTTCCGCGCCGCTGCTCGAAGATCGCGGCCTGGGTCAGCAGCTCCTGGTTGGACGAGCCGCCGGAGCCGGACGCCACCGCCGCGTTGATCGCGTTCAGGCGCTTGTCGATCGCGGCGATCTGCTGATTGCACGACGCGATCTGCGCTTTGAGAACGGCGGTCTTCGTGTTCGGATAGTCGGAGACGCGGGCGAGCACCAGCGCCGCTAGCTCGTTGGCGGCGTCGGTGACGGCTGTTCGCGGCGCGTCGGCCTGTACGGAGATGCTGACCAGCGGCGTCTGGCCCAGCTTGGAGAGCGAGCCCTGCACGGTCGCCGTGGAGACGCCCGAGCTCAGCTTCGGCAGCGGCAGCCCGGACAGCGTCGAAACCCGGCCGAGGACGTCCTTGTCGTGGGCGAGAGTGCTCACGGTGCTCGGGTTGGTGCTGAGGCTCTGGATCTGGGCCGAGCTGCTGACCGCGAGCGGCTGCCCCAAGTAAAGGGTCGCCTTGGCCTTGTAGAGCTTGCCGCTTCCGAGCGTGAGCGCCACGCCTATCACGGCGCCGATCACAAGCCCGGCGAGGAGAAGCCACCAGCCGCGCGCAAGCGCCCTCAGATAGCGCCCGAAATCGACTTCCTGCTCGAACTCGGCTTGCGCCTCGGAGCGCTTCGTAGGGCTCATAGCGCGGCCATCCTAGCGAAGCCTCGGCGCCCCGGTCGGAGGAATCTCAGCTCGCGGGTGCCGCCGGTCGCCGAACGACCGAGAAGCGAGTCGGAGGATTTCAAGCACCACGCTTCCGACTTGGCACAGAATCGTCACGCTTAGGAGCGTTTCTCGCCCGCTCGAGTCGCTACTTTCCAACGACCCCGCGGGCGGGTGGCTCGGTGGCGGGCGGAAAAACGTGCTGTTAGGAGCAAGGACGACGCTCAGAACGAGCGGAACCCAGACCCGCGCCGCCTCTATCGATCAGGAAACCTAGCTCTCGGCCGTGAGGGGCCGGTCGAGCGGAACGAGCGTGCCGTCGTCTCCCATCTTCATCACGATCTGGGAGTAGAAGCGCATCATGACCACGCCCTCTTCGAACTCACCCACGCGCGGCTCGGGCCGCTCGCCGGTCGCCAGCGCCATGATCAGCTCGGGGTAGCCCGAGCCGGCCGCATGCGGTAACGCGAAAGCACCCCCGAAACGCGGGTTGACGTCGGTGATCTCGAGGCGTCCGTTGGCCTCGCGGAAGCACTGAACCGTTGCCGGGCCGCGCAGGCGCATCGTCTCTCCGACGCGGCGCCCGAGCTCGATCAGCTCCCAGTCGCGGACGGACATGCCCTTGATCGACTCGCCGCCCTTGGAGTGAATCATCGAGCGCGGGATCGCGTTCAGGCAGCGGCTGTCCAGGTCGCAGAAGATGTCGACCGAGAACTCCGTGCCCTGGCACTGCCTCTGCACCATCGAGGGCACCTCGGTGTAATTCAAGAAGAAGTCCAGCTCCTCGCGGTTACGGGCGCGGTAGATGTGGTTGCCGCTGAATCCTTCGCGGGCCTTGACCAGCACGGGATAGCAGTCGATCTCCGCGGGCAGATCCTCGGGTAGCCAAGTGTCGGGTGAGGCGATTCCGTGCTCGCAGAAGAAGACGTGCGCGTTGTACTTGTCGGCCGTGTTCTCGATCACGTCGCGGTCGGGCAGCAGCACCAGCGCCGGCGCGAGCTCGTCCTTCGCCGAGGACAGGACGCGGTGATCGAAGTCGGTCAGGGGGACGATGACGTCGACCCCGTGCTCACGCACTAGCTCGGCCAAAGCCGGGATGTAGTCGGGCTCGGTGAAGCCCGGAACGAGCGCGTAGCTGCTGGCACGATGGAGAGTCGGCGCGAGGATGCTCGTGTCGGTGGCGATCGTTGTGGCGCCGGCCTCGTTGAAGGCGTCGATCATGTCGACGCGCTGACCGGTGCAGGTGAAAAGGACGACTGGCACGACGTGAGAGGGTACCGATACGGGCGAATCGGCGAGAGGCGAAGATACGGAGGTGCTTCGCTTGCTGATCCGATTGGCGCTGGTCGGCCTCGGCGTCTGGCTCGCCCTGGCCCTCTATCTCTTCGTCTGGCCGAGCCAGGATCATCCACGTCGCGCCGCCGCGATCATCGTTTTGGCCGGCGACGAGGAGCATCGCTTTCCGCGGGCGCTCGAGCTTGCCCGCGCCGGCGTTGCCCCGGTTCTCGTCGTCTCTGACGGCGCCCGATCGAGCTGGGCGCCCGCCAGGAACCTGTGCGCCCATCCGGGCGGCTACGGCTTTCGGGTCATCTGTTTCCGCCCCGCTCCCTACTCGACCCGGGGCGAGGCGCGTGGCGCGCTGGTCTTGGCCGAGCGATACCACTGGCGCTCGCTGCTCGTGGTCACGTCGACCTATCACGTATTCCGAGCGCGCCTGCTCTTCAAGCGCTGCCTCGACGGACACGCTCGCGTCTACGCGACCGGTACAGACGACAGCCTCGCCTGGCTGCCGCTCAACATGGCCAACGAGACGATCAAGCTCGGCCTGGTGTTCACGACGCGCCGCAGCTGCTGACGCCGCCCCGAGCCGCCCGGTGCCAGGCACGAAGACATGTCTTCCCAGGACATACGTCATAAACGACCTGCTCAGGGCCGGTTTATGGCGCGATGGACATGTCCCGGTGCCTGGCACCGGGACATGGCTGGAGGGGGCGAGTTCGCGCCCCGCACCGTGCGCTTGTCAGTCGCCGCCTTGCTTCTCGCTCGGGTGCCAACCGCCGCTCGAGCCCTTGTAGGTTCCGTGGAAGAGCACCAGCGGCGTTCGGGCGAGGATGCGCAGATCGAGCCAGAACGAGCGGTGCTCGACGTACCAGACGTCGAGCTCGATTCGCTCGTCCCAGGGCAACGAGGCTCGTCCGTTCACCTGCGCCCAGCCGGTCAGCCCGGGCTTGACCTCGAGCCGGCGCCGCTGCCGGGCGGTGTAGCTGTCGACCTGATAGCGGAGCGTCGGGCGCGGTCCCACGACGCTCATCTCGCCGCGAAGGATGTTCCAGAGCTGGGGCAGCTCGTCGAGAGAGAGGCGGCGCAACAGGCGCCCGAAGCGCGTGATGCGCGAGTCGCCTCGATTGACCGCGTAGCCGGCTCCCATCTTCTCGGCGCCGACGACCATCGTGCGCAGCTTGAGCAGCTCGAAGTCGCCGCCGTCCTTGCCGACGCGCTGCTGCCGGTACAGAACCGGGCCATGGTCCTCCAGCTTGATCGCAAGCGCCGCGAGCGCCAGCAGCGGGCTTGCGACGATCAGGCCGAGGCCCGCGACGACGACGTCCAGTGCCCGTTTCGAGACGTTCAGCGCGTGCCCTCCGCCTTCTCCCACATGGTCGGCGTTCCGGAGCGCAGATAGCGATAGTTGCCGACCAGCGTCGCCACGGTCACGAGCAGGTAGTAGTAGGCGATCCCCGCGCCCGGGACTCGGATTCGCAGGCGCCCGAAGGCGGCCAGGAGAAGCCAGGCGAGCTGCAGGCCCAGAGCGATCTGGAAGACGAGGCCCTGCCCTACGAGCGCCGCGCTCGCGCCCAGCAGCACGATGTGAACGGCTCCGGTCTCGTAGCGAAGTAGGCGGTGCGAGAACAGCTCCAGGGCGTATATGGGGGGGACGCGGTGCAGCATGCTTCCCGTGTAGACGTGGCGCAGGGCGCGGGTGATCATCCGAACCTTGCGCCCGAACTCGTCCTCGAGGTCGTGAGACTCCTTCTCCAGAGCCACCGCGGCCGGCTCGAACACGGCTCGGCGCCCGCGCTGAACCATCCTGAAGGGAAGCGCGAAGTCGTGCCCGGTGATCGCGGCGTCTTCGAGGTAGTCGCTTCGGCGCACGGCGTAGATGGCGCCGTTCCCGGCGGTGATCGAGCCGAGCTTCGACTCGTTCGAGCGCAGCCATAGCTCGTAGCGCCAGTAGAGGCCTTCGCGATTGGTGCCGTCGGAAGCGGTTAGCTGGAGCTTGCCCGAGACGTAAGCGACATCCTCGTCGGCGAAGTTCTCGACCAGGCGGCGCAGCGCGTCCGGCTGCCACTCGGTATTGGCGTCGGTGAAGGCAAGCAGCTCGCTCTCTGTCTCGCGCACGGCGCGATTCTGCGCCAGCGTCTTGCCGCCTCTCTCGCAGTCGAGCAAGTGAACGCGCGGCTCCCGCGCGGCGATCTCCTGGACGATCTCGTTGCTGCGGTCGCTCGAGCCGTCGGAGGCGACGACCAGCTCGAGCTTGCCGGCCGGATAGTCGAGCGCGAGCAGGTTCTCGATGCGGCGGCGGATGACCGTGTCCTCGTTGTGAGCCGCGACGATCAGGACGACACTCGGCTCTATCTGCGCCTTGGCTACCGGGTGCGGTCGCAGGCGCGCGAGCAGGCCCGTGGCGAGCGGGTAACCGACGTGAGTCCAGACGATCAGCCCCAGCGAGGTCCAGAAGATGATCTCCAGCGCGAGCACGCTGCGAGTCTAGTTATCGGGGCGAGAGCGACTACCGGCGTAGCGCGGCGATCGAGCTCGTTCGCCGCGGTTCGCTAGATGCCATCGCAGGACGTCGCGCCGAGCTTGGAGTAGAGAAGTTGATCGATTTCCGACAAAGCTTCGTCGGTATCGGCGGCGTCCCGGTTGGACTGAACCGGGTCTTCGTAGCCTCTCCCGCTGCTCGCTTCTTCGAAGTACTTGATCACCACAGGGGCGCGCTGAACGATTTTGTTTATCGTCGGCTGCACGGTCGCGGGGGGCCTCATCTTCTTCAACTCGGCGAAGAAGTTCTCGTATATGTCTCGCAGCTTTGCCGCATTCGCCGCGAATTCGTCCCAGGTCGTTGGTAGAGCGTCAGTCTTCTTGCCGATATCCGCGCATAGCGCGTTCAAGCGCGCTCTGAATTCCGCTCTGGTAAGGCTCTCCCCGTTTTGCTGGGTGTTTCCACCGCTAGGAACGCTCTTCCCGTCTTCTTCGTTACTTCCGCCGCAGCCGCTGAAGGCGGCGGTGGCGATGAAGAGAAGGGCACCCGTGACAGCTATCAGCCTCATCTGTCCCCGCCTTCCCGATCGCGCCCGAAACGCCGGCCGGTTCACAAAACGCCGGTGAGGCCTCGCAGTTCGAGTCGAGGCCTCACCGGTATTCGTTTGCAGATGGCTCTAGGTTGTCTTGGCGCACTCCTTGCTGCCAATCTCGTTGAAGAGAGTCTTGCTCTCCTTGCTGTTGGCGCTGCCCTCGGCGATGAGCTTCTTGGCCAGCGTCACGTCATTCTTTTTTATTGCGGCGATCAGAGCTCCTGCGCGAACGGACTGTTCTTGGCCGAGCTTGACGATTCGCGTTACCGTCGCCTGCTCGTTGGCCGGCGGCTTGAGCTTGGCGAAGTCGGCTACGAGCTTTTTGTCCAGCGGCAGCAGCTTGTTGTAAAAGATGATCACTTCGGCGGTGTTCTGCGGGTTCCCGGCCTTCTTCACTTCTGCGTTGAAGGCGACGCAGAGCGCGTCCGCTTTTGTCGCGAACTGCTCCTTGGTCAAGGGCTTGTTGCTGCTTCCACCACCGCAGCTGGAGAGAACGAGCACCAGGCCGATTGCCAGCAGGCCCACCATTCCCAGCCTGCGTTTTTTCATCAGCTTCCTCCTCGTGTTGGGGCGCCCTTCTGCTCGAGCGCGGCATTGTCTGTGCTTGAACTATCTCGCATCGGCAAGATGGACTCGAGGAGCCGGCGCTCGATCGGGGGCAGACGGGCGCCTAGGCTAATCTCGTTGAGCCGAAGTACGAACATGCACGGAACGCACGAACACCAGCACCTGGGGCACGGCGCCGACCGGCACCAAGACGATCGCGGTTCACTGTTCGTTGCCCTGGCGCTGCTTGCGGGCGTGATGGTGGTCGAGATCGCCTTCGGGATAGTCGCCAGCTCGCTCGCGCTCCTGGCCGACGCCGGTCACATGCTCACCGACATCTTCGCGCTCGCTCTCGCGATCGCAGCCATCGGCATCGCCTCGCGGCCGGCAAGTGGGCGCTGGACCTACGGGCTCGGTCGCGTCGAGGTGCTTTCGGCGCAGGTAAACGGCGCCTCGCTGCTACTCATCGGGGTTTGGATCAGCTATTCGGCCGTTCGCCGGCTGATCTCGCCGCCCGAGGTGCGCGGCGGGATCGTACTGGTGGTGGCCCTGGCCGGAGCGCTGGCCAACATCGCGGCCGTGGCGGTGCTTGCCCGCCGGCAGTCGGAGAGCATCAACGTCCGCGGCGCCTTCCTGCACGTTGCTACCGATCTGGCGGGGTTCGTCGGCACGGCGCTCGCCGGCGCCCTGATCCTTTTCACCGGCTGGAACCGTTTCGATCCCATCGCCAGTCTGGGCGTTGCACTGCTTTGCTTCGTCTCGGCCTTCTCGCTCACCAGAGAGTCGTTGCGCATCGTGCTCGAGGGCTCACCGGGTCACATCGACCCCGACGCCGTCGGGCAGATGCTTGCCTCCGACCCGGAGGTCGTTGAGGTGCATGACCTACACGTATGGACGGTGACGAGCGGTTTTCCGGCTCTCTCGGCGCACGTTCTGGTGCGGCGGGAAGCGGACTGCCATGTCGCTCGGGCGCGCCTGGCCGACGCGCTCGGCGAGCACTTCGGCATCGATCACACGACGCTCCAGGTCGATCATGCTTCCGGCACCGGGCAATCACTCACGCTTGGTGCGGCGTCCGCTCGCAAGAGGCCCGTCGAACCTGGTTAGGCGCTCGCGGCCGTCTATGGGATATACATCTCGAAGACGGCCGCACGAAAGTAGAGGAGCTCTGAAATGTCACTGCGCATCGCTCTCATCTCTCCCGTTTGGTTCCGGGTACCTCCGGACGGATATGGCGGGATCGAATGGATCGTGTCGCTCCTGGCCGACTCGCTCGCAGACGCCGGCTACGACGTAACGCTCTTTGCCTCCGGCGACTCTCGCACCAAGGCGAAGTTGGTCTCGGTCTACGACCAGGCGCCGAGCTTGCAGATCGGGCGCTCGATTCCCGAGATGTACCACGCGCTCTCATGCTTCGAGCGCGCCGCCGAATTCGACATCATCAACGATCACTCCGGGTTGCCGGCCGCCGCGTTCGCCGGCCTGGTCGAGACGCCGGCCGTTCACACCCTGCACGGCCCGCTCGACGGCCCGATCGCGCCGAAGGTCTACGACCAGATTGCCCGCGTGGCACCTAGTGTCGGTCTGATCTCGATCTCGATGAACCAGCGCAAGCCCAGGCCCGACCTGCCCTGGATCGCCAACTGCCCCAATGCGCTCGATCTCTCGGTCTACCCATGCCAACCGCACAAGGGCGACTACCTGTTCTTCCTGGGCCGAATGAGCCCCGACAAGGGCGCCCACCGCGCCATCGCGATTGCCAAGGAGACCGGGCTTGCGCTCAAGATCGCGGGCAAGATGCAGGATCCCGAGGAGAAGGTGTACTTCAAGGAGCTTGTTCAGCCCCACCTCGGCGAGCAAATCGAGTACCTGGGTGAGGTCAACCACGGCGAAAAGGTCGAGCTCCTGCAGAACGCGCGCGTAACTCTCTTCCCGATCGATTGGGAAGAGCCGTTCGGCTTGGTACCGATCGAGTCGATGGCCTGCGGGACACCGGTTATCGCTACGCGTTACGGAGCCGTGCCGGAGGTCGTCAGCGAGGGATCCGGGGGCATCATCGTCGATGACTATCGCGAGATGGCCGGCATGATCGAGAAGGCCGACGAGATCGACCCCTGGGTCTGTAGGCGCTATGTCGAGAAGCACTTCACGCCCGAGCGGATGGTGGCCGACTACATCGCCGCCTACGAGAAGGCGATCGCCCGCTAGAGGCGGGCGCTCAGTCTGCGAAGTACGCGCTTAGAACTAGGCGCCGCCGGCGACCGAGCTCCAGTAACGCTTGAGTCCGAGATAGGAGTGTCTGAGCAGATCGGTGAGCTCGGAGAACTTGGCGGTCTCGGCGTCGATGTCTCTGCTCACCTCGTCGACGAACTCCCTTGCGCTCGCTCCGCGCCGCACGATCTCGGCCCAGAGCATCAGCCGGCGCCGGAAAACGCGCAAATGTTCCTCCGGCTCCGCGACGAGACCGAAGTGCGGTAGCGCCAATGTGTCGGGCTCGCGCCGCTCGATCTCGTCCAGGCTTGCATGCCAGGCTTCGAGATCGACGTCCGGCGGAGGCGTCGCCGGAAGGACGTACTGGCTCGGCGGCCAGCGAACCCCGACCGTGTCGCCCGCAAACAGCGTCCCTTCCTCGTTCATGAAACAGACGTGATGAACCGCGTGGCCCGGTGCCGCGAAGCAATCCAGCCCCACGACGCGCTCGCCGACGACCTCGATGTTCTCGGCCGGTACCGGCTGAACCGTGCCCCAGAGCACGTCGAACATGTCGCCGTAGAGACGTCTTGCGCTGCGCTCGAGCCGCTCGGGGCGGACGAGGTGGGGGGCGCCTCGCTCGGAGACGTGTACGCGCAAGCGCGGATTGGCGGCGACGAGCGCTCCGCAAGCGCCGGCGTGATCGAAATGGATGTGGGTGATGAGCAGGTGGCGGAGCTCGGCGACCGTGACGCCGAGCTCGGCGAGCCTGGATTCGAGCGTAGAGAGCGTCGTTCGCGGCCCGGGGTCTACGAGTGCGAGGCCGTCGTCGAGGTCGAGCAGGTAGGTGCAAAACAGCTGCTCTTCGCCGAGGAAATGGAGGTCGAGAGGCTCGAGCATGCCCCCGATGCTAGTCGCTGCTTGCGCTGCTACTCACCCTAACCGGCACTGAGGTCTGAGCGAACGTCCAGAATGCAGCCATCGACTTTTCCGAGTTCGCAATTACCCGACTGCCGGCTCCGCCTGCGCGCGTTCGCGTGTGGGGTGGACAAGACGTGATCGGAGTCGCTTATTCGGCCGGCTACTCCGTCGCGGACAGTCCTCCCTATCACGCCGCTGTGATCGAAGACGCCCTCAGGCCGGGCTTCGATCCTCTCGCGGCCATCGACGAGGTCTTCAAATTGGCGTTGCCGCCGGCCGTGCTGGTCGTGAGCGGACTTGCCTGGGACATGCTCGACGACTCGACCGCCGACTGGTTCTACATGCAGCGGCGAGCGCTGGCGACGGGCGGAGGCCCGGATGCGCACCAGACGATCGAGGCCTTCAAGTACTGGTGGTTCCAGGAGGCCTTCACCGGCGTGCTGACCCACCATGAGCTTCGCTACGAGCTGCACCAGCGCTTCGAAGAGCGGATTTTCCAATGGCAACCGGCTCTATACCAGTACCTGGAGGGCGAGCCGAGCCTGGTGCTCGAGCGCTGGGTGATCGAGCGCGGCATCGTGAAGCCGCTGCGCTTCGAGTACGTTGGCGTTCGGCGCTGAGGTCGACCCGATTGATCTTCATCTTGCACCGGGCGAAGGAGGAGTCTCGTCTTCCCCCGGACGAACGGGTTAGGGTGCGCATCGTGAGACGTGCGCTGTTTCTGCTTCTGCTCGCGCCCGTGCTGCTTGCGGTCGGTTGCGGCTCGGCGACGGTGAAGGCGAATGCGAAAGCGACCGATAGCAACAGCTATAGCGTCCGAGCCGTCGAGCGCGCCTTCTTCCAGGCCGGCGTCCCCTTCCAGGCGGAGATGCTTCCGCAGTCGAATCCCTACCTTCGACCACCGGCCGGGAGCACCTTGGCCAGCGCCGTCCCGCTACCAAAGGGAAACAGCAAGCACGTGCAGGCGTTCCTGGTCGGACTGAACCGGGTCACCGCCGCGAGTGAAATGGCCTACGTCTTCGATACGAAGAAGAGCGCGGACGAAGCCGTCCGGGCGAAGTCGCTGTCGACGTGGCTGGAATCGAACCATCCCGTAATCAGCGTTCAGAAGCGAAACGTGATCATCCTCGCGGCGACCGGGGGCGACTCGGGCTTCGCGCAGCGGGTGCGCCGGGCGATCGCGGCTCTTCGCTAGCGCGCTGAGGCGCAAAGCGAGCCGGGAACGGTGCGCTGCCGAACCTACTGCAGCGACGCGAAAGCAGTGGTGGTGTCGGGCGCCATCAAGAGCGCTTCGATCTCGGGCGGCGCGAGGGGCCTGGAGAACAGGTAGCCCTGGCCCAGCTCGCAGCGCAAGTCACGCAGCATCGCGCGCTGCTCGGGCAACTCAATACCCTCGGCCAGCGCCCGCAGGCCGAATGTCTCGCCCAGTCGCACGATCGCGTCGGCGATGCGGTACTCGTCCGAGCCGGCCTCCACCACGCCGTCGACGAAGGGCTTGGCGACCTTGATGATGTCGGCCGGGAACTGGCGCAGATACTGCAGCGAGGAGTAGCCGGTGCCGAAGTCGTCGATCGCCACCTGAATCCCGAGCGTCTTCAGCTCGTTCAGGCGTCCGATCGCGGCCTCTACGTCTTCCATCAGCGCCGTCTCGGTGATCTCGAGGATCACGGTCTGGGGGTCGATTCCCGTTTGCTCGATCGCCGCGGCGACATCGTCGACGATCGTGCTGTGGTCGAGCTGTCGCCCCGAGAGGTTGATCGACATCACGAGATCGGCCTGGCCCGTCAGCTCCTGCCACTCGCGTCCCTGGCGGAGTGCTTCGTTCAGGATGAAGCGGCCGAGTGGAACGATCAGCCCGGTCTCCTCGGCCAGCGGGATGAAGTGGAAGGGAGGAATCAGGCCACGCTCTGGATGGTTCCAGCGGGTCAGCGCTTCGAGGCCGCAGATATCGCCGCTGTCGAGCATGACGATCGGCTGGTAGTGGATGACGAACTCGCTGGCGACCACGGCGCGCTCGAGCTCGGCCTTGAGCGCCAGGCGCTCGGCGACGGCGGCCCGCATCGCCGGCTCGAAGACCTCGAAGCCGGTGCGACCGTGTCGCTTGGCGTGGAACATCGCCACCTCGGCATTGCGAAGCAGCTCGGCCGCATCCTCGGCTTCGGCCTCTTCGCCCGGCACCACGGTGGCGCTTCCGATGCTCGCGTGCACGAACACTTCGTGCCGTCCGAGCAAGAGGAAGGAGCGTTCCAGCCCGGTCATGATTCGCTCGGCGACGGCCGCCGGCGACTCCGGCGGGCTCTCCTCGATCAAGACGGCCCACTCGTCGCTACCCAGCCGGGCGCAGGTGTCGTCGGTGCGGATGCTGGCGATCAGGCGATCGGAGACGGCGCGAAGAAGCTCGTCACCGGCGACGTGCCCGAGCGTGTCGTTGACGGTCTTGAAGTCGTCGAGGTTGACGATCATCACCGAGACCGGTTCGTTGCTGCGGCGGATCTTGTCCAGGGCCGCCTCTGTGCGCTCGAGGAAGTAGGAGCGGTTCGGGAGGGCCGTGAGCACGTCGAGGTGAGAGCGGCGCTGGAGCTCTGTCTCGAGCTCGTGCCTCTCTTCCAGCAGATCCTTGGTTCGCTGCAGGCTTTCGAGCGCAAGCACAGCCTGCGAGGAGAGGCTCTTGAGCGCCGACTGAATCTCGTCTGTCAGCGGCTTGGAGCTCTCCACCACGAGCTCGCCGATGCGGTCGTCCTGAAGCGTCAGCGGGGTTGAAGACTCGTGCTTTCGGCCAGCTATCGGCTCGCCACGGGTGGCGAACTCGAGCGTGCTTCGTCCAGAGCCGAGCAGGAGGCTCGCCCTGACGCGGCCGTGCTCGCCGGCAATGGCGGTGGCGGCCTCGACGATCGCCGCGCAGACTCGATCGTGCTCGCTGGCCGAGGCGAGGCTGCGCATCGCGCGCCGGAGCACGAGCTCTCGTCGAGTCGCGCGCTGCTGGCGAAGAACGAGCCCTGCCAGGCGCGTGATCACCAGAGCGACAACGGCGATGGAGCAGACGACGGTGGCGAGCACGTCGAGCTGCTCGGCGCCACGGGCGTTCTGCACGAAGAGAACCACGGGAGCCGTCATGGCGGCCGTCGTCAGCAAGCCCAATCGACTCGGTGTCAGCTCCTGCTTGCTCTCGGATGCGATGCTCCCGAGCTTGCGCCTGCTCGGGTGCAGCGCGCACGCGGCCAGCAGCGCAAACGCAATCACCTGAACCACCCGGATCGCCCAGGCCGCGTTCGAAAGCTCGCCCAGCCTGACGGCGGTTGCGGTGGCGGCTAGAGCAATCAGGAAAGCCACGGCGAGGCAGAGCAAGGCCGACGAGAGAGTCCAGGCGCGTAATCCGAGTACGAGCCTGGTTGTGAGAGCGAAAAGTGCCAGCAGGCCGAGGCAGGAGAGGACGGCCGCCGCCTCGACGCCAACGGCGATTGAGCCCGTGCCGAACTTCGGGGCAAGCAGCGTCACCCAGATCACTAGCGCCGCGGCGGCGGTCGCGGCACTGGTGTCGATCACGCTGCCCCAATCGCCCTCGCTCGCCCTGGCCACAACCAGCAGCGCGATCCCTCCGGCCAGCGTCAAGAGTCCGGCCGTAAAGAGGAGGTCGCCGAAACCGAGCCCACGGGCCGGCTCGTTGCTGGCGGCACCCAGCGCGACGAGTAGCGCTCCCGCGGCGAGCAGGTACCAGGCTGCCCCCGCCTTTGTGAAATCGACGCGAATCGCCAGCAGAATCACCGCGGAGCAGGCCAAACCAGCGACGAGAACGGGCGCGTCGCCTCCCGGCCACAGCAGTGCGAGCAGGGACGCGAGGGCGCCGAGTAAAACGCCGCAGTAGGGATAACACCGCCGGGGAAGCGCGGTCACGAGACCGATCATGTTTGGAATCGGGGTAGTGCGCATCCCCCGTTTTAGGGAGCCGAGGTTTAGCAGCGCCCTATTCGAGCGTAACTAAGAGCTCGAATCGAGCAGAAGCACTCCGCCGAGCCCGGCGCAGCAAAGGCGGCGACTCTCAGGCGAGACTGCCCGCGGCGTCCATCGCGCGCAGGCGACGAACGCGTTCCTCGATCGGCGGGTGTGTCGAGAAGAGCTTCGACATGCCGCGGGCGCTGAGCGGGTTCATGATGTAGAGCGACTCGGTTGCCGGGTTCACTTGCATCGGGATCGCCTTACTCGCTCGCTCGAGCGACTCGAGCGCGTCTGCAAGCGGAGCCGCCTGCCCGAGCAACCTGGCGCCGCTCGCGTCGGCCAGGTATTCCCGCTGGCGCGAGATGCCGAGCTGCAGTAGCGTCGCAGCAATCGGTCCGACGATCAGCGCGGCGAGCCCTCCGAGCGCGCTGAGCGGAGAGTCGTTCTCGCCGTCCCCGCCGAAGAACAAGAACATGTAGCTGAGCCAGGTGATGACCGATCCGATCATCGCCGCGATCGAAGACACGAGGATGTCGCGGTTCTTCACATGCGACAACTCGTGGGCGAGCACGCCTTTGACCTGCTCGCGCGGCATCAGTTGCAAGAGTCCCTGAGTGACGGCGACCGCCGCGTGCGCGGGGTTACGTCCCGTGGCGAAGGCGTTCGGCTGCTGCGAAGGGGTCATGTAGATGCGCGGCATCGGAAGCCCTGCGCGCTGGGTTAGCTCACGGATATCCGCGTAGAGGTCGGGTGCTTGCGACTCCTCGAGCGGCTGGGCTCGGCTCGACTTGAGCGCAACCTTGTCGGAGAAGAAGTAGCCGAAGAAATTCATGACCACGGCCAGGCCGAGGAAGAGGTAGATGTAGCTTCCGCCGAGCAGGAAGCCGATCGCGACGAGCAGGCTCGACAGAGCCGCGATGAGAAGCCAGGTTCTGAGGCGAGTCGTGAATCCGATCATTTCTGTCGTGACCTCCGGTTGTTTCTCGTTGGCGTCGGGAGGTCTCTCCCTCACCCTTGTGCGGTCGGCCCCGCCGGGCCTTGCGGCTGTTCTGACGATAGAGCCCGAAGCGGAATACTCCCCTCCTGGGGCACCTGGATATTAGCCCAGGAACTCACTTCCGCGGGCTGCGCCGAGCGACCGCCGGCTCAGAACTCGGAGCAAGACGTCAGTGCTTGAGGTGGCGCCGATGGGTGAACACCATCGCGCCTCCGGCCTCGTTCACGGCCTCGATCGACTCACGGTCGCGCTTTGACCCGCCCGGCTGGACGATGTGCCTGATTCCCGCCTCGAGCGCCAGCTTGGGAATATCCGAGAAGGGGAACAGGGCGTCCGAGGCTAGTGCGGCCCCGCTCAGGTCGTGACCGTTTTCGCGAGCGCGCGAGATCGCGACCTTGATCGCGTCGAGCCGGCTGGGCTGGCCGCCGCAGATGCCAATCGTCTGCAGATCCTTCGCGATCACGACGCCGTTGGATGTCACGTGCTTGACGACCTTCCAGGCGAAGAGCAGGTCGCCCCAGGCCTCCTCGCTGATCTCGCCGCAGACGATCTCCATGCCCGAGCGATCCTCGAGGCCCCAGTCTCGATCCTGCGCCAGCAGGCCACCGAGAACTCGCTTGTAGTCCTTCTCGCCCGGGTCGCCGCGGCGGCGCTCGTAGTGCGTGAGCACGCGGGTCTCGAGCTCACGCAAAGCGTCGATGGCTTTCTGCGCGTAAGCCGGCGCGAAGAGGACCTCGATGAACTGTTCGGAGAGCAACTTGCCGAGCTCGGCAGAGATCGGCCTGTTGAGAATGACGACGCCTCCGTAAGCCGAGGACGGGTCGGCCGAGAGCGCTCTGATGAAGGCTTCTTCGGGCGAGGCGCCGACCGCGACTCCACAAGGATTGGCCTGCTTGACGATCACGCAGGCCGGCAGAGTGAACTCGTCGATGATCAGTCGCGCCGTCGAAAGGTCGTTGAGGTTGTTGAACGTCAGCTCGCGTCCGTGCAGCTGCTCGACACGCGAGAGCAGGTGGCGGCGGCCGTAGGCTTCGGCGTAGAAAGCGCCGCGCTGGTGCGGATTCTCGCCGTAGGGCAGGTCGAGCACCTTGACGAGGGTGGTGGTCATCGTCTCGGGGAAGGCTTCGCGATCGGCGAACCAAGCCGCGATGGCCGATTCATAGGCGGCGGTGGTGGCGAAGGCCTCGCCGGCGAGCTGCCGGCGAGTCTCCTCGGAGAGCTCGCCCGACTGGCGCAACTCGTCCAGGACGAAGACGTACTGGTCGGCTCGTGAGACGACCGCGACGTGGGGATAGTTCTTCGCCGCCGCGCGGGCGAGCGTCGGTCCGGCCACGTCGATCATCTCGACCGCGTCCTCTTCGCGCACGCCGTAGCGGGCGACGACCTTGGCGAAGGGATAGAAGTTGACGCAGACGAGGTCGAACGGCTCGATGGAGTTCTCGCTCAGCGCGGCGACGTCGTCTTCGCGATCGCGGCGGGCGAGGATGGCGGCATGGATGGCCGGGTGCAGTGTCTTGAAGCGGCCGGTCAGCTTCTCGGATTTGGTCGTCTCCTCGGCGCTCGCGACTTTGAGCCCGAAGGAGCTGACCGCCTCGGTCGTATCGCCACTGGCGGTTAGCTCCCAGCCCAGCTCGATAAGCCCGCGCGCGAACTCCTCTAGACCGTTCTTGTCGTAGACGGAGATGAGCGCTCGTTTGGTCATGTGATCACCACTCGACGGGAACTCTCCCGCAACCGTACTCGTCCGTCAAGACAGAGTCGGGCAGCTTGGGGCAACAAGCGATGCTCGACGGCATGAATTCGCTCGGCCAGAGTCCCTGTGTCGTCGTCGTCTCGAACCTCGACCGGCTCCTGCAAGATGACCGCCCCGGTGTCGACGCCCTCGTCGACGAAATGGACGGTCACGCCCGTCCAGCGGACTCCGTAAGTCAGCGCGTCATCGATGGCGTGGGCGCCCGGGAAGGACGGAAGAAGCGCCGGGTGCAGGTTGATGACACGTCTGGGGAAGCGGCTCAGGAAGGCGGGCGTGAGCACGTGCATGTAGCCGGCCAGCACGACCCATTCGGCGCCGCGGTCTTGCAGCCAGCCGGCCAGCGCCGTGTCGCGCGCGGGGCGATCCGGATAGTCGTCGAACTCGAATACGGCGGTCTCGATTCCCGCCTTCGCGGCTCGCTCCAGCCCCATCACCCCCGGCTTGTTCGAGCCGACACAGGCGATCGGCAATTCGGCATCGATCAGGGCTTGCAGGTTGGTCCCCGAGCCCGAGACGAGAACGCCGATCAAGTGAACTGCACTCCTTCGGCGCCCTGCTCCAGCCGTCCGATCACGAGATCGTCCGGGCTCACGTCGGCTTCCGGGATGACGACGCAGTAGCCGATGCCGAGGTTGAAGACGCGCCGTTGCTCCTCTTCGCTGACGCCTTTTTCGCTGATCCAGTCGTAAACCGCACCGCGCTGCCAGGAGCCGGTCTCGATGCGCGCTCCGACGCCGGGTGGAAGCACGCGGGCCAGGTTCCCCGGGATGCCTCCGCCGGTGATGTGCGCCAGCGCATGGACGTCGGCCCGCTCACGTAGCCTGCGCACGTCGTCCAGATAGCAGAGAGTCGGCGGAAGGAGCAGGTCGGCGTCGTAGCCCGCCGAGCCGATCAGGCTGCGCACGAGCGTGAAGCCGTTCGCGTGCAGGCCGGCTGAGCGCAGACCAAGCACGACGTCGCCGGGCTTGCAGTTGGAGGGCCCGTCGATCAAGCGCTCGCGCTCGACCAGACCGATGCATGTGCCCGCAAAGTCGAGCTCGCCCTCGGCGTAGATGCCGGGAAGCTCGGCTGTCTCTCCGCCCAGGAGCACGCAGCTCGAGTCGCGGCAGACCTCCGCCGCGCCTTCCACCAGCTCCGCAACCAGCTCGAGCTCGATCTTGCTGGCGGCGACGTAGTCGAGGAAGAAGAGCGGCTCGGCGCCGCAGGTGAGCACGTCGTTGATGCAGTGAGCGGCCGCGTCCATTCCGCCCCAGCGCAGGCGCCCGCTCGCGCGCTGCAGCATCAGCTTCGTCCCGACACCGTCGGTCGAGGCGGCGAGAAGGCGTTTTTCGTCGAGCGCGTAGAGGCCGGCGAAGGCGCCGAAGGATCCGCTGGCGCCACGGGTGTGAGTTGACGCGACGGCGGTGCGCAGGCGCTCGACGATCTCTTCGGCCTTGGCCAGCGAAACCCCGGCCGCCTCGTAACTCATTCCAGCCACCCCGGCAGTGTATTTGCCGGGGCCGCTGTTTGCCCCGGTGCTTCCGCGACCGGCTCGTAGCTGGTACAAACGCAGGCGATGCGGATTCCCGAGTCGATCGCAATGCGCTGCCTGGCCGGGCGTGAGCCCTTCCCGGGAACCTGGGTCGCGCTCACTCTTGAATGCGCGGAGGAAGGGACGAAGACGGCGCTCTCTTTCGCCTTCGGCCCGACGAGAGAGGACGGACGCCTTTTCCTGCGCCGCGAGGACGTGCTCGCCCAGGCCCGCTACTTCGACGAGGGAGTGGGTCTCGATTACGGGAACCTCGAGGAGCGCTGGA
>Ga0209539_1000746_pt1 | contig 18273 bp, 11 predicted proteins | sample BarGraNGADG00312_2_FD_184499 | JGI IMG/M metagenome (GOLD analysis project Ga0209539, IMG submission 184499) | Arctic peat soil microbial communities from Barrow, Alaska - Barrow Graham LP Ref core NGADG0011-312 (SPAdes) (version 2) | ecosystem: Environmental > Terrestrial > Soil > Wetlands >... | reverse complement strand
TTCTGGTTCCCTCATTATAACGAGGCAGCGAGCTTTCCCCAAAAGAAAGAACCGCGGCGGACAATACAAAAAGGGTGCCGCGGGCGCACCCTTAAGAATTGTTCGAGTGCTGTGGCCCGCAAGGGGCTGAAGTCAGCAGCCCTCGGAACAATGAGCCACTCGCGGAACCGTGTAGCGCTTCATTTCAACACCTCCCTTTATTAAAAGGCTCTTTCAACTGCTGCCTGCATCCGATCGGGGTATCCCTCAATCTTCCCGGACCGGTTTGACCGCTTTGACCTTTGCACTCTGCACCGACACCAAGAGGTCGTCCATCTCATTTTGGGAGAGGCCTAGTTTGTCTATTGCGGCAAGCACCGTCTCGTCGCTGTTTATGCAATCGATGGGAAAGACCTTTGATTCCAGCACGTCGACCTCGGCAAAGCCCGCATGCTTTATCAGGGAAAGATAATCTTCTTTCAAGACTGCACCTGATATGCATCCAACATACGCAGCCGCCGATTCCCTCACTACATCCGGAAGTTCGCCCTCGAGTACGATATCCGACACCATCAGCCGCCCTCCCGGCTTGAGCACCCGGAAAGCCTCACTGAATACGGCCGCTTTATCCGGGGAAAGATTGATTACGCAATTGGAAATAATGACATCCACCGAATTATCACCTACGGGGATGTGCTCGATCTCGCCCAATCTGAATTCCACATTCTGGTAATCACCCTTGCGGGCGTTTTCCCGCGCTTTCTCCAGCATCTCCGCCGTCATGTCGATCCCGATCACCTTTCCGGTCCGCCCCACTTTACTGGCGGCAAGGAAGCAGTCGAATCCCGCTCCGGAACCGAGGTCGAGCACTACCTCGCCCTCCTTCAATGAGGCCAAGGCGACGGGGTTTCCACATCCCAGGCCCAGGTTCGCCCCATCGGGCACGCCTTCTATTTCCTCATCGCTGTAACCTATATTCTTGCTGACCTGCTCGGCCAGGCTGGGACCAGAGCAGCAGCTCTTGGTCGGTCCGCAGCACGAACTCTCGGCCTTAGCTATCGCCCCGTAACCTTCTCTTACCCTTTTCCTTATCGCTTCATCCTGCATTGTATTTTCCTCCTCCTCGAGTCTTAAAATATTTCTTTGGCTACCGGCCCGAGGCGGTCCCTTACCATTTCCGTCAGGCCTTCTACTTTGATCAACGAGATGCAGCACACCTCTCCGTCCTTCTGCCAGCTGATCAGCGCCAGCTTGTCACCCGCCTGGATACCGGCCTTTTCCCGAATATCCTTGGGTAAAACCATCTGCCCCCTCTCGTCAATACTGACGAGAGACTCCACTTTACAGCAGGCGCCCGCCCCGGATTCGCCGCCTATAGAACTATTCACTTTCGCTTTGGCGGCCATCTCATCCCTCCTTTGCCTTGGGTTCTGATCTTTACTGAAAGGCAAGCATATTCTGATATATCATACTGTACTGATTAGTATTAACAGAATCATCCGGCGTTGTAAAGCCGCAGGTTCAAATAATATTGGATGAGTTGAGACCGGATGCTTCCAAAGGTGGACCCAAATGAGCGATGCAATATGTTAAGTTCGCGGTTGAAGTCCTCTATGCCCTATTCCCCGGCCCCGCTCTCGAGGTTCAGGTTGTTGAAATCTTCACTCGACGGAAGCTGCACCTGCAAATCAGGCGTATCATCCCGGGTTATGGTTACCGTACCAAGCCTCAAGTCCAGGACATGGCCTCCCGCCTGGCGATCGTCGGTAATGAAATGCAGGTGATAGGCGGGGACGCAGACGCTTCCCGTATAAGAGGGGCACCAGAAACCCACCATGACCCCGCTCACGTTGTTGTATTCGAAGACGGTTTGATTCTTTATGGCCTCGCTTAGAGCCGGGTAGGGTTTGCTCTGGGCGGGAACACTCCTCACCTTCACGTAAGAAAACTCCCCTTCGATCTTAATGGCATAAAAAATATTCTTGCTTGGAAGAATCCCGTTCATAAACGATTGCAGACCTATGTAATCAAGCCCCTCCGGAGGATTCGCCTCGACACCATTATCAAAAAAAGTGACGTCCGCAAACGGCGTCAGGCTGCTGTCATTTATCGCGTATGCCTTGCCGTCAGTCCTTATTTGGTAATATTCTCCATCAAGGGCAACCATCTCACCATCTAAGCCATTGAGGGTCCCCAGCCCGAAGTCGCCTTTTTGCCGGAGGGTTGCGAAGTCCACGACTCCGTCAAAAAGTCCCCTGGAAAGCGCTCCGTAAGTAGAGACCTGATAGAGCGAATCACTATCGGCCTCAACCCGGCTGGTTTCATTTGAAGAGCAGCCTGTCAGAGCAGTAAAAAGAATGAGGCAAGCAACGATAATCGCAAGCCAGCAAAAGATGAATAGAGAATGCCTTGCTTTCATTCCGCCAACCTCCGGATTCTCCGCACAGCGATATTAACCGCAATTATGATCGGCATTTATGACGGAGAAGTTATCGGTGGCGGCAGAGCCCTTTTGGCTCCGGCAAGAATCTCTTACCAGAGAGGACCTCCGCGAATCCACTCTTCCAGCCCGGCATCCTTGATCTTCTCGAGATTTTTGACGTGCGCGTCTCCGTGGACGTGGGCCAGGAAGTCCATCTTAGGGCAAGCTGAGAATTCATTACATTCCCAACACCCCTGAATCTCGTTTTCGCGGGCGCAGTTCGCCACATCACAGAACTGCGAGCGGATGCTTTCCCTGCAACCAGTACACTTCAAGGGCCCTATTGATTCTAGAAATTCGCGGGTCTGCCTGTATTTCTCGGCGTCGATGAACGGGATCACTTCGACTATCTTATCGAAGCGGACGTTGTTAAATTCTTCCACTAGTTGTTGCGCAAGATCGTTAATGGTGCCTTTCTTGAATACGCAATCTTCGCAATAGAGTCCGCAGTAGCCGGTCATATTCAGATGATCTTCTCCCATGGCAATCCCTCCTGACGTCCGCATGTGAATTACAACAATATTCTGCCATTGCCCTAGGCGAATATCCAGAGATTGTATCAAGGTTCACAAGCATGATATTTGTAATTTAATGAATTCGGCACTTTCCCCTGCCGGGTATTCGCAATCATCTAAGGTCGATTCAGGCTCAAAATAAAGGGGCCAAGCCCCCAAAGGCTTGACCCCTTGCCCTATTCGTTATTTACCGATTCTTGTTTTTCCTCAACCGCCTCCTGAAGAAGCCCGTTCCCGAAAGTGAGAGCAGGCCCATCATCAGGCCGAAGCCCAGCAGTGCTGTTCCGGAACCCGTACCGCAGCTGCTCGCTACTGTAAAGCCGTTGGTTAGAGTAGCCTGGCTGCTATCCGGGTTCGTGACCGTTACGTTGTATTGTCCGGCCGCACTGAAGAAAAGACCGAAGGTTGCCGTTATCTCGGTGCTCGAGACTACGACGACGTTCGTGGCTTCGATCGTGCTCGTCCCGTTATCAAGCTTGAGGGTTGCACCCTCCAGGAAACCGGTGCCCTGCACATCTACGCTCAATGAGAAATCGAGTGTGGTGCCCTGGTTCGGTGTAATCGAGGTGATCGTCAATTCTCCGGGCGGCGGCGTCGTCATCGTGAAGGCCACGTTATTCGAGTTCCCGCCCGCTGTCGTGACCCCAACCTGGACCACGCCGGCTGCCTGCCAGGGAGCCTTGCACTTGATCTCGGTATCGGACCAGGAAGTGTAAGCAGTCGCAGCAACCGATCCGAAGCTCACCTTCGAATCGCCCTGAGCCGCGCCGAAATCGGTGCCGGTTATCGTGACCTCGGTTCCCGGATTGCCCGTCACGGGGGACAAGGTATTGATATGAGGGGTCGGGAGAACCACGGCCAATACCTCAAAGGCCACGGCGTTTGACTGTATACCGTTAACGGTAACAACAACGGAGTAGGAACCTGTACCCATAGTGCTCGGAACCTTGAAGGTGATCGCGGTGGCGGCCCAGGAAGTGTAATCGGCGTCCGTGAGGTCCGTCCCAAATATGAACCATACCAGGCTCACTTTCGAATCTCCGCGCGCGCTCCCGAAATTGCTGCCGTTAATCGTGACAGTCGTCCCTGCAGACCCTTGCCCGGGACTCACCGAAGTTATGGTTGGCACAAGTACTACTTCGGTTATCGTGAATGCGATATTGGCGGACCCCAAGCTCGTGGTCACGCTAACCTGAACCGCACCCGTAGCCATACTCGGCACATTGCACGTGATCTGAGTATTCGACCAGGAAGCCGGAGTGACATCCGTCGACCCGAACTTCAGGGTTGAGCTTCCTTGCGAGGATCCGAATCCACTTCCGGTGATCGTAACCGGTGTTCCGGCTGCACCAGAGGCAGGAGATATGGAATCGATGCTTGGAGCCGTGGGCACTTCGACGATGTCAAACGCTACTGAGTTCGATTGCTGGCCGCCTACCGTAACGACGATGCTGTAAGAAGTCGCACTCACATCTGGGACCTTGAACTTGATCTGGGAATCAGACCAGGTAACATAATCGCCCGCCGCCAGATCGGTCGGGAAGATCCACCATACCAGGCTGACCTTAGAGTCTCCCCGCGAAGCTCCGAAATGAGAGCCCGTAATGGTGACTTCTGCTCCAACACCAGCAGACGCTGGCGATATTGTGCTGATAACCGGTGCCGGCGGAGTTTCAGTTACGGTGAAGGACTTGGCATTGGAGGTCCCGCTCAACGTCTTCACTGTAACGTCAACGGTGCCGGAAGCGCCGTCAGGAACGATGAAAGTGATCTGGGTGTCAGCCCAGGCAGGGAGTGTGATTGCGGTCGATCCGAAATAAACAGAGCAACCTTCCTGCCAGGTCCCGAAGTTGCTTCCATCGATGGTAACGGACGTTCTCACCGACCCGCTTGTAGGAGTCAGGGAGTTGATGACCGGCGCAGGAAGGGCCGGGGTCACCGTGAATGTCGCGGTTGCGCTGATGCCTGCTACGGTAACGACGACATCCTTAGTGCCCGCTGACAAACCGGCCGGCACTGTGAATCTTATGAGAGCATCCGACCAGGAAGAGACATCCGGTGTAACACCACCGATCGTCAAAGTCGAAGTTCCTCCCGGAGCTCCGAACCCGTTTCCCACGAGGGAAACGATCGTGCCGACCTGTCCTTCGGTAGGAAGCATATAAGAGATTACCGGTCCTCCGGTTGATTCGGTCACCGTGAATGAGGTGCTCGTGGTGCCACCGGCTGCGGCAACCACGACCTCCTTAGCACCGGCTGACAAACCAGATGGAACGGCAAATTCGATCTGCGTATCCGACCATGAATTCGTCGACGTCGGATTTCCGGCGATGATTAGGACCCCGGCAATTCCGAAGCCGGTTCCAGCAAGAGTGACTTCGGTTCCTGCGGGACCTTCGATCGGAGAGATGCTATTGATCACTGGGGGTACGGTCACTTGAGTGACCGTGAAGGGTATGGAATCGCTGCCCCCGTTCGTTGAGACAATGACATCCCCGGTGCCGGCCGGAACATCAGGTACCACGAACTTGATCTGAGAATCCAACCAGCTTGCCGCCTGCACTGTCTCTCCCCCGATGCTGAGGATCGAGCTGCCCTGCGAAGCTCCGAAGCCGGTTCCAGCAAGAGTGACTTCGGTTCCTGCGGGACCTTCGGTCGGGCTGATCGAGGTGATATTTGGCACGGGAGTTGGCACGGTCACAGTGAAGTTAATGGTTCCTGTACCAGCGCTTGTAGCTACGCCTACCGTTACGGAACCAGTTGCCACGCTCGGCACTACACAGACGATCGAAGTATTCGACCAGGAGTTTACGGTAGCCGTCGTGCTCGCGAATTTCACCGTCGATGTTCCTTGCGTGGCGCCAAAATTGCTACCCGTGATAGTGACTGTAGCTCCCACGTTCCCGCTTGTCGGGCTGATTGAGCTGATGGTAGGAGCAGCAACCGTTACGGTGAAGTTGGTGCTGGCTGTGCCACCCGCAGCGGTAACCGTAACCGTAACGGCTCCGGCTGCAAGGCTCGGCACTACACAGACGATCGAGCTATCGTTCCAGGAGGTGATCGAGCTCGCGGTGCTGCCAAATGTCACGGAGCCTGAGGTTCCGAAATTAGCGCCCGAAATGGTTACGCTGGTACCCACAGGCCCCGATCCCGGCGATATGCCGCTGATGGAGGGCGTTGCCGCTACCGTATCGTACTTCCAGACACCTTGCCCGGCCGTGCCCGCGTAGGAAACGCTTCCGTTCATGGCCACTGCCTGGACGCTATACGTGGTTATGCTGCCCGAGGTATCAAGCCAACTGCTTGTTCCGGGGGTATAACGCCACACACCATGACTCGTCGTTCCAAAGAAGACATTCGTATTATCCGTAGCGAACGAATTAACCGTATAGCCGGTCAAGCTTGTACTGCTACTGATGTTGCTCCAGCTGCTGCCGCCGAGCCTCCATACACCGTGGGATGTAAGCCCGGCATAAAGACTCCCGCTAATCCACATAAGGGCGTTGACAGCATAGCTGCTTATGCCGCTGCCGACAGAACTCCAGATAATCCCGTTATATGTATAAACACCGCGGGTCGCAGTGCCCGCATAGAGAGTCGAGCCGTTCAACGCCACGGCATTGATCGTGTCGTCAAACGATCCCAGGAGCTGAACCTTGGACCAGCTGGTCCCATTTGTAGAGCTGTAGACCCCGTGAGATGTGGTGCCGGCGTAAAGGGTGGTGCCGTTCGAAGCCAGCGTATTAATGGAATAGCCGCTTATCGTGCTACTGCTCACGTTGGCCCAACTGCTGGAGCTGTAGCGCCAGACGCCCTGGGTGCTGGTCCCCGCGTAAAGAATGGAGTTGTACATGGCCAGAGATTTAATAGTGTTCCCGGAACCGATGGTACCGCCCAACTGGCTCCAGGCGCTGGTTGCCGTGTTGTACTGCCATACGGTGGAGTTGGTGGTGCCGGCGTAGATAACAGATCCGTCTGTAACAAGAGATGCGATTGAAGATGCGCTCACTCCTCCGCCGGTGTTGGTCCACCCGTATGTGGCCGCCTCGCTCCGTTGCGGCATAGCAAGGGGCAGAGCCAAGCTGATGAGCAGGATCAATACACAGCAAAAGATGAGTATTCTCGGTCTTGTTGTGTTCATCCTCGTCCCCCAATCTTTTCCAGGATTTAGAATGCCTTAGTAATCATGCGGTTATGAATGCAGTGGAGATTCTATCTGGCGGATCACCCCCTCATACGGCTGATAAAGCCACTTTTCAAAAAGTAGGGGATTCAGAAAGAGGATGACAATTGGTGGAAAGAAGAATGATGCCTATATGCGTATCCTGCTTTTATCCCCCGATCACGGCAGTTTCCCCAAATATTTGTAAGGATCATGCAATGCACATTCCTTATATATACTTACCATTAAATTACTAATAAGTAAACTTCCGAGCAGCTGGTTTACAGGGATAGCCGGCTGAAGCGCCAGGATTTGAGGCTGCGATATTTTCAGCGCCAAGCTATTTGATATGATGAAGCGGGAAAAGAGGCTCGTCTTATCTGAGGAACCATTTTAGTTATGAATATACGAATTTATCAGATCGATGCCTTTTCGGCTCGGGTTTTCTCCGGAAATCCGGCTGCCGTCTGCCCCCTTGAGGAATGGTTGGAAGACGAACTGCTACAATCAATAGCCTGCGAAAATAACCTTTCGGAAACTGCCTTTTTTATCCCCGACGGAGAAGAATATGGCATTCGATGGTTCACTCCGGTTACCGAGGTCCCACTCTGCGGCCATGCCACTCTTGCCAGTGCCTTTGTTGTTTTCAACTACCTGGAGCCGGAACGCACGCGGGTCGTCTTCGCATCTGCGAGCGGACCGCTTACCGTGCTGAAGGATATGGATCTGATTAGCATGGATTTTCCCGCCAAGCCTCCGTCTCCATGCGCATGTCCGCCTGCCTTGCTTACAGGGCTCGGTAAGAAACCGCTGCAGGTGCAGTGCTGCGAAAACTACCTGGCGGTCTTTGCCAGCGAGAACGACATAGTCGACTTGAAACCCGACTTTGCCATGCTGAAGGGATTGGGCTTGCGGGGGATAATCGCCACTGCTCCGGGAGAGGACTGCGACTTCGTTTCAAGGTTTTTCGCGCCCCGTTTCGGCATCAACGAGGATCCAGCTACAGGATCTTCGCACTGCACCCTCACGCCCTACTGGTCTCGAATTCTCGGCAAGGAGAAATTGAGGGCTTTGCAATTATCGTCGCGGGGCGGCGAGATATTCTGCGAGGACCGGGGCGATCGCGTCTTGATATCAGGCCGGGCGGTTGAGTATATGCAGGGATGGATATCGGTCTAAGGAGGTAAAAATGGCGGTGGATAAAAGGCTAGTTGCCCCGTGCGGTCTCTATTGCGGGGTATGCGGAATCTTCATGGCCCACCGGGATGATAATCAAAAGTTCAAGGAACGTCTGGTGGCGGTCTACGGACTGAAATCGCCCGATGAAATACGATGCGAGGGTTGCCAATCGGACGAGAAGTTCGGCTATTGCCAGGTTTGCCCGATTCGCGATTGTTGCGGGGAAAAGGAAATAGAGGGATGCCATGAATGCCAAGAGTTCCCCTGCCCGCTGATCGAGGCTTTTCCCCTCGAGGTTGGCAAGAAGGTCATCTTGCGAGCCATTCCCGCTTGGAGAGAATTAGGAACCGAAGCCTGGGTGGAGGCAGAGGAGAAACGCTATCGCTGCCCTGAATGCGACTATCCCCTTTTTCGGGGGGCCAGGCGTTGCCGTAATTGCGGGATCGAGGTTGACGTAGATTGATGGAGAGGAACGGCAATGCGGGCTCTTGAAACCGTCTTATCCTTCAGGTCCTTGCCAGGCCATGCCATTCCCCGGGATCAGGCAGGCCTTACCACTAACTGCTTGGTGCTCAATGCCGGCAGTGTAAATTTTATATAGACATCGAGCCAGCCATCCTGAGCGGGAACCTGGATGACTTCAAGCCCATCGGCTCCGCTTACCTGATAAGTCGCGCCATCGGGCGGCGCCGGCATATAAAACTCCAACCGTGATCCCCTGAATTCGCTGTTCAAGCTGTTGGTGACGGTGCAGCTGACCTCGTCCTGCCGGCTCGACCAATCGCCGGCGTTAGATAGATCGATGGCTATCGCAGGATCATATAGAGCGTTCATGTCGCTCTCCTGCCCGACCGCAACCCCTTTATAATAGGGATACGACCACTTAGGCGGCTGGTAATTATAGGAAATTATCCGGTCGGCGGCGATCTCGACGATCCTGTAACCCGGGAAATCAGCCGTAGTGTCGCATCTCGGCTCCAGGGCCGTCGTATTGGCGAAGATGGTCGAGCCGGCACCGGCGCTCCACGGAATCTGGCTGATGAGGTCATGGTGTTCGTGGCCGCTCAACACCAGGTTGACATCGTAATCCGCGCACAATCGCTGCAGCGCCAGTCGTCCCTGCCCCCTGCCCCCTATGCGATAGCCGGCGAAATTGGCGTCATCCCAGGAGCTGACCTGGGCGGGGTCATGGTGACAGCAGGCTATCCTCAATCCCGCCTTACGGTTGGAGCCGAGATCCTGGCGTATCCACGCCAGCTGGTCGCCATACGTCTCGGGCGGCGATGCCTGGGAATCCCCGAACTGGTCCCCTCCGGATCGCAGTTGTCCCAGCCACTTATGGGGTTGCAGGATTTGTGCGAATGAATAGAATTGCCCCTTTTCCAGGGTCCGGTCTTCCTGGCTCCAGTCCATGGTATCGATCATGGTGTAGTGATCGTTGCCGTAGTCAAAGGAGTAATAAGTGGGGCCAAAAGTCTGTGTCCACCACTGGTACCCATCCTTGACGGTATCGTTATAACCATCGTGGTTCCCCATGAGCATAAAGCAGGGGACATCGAGTGCGGAGATGGCATCATAAGCCCAGAGATATTCGTATTCGAACTCGCTGGATCCGGTGTGCTCCTCGTCCGGCGGCCAATCCTCCGGCATGTACCTCTGGCCGAAAATCAAATCGCCCGTGAAGATGGCGAAATCGGGGTGTATGAGGTTGATCTGTTCGATGGCTTTTCGCAGGTATATGGCATCGTGCAAAGCGCGGTCGTGCCCGCATGAGGTGGTATATTCCACATCGTAAACGTGGATGTCCGTTAGCTGCACCACCTTATAGTCCAGTTTGAACTCGGAGGTAACGGAAAGAGAATTTGGCTGGGAATCTACTATTTCATCCCCGCCCGAAGTGACTGCCACTTCGAGGTCGTATAAATCGGGCGGGACCCCATCCAGAATTTTAGCCGTGACCCGATAGACCTGGTAAACCTGCCGGCCGGACCCGATCGGCCAATGCGAACTCTCGCCCCGCTCGGCGCCACTGATATCGAGGTCGGCACTGTAGGGCGCTTGACCATTGCTCGAAGTAATGGATGCCTGCCAGCCCTCGACTCCGTCCGGCTGCGCCCTGCCGGGGTCGTCCAAGGTGAAATCGAATTCAAAGGTGAATTCCCCACCGGCGGCAACGATCTCCGGATATCCGAGGGTGGGATATATTATGTAGTCGATCTTGCGGCCCACTTCCTGACTCGTCTTGTCCTTTGACTCAATGGCTTCCTTGGCTTTGGGGCCACAGCCAGGCAAGAACAAGCAGGCAGCGGCAACAAGCACGATCACGATCAAAATGAGCAGCCTCTTCATGACCATCTTTTCGCGAACCATCGCCAACCTACCTCTAGTATTCAACCTCGGAATCAATTGTAGCAGCGGGCAGTGTCAGGCCATCGGCTGCGCGAAATGCTGTCAGCGCAGGGTTATATCCTTGAGAAGGCAAGTATGAAAGGACAGTTATCGGGAAGGGCAGCAATGGCTATATCAGAATTGAATCGACTGGCTTCAAGCCTGCAAGAATTATGTGCCCAGCATCCCATTGAGGAAAAATGGTTGATCGCACCGTCCCGGAGAATCGGCCAGCAATGGCTTGATGCCGTTGCGCGATCCGGCCAAAGCGTTCTCAACGCCAGGATCAAGACGATCGCAAGCATGGCCGTCGATCTGGCATCGCCCGAGATGGAAAGGACGGGTGTCAGCTTCCTGCAGAGTGTTGAGGCCGAAATACTACTTTTTGGCATCATGGCCTCGCTCGGCGATAATGGATACCTCGGAAAACTATCGCTAACCCGAGGGCTTGTCCGCGCCGTCCTTGCCAGCCTGCAAGATCTACGATTAGAGGGCATCGAAGCTCAAGAACTTACGCCCGCTTGCTTCGAATCCAACACCAAGGGAAACAGCATGATCCGGCTCCTCTCGCTATACCAGGATGAGCTTACTTCCCGTCACCTTGCCGATGCCGCTGGCGTTTTCAAAATGGCCGCTGCCGCTTTGCGGAACCGGCGGGTGAATCTGCCGGAGGGGCTTCTGATAACCATGCCGGATGATATCGAGAAGGGGCTGGGCGGGCTGCATCGCTTGATGTGGGAGGCTTTTCCTGAGAACCTGCGAGTCATTCTGCCGACCGACCTGTGCGACCAGACTGGCAACCGGCCGATGCGCGATGCTTCACTCTTGGCCTGGATCGCCAAACCGTCCGATGCTCCTCCCCCTTCCTCGGATGGAAGTTCGGCTATATTCCGCACGGCCGGCGCGGCAAATGAAGTACGAGAAATGCTGCGAAGGATCCTGGAGGGAGGCATCCCCTTCGACGAGGTCGAGGTTTTATACAGTAATGCGAGCGCCTACGTGCCTTTATTGTTTGAGCTATGTTCGAAGTTTAGCCCCGAAGCCAGGGCCGGCATGCCGGTCACCTTCAATGAAGGTATCCTCCTGCGTTACTCCCGCCCGGCGCGGGCGCTGGCCGGTTGGCTGTCATTTATTAAAGCATCCTACCGGCAGGCGGACCTCGTCCGTTTGATCCGGGAAGGCCTCCTCGATTTTCAAGAATCGGGTGCGAACTCCAGCCTGGTCGAGCTCACCAGCGAGTTTCGCGCCCTCGCCATCATAGCCGGTAAGGATCGCTACTTGCCGGCAATCGATGCCGCCGTTTCCTCCCTGGAACGTGCCTGCACTCAAAACGGCAAGGACCAGGCCGAAGAAAGTAGGCATCTTGAGAAGATGCACGAGCGGCTCGAGATGCTTCGCGCGCTGAGGCCCCTGGTAGAAAACCTTTTGGAGTGGGCTCCGAAAAATGGCAAAACATGGAAGGTGAGCCTCGAGGGCGTAAAGCTTTTCCTTGAGCGCCGGGCACGTTGCGTTAATGAGTTGGACGAGTACGCGCGCCTGCGGCTGCTGGATGAGGTCGAAGAGCTCTCCCGCTGCTTTATGGATGACAATCAACTGCCTGTCGATATTGAAGATTGGCTGCTGGAGCTGGTACGGTTCGGTCGGGTCGAAGGAGAAGGGCCGCGGCCTGGCTGTCTGTATGCCGCACCCCTCCATTCCGGAGGACACAGCGGGCGTTCTCACACTTTCCTACTCGGCTTGGATGACAGTCGATTCCCGGGCGCCGGCCTTCAGGATCCGCTGCTGCTTGATGCCGAGCGCGCCAGGATATCCAGAAACCTTTCAACCGCCGGCGAAAGGCTGGGCGAAAGCCTGGAGGATTTCTCCCGACTGGCGGCGAGAATAAGGGGCGACATAACGCTCAGCTACAGCTGCCGTGATATCACAGACGACAGTGAAACATTTCCCAGCCAGGCCATCTTAGCCGCTTATCGCATCCTTTCCGGAAAGCATGACGGCCTTCTCGGCGATTTTCTCGAGTGGATTCCCGAACCTTCATCATTCGCCCCTGACGATCCGCGCAGATCGCTCGATATGGCTGAATGGTGGCTCTCGCATCTCGCTTATGGTTCCCTGGAAGAAGAGCACCCGCTACTGGCTGAAGCTTTCCCCCACCTCGGCCATGGTTTGAAAGCCCGCGAGGCCAGGGACAGCGATATCTTCACAGTCTATGACGGCTGGGTACCCGAGGCGGGAAGAGATCTCGATCCGAGCCGGCCCGGTGGGGCGGTATTATCGGCCAGCAGGCTGGAAAAACTTGCCAAGTGCCCTTATGAGTATTTCCTGCAGTACGTCCTCGAGGTAAAAAGCCCCGAGGAACCTTCTCTCGATCCTTCCCTCTGGCTGGAAGCAAAGGAAAAGGGAGATCTCCTGCACGGTGTTTTTAGAAGATTTCATCACACCCTCGCCCGCGACGGCCGCAAGCCGGATTTCGAGCGGGACGGGGAGCACCTCGATAAGATTCTCGATGCCGAGGTGCTCGCCTGGAAAAGCATAAAACCGCCGCCGAATCGGGAAGTGTTCGAGGCGGAGGTTAACGAACTTCGTAACACGGCTTCCATCTTCTTATACGAGGAGGAGCGCTCATGCCGGGCCAGGAAACCGCTTTATTTCGAAGTCGCGGTGGGGCTGAAATCCAAAGGCGAGGGCAACGCGGTTGACAGTGAGGAGCCGGTCCTTATCCCGCTTCCCGACGGCAGTGAGATTCAAGTCCGCGGTTATATCGACCGCATCGATGAGGCGGGAGAGGGGCGGGAAAAGGCCTTTGTCCTCTGCGATTACAAGACCGGTTCGAGTAAATACTTCGAAGGCGAAGATCCTTTCCAGGCTGGCAGGCGTGTGCAGGGAAGCCTGTACGTCGCCCTGGCGGAATCCCGGCTTGCTGAAGATCACCCGGGCCTGCGAATCGACTCTTTCGAGTACTTTTTTCCCAATACCAGCGAGCATGGAAAAAGAATCGGTTGGAGCGCCGACGAGCTGCGCCAAGGTCTATTTGTAATCGTCAGGCTATGCGAAATGTTGCGCCTGGGCTGTTTCCCATTGAGCGATAATGCCGACGATCTCAAGAACAGCGACTATCGATCGGCCTTCGGCGATATCCAGCCGGCTTGTGAAGCGGTGAAGAAAAAAATGGCCAGGCTGGATAATAAAAATCTAATGCCATTCGCCGTCCTCAGGGGCTACCAGGAGGAACAGCCATGATGCCCTCAGACCGGGAAAAAGGCCGGGGACTTATTCCCGATCAGGAAGAGAGAAACCTCATTTTCTCCGAATTGGATAAAAACATTCTGGTCGAAGCATCGGCCGGGACTGGTAAGACCACCGGCATGGTGGGCCGCATGCTCGCCCTGCTGGCGAGCGGAAAATGCCAGAGCATAAGCAACATGGCCGCCGTCACCTTCACCCGCAAGGCGGCAGCCGAGTTGCGCTCCCGTTTCAATATAGAGCTGGAGCAGGCCTTGAAGGAGGTGCGTGGCGAGGAGCTCGACAGGCTTGAGAAAGCGCTTTCGCAGCAGGAGGAATGTTTCATAGGAACCATCCATGCATTCTGCGCCCGGCTGCTCAGGGAACGGCCGGTCGAAGCGGGCATCGACCTGACTTTCGAGGAGATAGATGAGGAGGCGGACCGGCGCCTGCGCGAGGAGGCTTGGGATGTCTTTACGGCAGACATTCTCGAGGACGATCCACAAGGCCTTCTTGTAAGGCTGCACGATCTGGGGTTGAAACTCAGCGATCTCAAGACCGCCTTCGTCGATTTCGCGAATTTCCCGGACGTTGAGGAGTGGCCCGTCCCCGACAGGCAAAATTTAGATGCCGACCTGGATCACGTGCGTCAACAACTGGAAGACTATGTCAGCCGCATGAAAGACCTCGCTCCCCTGCTCCCTGTAAAAACGGGCAACGACACTCTCATCCCGCAACTGGCACGCCTGCCCCGCGTAATTTCCCACTACCAGGAACTGGAAAATCCCGGTCAACTTATGCAAGTCCTGGCATTATTTGACAGAGAGGTCGACATCGTACAGAAGATCTGGAAGCAGGACGGCGACTTCACGGCTCAGGACGCCAAGGACGAAAAAGGGCGTTGGGACGCCTTCCGGCAAGAGGTGGTCTCCCCCAACCTCGGCGCCTGGCGGCAAATGCGCTACGCGATCGTCATGCGCCTGCTGCTTCTCGCCCGTGACAGCTATGACATGCTGCGCAAGCGGCACGGTGTCTTAAACTTCCAGGATCTGCTGATGAAAGCTGCTCGCCTCGTGCGCGAAAACCCGGCGGTGCGCCGTTATCTGCAACTCCGCTTTACCCACCTCCTGGTCGATGAGTTTCAGGACACCGATCCCATTCAGGCCGAGGTGATCGTGCTCTTAACCTCGCAAAACTCAGCCGAGAAGGATTGGAGAAAGGCTACACCCCGCCCCGGTTCGCTTTTTGTTGTGGGAGACCCGAAGCAGTCTATATACCGTTTCCGCCGGGCGGATATCACGACCTATAACGAGGTGAAGCAGATTATCGCGAGCGGCGGCGGCCTGGTTGTGAGACTATGCGCAAACTTCAGGGCGAATGAACGGCTCCTCGATTGGGTGAATGATGCATTCGAGCCCGGGCAATCATCGGGCGCGGAATCGGACGCCTGCAGATTTCCATTGCAGGAGTGCCCGGAATCTCCGTCCTACATTCGATTGCTGGCGGGAAAAAAAGAGCACGATGAAAGATATCCCAGCGGCGTCTTCCGCCTCGAGATACCGCAAGTCTATACACGAAAGGAAGAGGTAATCGCTTTCGAAGCGGATATTATCGCCCGGGCCATAAAGGAGACCCTGGATGGAAAAACCAGGGTCCCACCGGCAAGCGAATCGCAGTCCTCCCCGCAAGCCGCTCCCCGCGAATTCATGATTATCGCTCGCAATACGGCTAGTCTGCCCGCCTATGCCCGCGCACTTCGTAAATACGGCATTCCATGCCAGGTGGCCGGGGGGTCGGGTTTGAGCGAGATATACCCGCTTAAACTGCTGAATTTGTGCCTTAAGGCAATCGCCCATCCCGACGACCCCGTCGCCCTGGTTGCCGTGCTACGCAGCGAACTCTTCGGCCTTGGCGATGATGCGCTCTACTCCTTCAAGAAAGCGGGCGGAACTTTTTGCTTTCAAACCCCCCCTCCGGCACGACTTTCCCCCGATCTCGCAGACTCAATTGACGATGCCTTCAGACGCCTCAGGTCCTACTACCTGCTTACCTTCAAGATTCCGCTCCTATCCGCTATTGAAATGATGGCCACGGATCTCGGAATAACCGCTCTAGCTGCAGCCGAGCCGGGCGGAAATAGCGCAGCCGGAGGGCTCCTCAAAGCGCTCGAGCTCTTGCGAGAGGCGCAAGCTGAGATGTGGAGCATCGAGCAAGCGGTTGAATTCCTGGAAAGGCTCAGCGATCGGGAGGGGCGCCATGATGCGGGGCCCGTCTTTTCAAAAGAAGACTGCGTAAGGGTAATGAACCTCCACAAGGCCAAGGGTCTTGAGGCGCCGGTTGTATTCCTAGCCGATCCTTACGGAGCTTCCGAACATGAAATCGACAGGCACATCGATCGCTCCGGAGACGAAGTACTGGGTTATCTGGCGATCTTTGCGGAGGGAAACGCCTATGGCCGCAGAGGCGAACTACTGGCCCATCCAGCCGGCTGGGAGCTACTGGCGGATAAGGAAAGAGGGTTCCTGCGAGCTGAAGAACTCAGGCTCGCTTATGTCGCAGCCACCCGGTCGTGCCGTGCTACCATTATTTCCCAAAAGGCCAAAAACAACGGCTGGAATCCGTGGCGGCGCTTCGAAGCTCACCTGCCTCCCGGCAGCGAACTGCCCGATCCCCGCCCGCAATCCCTGGCTGCGAAAAAACCACCTGATATCAGTCTCGCCGAAATAAGCAAGGCGGAAATGGATATCTCAAAGCGGCTCAAGGATTGCCTCAAACCAAGCTACGCTGTTTCAGGAGCAAAGGAATTCGCCCTCTCTCGCCACTCCGTTCTTTCGGCCCCCGTTCAGGAACCCTCTTTCACGGTAACGGAGGATTCCGGAGGGGAGGCTCAAGCCGGCTGGGATTGGCAGGGCGAAGATGGCATCGTCCTGGGAGAAATAATACACGCATTAATGGAGGCGGCCATCAAAACGCCCTCGGCGGACTTACAGGAAATGGCGGCATCGGCCCTCCTCGGGAGGGGCATCGCCCCCAAACTTGCGCCGCTTGTCTTAAAGATGGTTGAGGGCGCAAGGGCGTCGAGCTTATGGAAGCGGGCGATGTCTGCGCCCAGGAGGCTCACCGAAGTCCCCTTTCAAACGATGCTCGAAGGCGGGGCATCGCCGACGTTGTTAAGAGGCGCCGTGGACCTGGCTTTTTGGGAACCGGATGGATGGGTACTCGTCGACTACAAAACGGACCGGACGGGGACTAAGACGATCGATACCATGCTCAACCGCTACCGGCCGCAGATGGAACTATACGCCTGGGCCTGGGAGAAGTGCAGCGGCGAACCGGTGAAAGAAAGGCTAATCTATTTTCTGGAAGCCGGAGTTGTCGCCCGTATCGGTTGATACATGTTTCAAACCAAAAGAAGCCGGCACCCATCTCGTGTAGAATTAGCATATTGCAGGGCGCGTTCGAGAAAAGGAGGCTCTCAGGTGAAACGAAAGATGCTTTTGATATCGCTCTTTTCGCTCCTCTTCCTTATTGCTTTACTTGCAGGCTGCGGCTCGAGCAAGAATCAGGTAGCCGAGGGGGATAATCAGTCCGTAAATCAGGCCGACCACGACAACGGCGTATCGCAGGGATATAGCGACGGCTCCCAAAGTGGCTATGCCGATGGCAAGAAGGGGGTCAATAATCCCCAGGCGCATCCCGGATCGGGGGTGAGCGCCGAGTTCGCTCAAGGATACGCGGAGGGTTTTGCCAATGGATACGAGGACGGCTACACAAAGGCGGTATCCGAGGCGGGCAGCGGTAACGACCAGAGCAGCCAGGAAAAGGCGGCTGCGGAAACCGCGATGCTGAGTTTTGTGAAAAGCAATGCGGTGCCCGGGCTCGAGTTCCAGATTAAGAATATCGTGATCCATGGTGACGAGGCGGCCGGCATCGCCGTTTGCACCAGCGAAAAACTGGAAAACGCGCTTGTCCTCATGAAAAAGGACGCCAGCGGCTGGCACGGCGTGGACTTTGGAACAGGTATTGACGCGCCCTCATGGTATTCTTACTGACCCCAATCTGGAGGTTGGATACTACCAGTTCGGCAGCTAAAGCCGGCTTTATAGAAACTCGGGGAAATGTGTCTGCAGTGTTACCAGGCTATATAAAGATTGTTACAATTGCCCCTTCTCCGTAATCGGCAAACGGGCACGGTCCGATACATTTTATGAGTTAATATATAGGGGGTTGTTACAAGGGGGAAGCATGCAAAAGAAGCACGCAAAAGGATTCTTTATGAACTCTTCCTACCGCAAGACCCGCACGCTCAAAGCACTGCTTCATAGACACGGACATCATAAGGAAGA
>Ga0209539_1000745_pt1 | contig 18276 bp, 15 predicted proteins | sample BarGraNGADG00312_2_FD_184499 | JGI IMG/M metagenome (GOLD analysis project Ga0209539, IMG submission 184499) | Arctic peat soil microbial communities from Barrow, Alaska - Barrow Graham LP Ref core NGADG0011-312 (SPAdes) (version 2) | ecosystem: Environmental > Terrestrial > Soil > Wetlands >... | reverse complement strand
AATGAGGTGTGAGGAGTGTAAGCATCCGGCGTCCCACGGGTTTACAAGGATCTGACTCGGAGTTATCTTGCCATGTTTAATTTCCAATACAACTTTGTTGGAGTTCTTTGAAATTCTTTAGAAAATGATTGGACAGTTCAGCTTTTTCCAATGATATCCAGTAATTATTGGATTTCCACTGGAGCCTTAGAAAGTTCGCTTGCAGCCTTCCAATTATGTGGCAGGAGATCTGCCAGGTCAAGGCTGTAATCGTTGTTGTAGTAAGGTATCCTTGTCAGTACATCGGTCAGCCACTCCCGGGGATTTACATCTGAAGCAGCACAGCATCCAAGCAACGAGTACATAATTGCAGCATTCTCTGCCGCATCATGATTACCACAAAACATGTAATTTTTTCTTCCCAGAGCCAGGGGACGAATGGTATTTTCTACAAGGTTATTATCTATCTTATATCGGCCATCAAGGTGATACCTGGTCAGTCTGTGGAACAACGAATATGTATAGGTTAAAGCCTGGCTCATTCTGCCTTTGGGTAATACTTTTGGCATGTAACTTACGATCCATTTCTCAAAAGCACACAATATTGGATAAGCAAGTCTTGATCGAAGCTCTGCCCGCTGCTGGTAATCCAGCCCCTGGTCATCTGCCATGGATTCCACTCCATAGATCAACCCGATTTGTTCCAGTGCATATTCAGCTCCGGCTTTGTCTTCCTTCAGGGATTCCGTAAATTTTCGTCTTGCATGTGCCCAGCAACCAAGAAGCATTACCCCCTTCTTATTCTCGTATATGGAATAGGCTCCATAGCCGTCTGTCTGTACAGCGCCCTTATAATTATGAAGAAGTTCTATTACTACTTTCTGTGCACGTGAGCCTTTATCATAATGAAAAAACACCAGGTCCTTCATTACAGCACGAATCACCCACAGATATGCTTTCACCGCCCGATGCTTTTCATTGTTGATGACCGGGACGGTACTTTCATCGATCTGTATATAGTCGGATTGCAGTATGATCTCCTTTAACCTGTAATACAATGCCCTGAGTAAATCACCACAACCAGCGAACCAGTCATTTACAGTAGATGCCGGTATTTTTAGTCCCTCAAGCTTAAACAGGGATATCTGCCTGTGAAATGGAAGATGATACATGTATTTACCCATTATTAGCTCGGCCAGCAAACTGGCTCCGGCATTACTCCTGGGAAGGGGTAAGAACGGAAGAGGAGCGATCATAACAGTTTTATTCAGGATGCCATCCACTTCCAGTTCCTGCTGCAACTGTAAATCTTTTTTCAACGCGTATTTATGACGAATGATCCGTCTCACATACAGTTCTCCGGGTTTATGCTCCAACTGTTCGGTCACCTCTTCACCTATACGTACCCAGTTTTCATCAATGCCTTTCGGTTCGATGATCTCTTCCTCCCGGCGAAGATGCTCCGGAAGGGGCAGACGGACAGGTTGCTTTTTAGCATGATCCGGCTTATTGCGCTTATACATGATTATTTCACTGGCTGCAGCCTTGATTGTTTCCTCTTCTTCGGGAAGTATTTCAATCCCGTCAAAGTCAATCTTCCGCTGGGCCGGATCTGCAGGTATGTATTTTTCACTGGATGCTTTCCAGAACTTACGCCTGAGCCAGGCCAACTGGTCAGTTAACTTTTTGATTAAACGGTCTTTCTCTTCTATAACTTTCTGGAACTGTGCAATCTTCTTTTCTGCCTGAGCCAATGCTCCACCATCAATCTGACGTAATTTGGAGAGTTCCTGATAAAGCTCATCGCGTTCCTGAAGAAGGGCCTCTACAAATGCATCTTTATCAGCTAAATTATCCACAGTTCTTCCATCGTTTTTGTTGTGTTAAAGATAACAAAACAAAACGAATTGACAAACTATAAAATGTTAATAACTAACTGAATAACAGATTTTTATTAACAATTTTACGAAGCTTTGCACTCCTTATTCGTACACTTTGCACCATAGCCATCAGATCCTGCCAGTTTATGGTTATAGAAGTGGTAGTTTCATCAAAAGCAGGCAGATTAAACCGGCCTGATTCTAATCTCTTATGATATATTACAAGCCCTGCATATTCCATGTGCAGGATCTTCATCACATTCTGGTGGCGGTTCATGAAGATGAAAACCCCTCCGTCACGGACATTCTGGTTCATCAGTGAATTTACAACACCACTCAGGGTGTAAAAACTTTTTCGCATATCTACCGGAAGAGGATATAGATAATACTTCAATGAGCTGTGAAGATGGAACATGACCTTAATCCAGAAGGCAAACAAGTGAACGTAGATGGTTAAAGTCAGGGTCGCTTTTTATCCTGAGCCTGGTTCCGTTTGGATAGAGTAGCTCCAGAAGAAAATCATCGCCTGAGGTAGGATGCTCTTGCTGCTCCCTGATGTAGTCTTTTGAATGTCCGCCCATGGGCGCTGGAGTGGAATTAACCAGTAACGGTATAAAGCGCTTCCCTGGTTCCTTGCTGAGCTTTTTTCGCCAATAGTAGTATGAGGATTTGGGAATGCATTCGTTGGCGCAAAAGGCGGTGATGTTAAGCCCTGTCTCCTTTTGTCTTTTGACCAGCTCCAGAATTTTTGATTCGTTTATCATCTTTATATTTTTTGGCTTAAAAATAATCAGCCGCGACAACTGAAAAAAGATGTACTACGCCGGATGTTTACGGACAGGGAGAATAAAACTCACCATCGAAGAGATTTCAGAAATGGTCGGATATAATTCAAAAACCGCCATTAATAATGCATTCAAAAGGCTGACAGGCAAAACTCCTTCAGAATTCCGAAAATTGATAAATTCATGATCTCAACTTAACCCGAAATTGTTCTTACATGCTCTATTTTTCAATGCTTTTGAGTAAAGTGTCGGAAAGATATTTAGCTCCAAGGTCATTTAAGTGATCCGCATCGTGAAAATAATCATCATTATTCCTGTAAATAGTTGTAAAGTCAAATACTCTGAAACCTTTGTTTTTAACAAGACTGTCAGCATTAAAGCTTTTCCCTCTAATTAAGGAGTAATAATAATGAGATGACGGAAATTTTATACCAATCAACTCAATCTTGTTAGATTGGCATAAAGAAATTATTTTCTCAAGTGCAGAGACTAAGTCTTCTGACCGGTACTTATCCTGAAAAAGGCTGCCAGCCCTGAAATTGGCTTGGTTAAGTTTTTCCTGTTCATTTAATTCATTCCACGGTTTATTATAATCCTTCTTACCTTTTTTTTGCTTATACTTTTCTGTGATTTTAGCCTTCATGATATCACGGCTTTTGGGATTAAAGAAAAACACATACCTTTTCAGGTATCTGTCTTTTATAAAGTCAAATTTGTGGTCAAAGTCTTCCGGAGAGGTATAGATGACTGATCTATCCAGATTATTTGCTCTTTCCCGATACCTTGATAAAGTGTAATCATCGACAGTCAGAATTATCCTAATTACTTTGCCGTTCCTGATAAGAAATCTTAATTTTCTGAGCATATCAAAGTATGAATCACTCTCGCAGGAAAAATTAAAAACTCCATTTTCATTCATAAAATCCTTTAAAGCCTTTCCATGAGAATCTGCGAGCAAATATGAATTGTAATTCAAACTAACTTCAGAGTAATCTTTAAAATAAGCCTTTCCAACAATTAAGCTGATAAGGACATTAATAAATACTAGTAAAAATAAAAAGAATAAGATATTGAAAATAAATTTTTTCATTTTTAAAACTTGAAATAAATGAACTCTATTGTTTCATTAAAATTACCTAAGAAATATATGCCAAGTATAATTACAAAATAAAACATCCATCTTAATGGTTTCGACCATTTAAGCTCTAAATCAGTTAATACATATTCCTTCTCCCTTCCTGTCCATTCAATTATAAAAAATAATATTACGAAGAACAATATAAGCATGGCGTGTGATCTTCTGCTGAAAACAGGGATAGCAAAAATTGACCTGGAGAATATTGCCGATAAATAATTCAATGCATGACTTACATTATCTGCTTTGAAAAATATCCATGCAGTCAAAACTATAATAAGGGTAACAATTGTATCAATAATTACAACTAAGGAATGGGTATTTTTAATTCCTAAATTTTTTAAAAGCCTCTTTCTGGGTTTACTCTGCCATTGATAAATAATCAGAAAAAGGCCATGAATCATCCCCCATATTATAAAGGTGTAATTAGCTCCATGCCACAGACCTATTAGGGACCAGGTCAAAATGCTTGCCATTATATAAATAAAAAAGTCAGTCTTTATAAAAATCACCCGTTCCTTTTTGATCTTCCATGATATAGCAAATGAGATTGGTAAAAACAAGTAATCCCTGAACCAGGTTGTTAAGGAAATGTGCCATTTCTTCCAGAATTCAGCTATATTCTTTGAAAAATAAGGGTAATTAAAATTATGCATCAATTTAAATCCAAAAAGTTTTGCTGTTCCAATTGCAATATTTGAATAGCCTGAAAAATCCGTATAAATTTGGACTGCGTAAAATATAGCTCCTAACAATAATGTACTTCCGGAGTAGTCAGAAAAATGTGGAAAGAATTCATCAGTATAAGGAGCTAAATTATCTGCAAGCGCAATCTTCATGAATAAACCCCAAAGTATTTGCCTTAATCCATCAACAGCCTGGTCGTAATTAAATATTCGTTTCTCACCGATCTGAGTTAGAAGTGATGATGGCCGTTGAATTGGTCCTGCAAGAATTATCGGGAAGAAACTCAGGGTAAGCAGAACTTCAATGATGTTCCTGTTTGCGCTCAGACTTTTTCTATAAATATCAATAATATAACTTAATGATAGAAAGGTATAAAAACTTATTCCCAGGGGAAGTATAATCTTCATTGTGGATTTTGGCAAATTATACCCAATCAGAGATACTAAATCGATAAAACTGTCAATAAAAAAGTTATAATATTTAAAGACTCCAAGAATCCCGATATTAATTATTACGCCAGTTATAAACCAGGTTTTTCTTTTTCGTATTATTTCATTTTTATCAATCATTATCCCCCAGAAATAATTCAATATGGAGATTAGTATTAATAAAAGCAGAAACCGCCAATCCCACCAACCATAGAAAAAATAGCTGGCAAGCAATAATAAAACATTCTGTGCTTTTAGATTTTTGTTTACAACAAACCAATAGAGTAAAAACACTAAAGGTAAAAATGTCCCAAATTCAAGTGAATTAAATAACATAATTATCAATGAAATATAAATTGGGGTAAACAAGACTGAATAGAGTCAACCCAACAAAAGAGAAAATAAGTATTAAGAGTAGTTTTCTTATTAAAATTTAATTATTTCAGTATTTGCCAGACATAAAGGATACCAACTATTTGTAACTATTTCAGATACTGATTTACAAGAGCAACAATCTTATTGACACTATCAAAAGCCTCTGGTGTTGCTTTGCCCGGAGGAATTTTGATTTTGAATTTATTTTCAATAAAAACGAGTAATGAGATCATTGAAAATGAATCTACATGCCCGCTTGAAATCAAAGGGGAATCATAAGTTATTTCTATATCCTCATCTTGTATGTATTCTTTGATTACATAATTTAATATCAGATCTTTCATTTCTTCCATACTTATTTTTTCCATAATATAAATATTAAGAATTGTTTAATGGTAAAGATGTTTTAATTCAATCATCTTCAAGAGTGGAAATATCACCTGTTTTTTCACCCCACTCTTTTGCATGAAGAAGTCTCCTCATTATCTTACCACTTCTGGTTTTGGGGAGTTTATCCATGTATTCGATCTCCTGGGGCATGGCCACTGGTGATAATTTTTTCCGGACGAAGTTCATTATTTCAAGTTCAAGATCTGCACTGGGCGTAAATCCGGGTTTCAAAGTAATAAATGCTTTTACCACCTCCATGTTTATTTCATCCGGTTTTGCAACGACTGCCGATTCTGCCACTGCGGGATGTTCCAGGAGAGCCGATTCCACTTCAAATGGACTAACCAGATGTCCTCCTGTATTGATAACATCGTCGTCCCTTCCAATAAACCAAAAGTAACCATCATTGTCAATGCTTGCCTTGTCACCTGAAAGATACCATCCGTTAACAAACTTTTCCCGGTATTTTTCATCATTATTCCAGTAGGTTCTCATCATTGCTGGCCATCCGGGTTTAAAAGCAATAAGGCCAATTCTGCCAGATTCATTTATCGGTTCAAATGTTTTCGGATCCAGCACAACACCGGTAATTCCAGGGAATGGTTTGCCCATTGATCCTGGCTTAACCTTCATTCCCGGGAAATTTGTGATCATTATTGAACCTGTTTCTGTTTGCCAGTAAGTATCATAAAATGGTTTGCCAAAATTTTTTTCAGACCAGAAAACGGCTTCTGAATTTAACGGTTCCCCAACACTTGCTAAATGACGCAAACTTGAAAGGTCATAATTTTTAGTGATCTCCTCACCGGCTTTCATCAAGGATCTGATGGCAGTAGGCGCTGAATACCAGATTGAGACCTTATTTTTCTCAATAAATTTATACCATCTTTGCGCTGAAAATCCTGCATCCAGTACACACTGGGTAATCCCCAGGCTCCATGGTCCAATTATTCCGTATGAAGTACCTGTCACCCATCCTGGATCGGCTGTGCACCAATAAATATCATTATCCTGAAGGTCAAGTACCCATTTGGCAGTAAGATATTGTGAAATAAGCGAATAATGAACATGTTTTACTCCCTTCGGCTGTCCGGTAGTTCCGGAGGTGTAATGCAGAACTGATGGAGATTCAGCTTTTGCAGGGAAAATATTCATCTTTTCAACAGAAGGTGTTTCTTCAAAACTGAAAGTAATTTCATTATAATCCAACTCTTTTGACTTGATCTGATCAACTATGATGATGAATTTAAGATATGGTAACTTATCACGGATTTTTCTGACTTTGTATAAATGTTTCCTTTGTGTAATGATAGCTCGGGTTTGGGCGTTTTCCAACCGTACAAAAAGTGATTCATCTCCAAAAGCAGAAAACAAGGGTTGGACAATAGCTCCAATTTTCAAGATTCCAAGAAATGAAAAGTACAACGCAGGGATTCTGTCCAGAAAAAGACAGACCCTATCTTCATTTTTAATTCCGAGATTTAAAAGGAATGTTCCGATCGTATTGCCTGCGAGACGGATATCATTGAAAGTAAATTTCTTTTCAACACCATCAAAACCCTCATAATAAAGAGCGGTATTCTCTCCTTTGCCATTTTGACATATCCTGTCAGAACAATACCACCCAAGGTTAATTACATCTCTATCCTTGAATCCGAGTTCTTTCTCAGCCAATGACCAGTCAAAATTTTTAAGCCTTTCTTCGTATGAACCAATATTTGACATAGTATAAATTCAGTACCGAATTTGCCCAACTATAAAGATATTAAAATATTATAGCAATCAGTGATCAATATGTTAAATAATTATTGGGAAGAAAATTTTCCTTATAAAGAAAAATGCTCACATTTTTGCAAGACTTCTTCACCCATATTAAACTCAGAAGGCAAGATGTTACCGTAGCAAGGAAGATTGGTATAGTTGTTACGGAAGTTCTTGAATATACTCCGGGTAAGTTTTACGTTGAACGGTATGTGCGTCCAAAATATTTACCCCCAAAGAAGAAAGAATCGTTATCGGAGAACTTCCCATTCTGCCACAAGAGATAGGATATTGACATAGCAGAATCTACATTAAGCGGATGGTTCTCGGCCTCGCGCCAGTTACTGGAACCATTATACGAAAGTTTGTTAAAGAGAGTACGCGCAAGCAGTTACCTGATGGCCGATGAGACACCGATACCGGTACAGACCAAAGACAAGCCCGGCTCGATACACAAGGGCTACCACTGGGTCTATTATGCTCCTTTGGATAAACTGGTATGTTTTGCTTACTGTAAAGGCAGGAAAGAAATTGACCGGAAGAGTTCCTTGAGTCATTCTGGGGAATGCTTCAGACGGATAGTTACAATGCATATAATATATATGAGAAGCGAGTTGGGATAACGTTACATGGCTGCATGGCTCATGCCCGCAGGAAGTTCGAGCAGGCAAAAGATAATGATCTGGAAAGAGCAGCGTATGTACTTGAACGTACGCAAAAGCTATACATGACTGAGCGTGAAGCAAGGGAGAAAGATCTTTCATTTGAGCAGAGAAGAGAGCTTCGTGCAGAGAAATCACTTCCAGTGCTTCAAGAGTTGGAGAAGAGAACAGTATCCATCCGGTTGCCTTTGGTAGAAGAAATTATCTCTTTGCCGGATAACATGAGGCAGCACAGCAGGCAGCGATGATCTACTCATTCCTGGGTACATGCAAGATTAATAATATCGAACCATACGGGTGGTTAAAAAATACTCTTCAAGGACTCCTGGATCAATCAATCCAAAAACTGGACGAACTGTTACCGAGTTAACCGGTTTACTAAAAGCCATCGCTAAATTTATAGAGGGCATAAGCAGGTAGGCTTACGGTAAAAAAAACAGTATGGGGGAGAATATATAATTACAATTTCCGGGCTGATATGACCCTGATATTATTCGAATTATCCAAAACGGTATCAATCTGAGAGAAAAGCAGAATTCTTTCACATAATTGATAAATCAGTTGTCCCTGACCGAGACCAACTTCAAAAGCCACCCAGCCTCCTTTTTTCAGGAATCTGGGGGCATCATGAATGAGTTTTTGTATTATTTTTATTCCAAGCATACCTCCGTCAAACGCAACTATTGGTTCATTCATTGAAATCTCCTGATCCATCTTTGCCACTTTTGCACTGCTGATATATGGTGGATTGCAAACTATGAGATCAAATTTTTCATAATACACATCCTCTTCAAAAGCTGACATCATATCTCCCTGCTTTGCAAATACATGCTGATTTAAATTCAACAGGTCGATGTTCTCCTGAGTCAGTTCAACCGCCTCCTGAGATATATCAGAAGCATATACAATATAGTTTGGATTCGAATATGCAATGCTTATACCGAGGTTTCCTGACCCGCAACAAACATCCATAATATAAATTGTCTTATTGTGCTCCGATTGCTCTCTGGAAAGCTTCAAGACTTTTCTGCCCAGGAGTTCAGTCTCTTTCCTTGGGATTAATGCTCTTCTGTCAGTTAATAATTCAACTCCCATAAAATTCTGCCGTCCTGTAATATATGCAAGGGGAGTGTTTTCAACTCTCATTTGAATAAGAGTTAATAAATATGCTATCTGTTCATCACTGAGATCGGGTAATGTCAGTGATATTGCTTTTTCAGCTGACATTGGAATCCCTGCAGCTTTAAACCATAATGCACTCAGCGTGGATCTAAATGATTCTTCAGGCTTATCACCAAGCAAATGCAGTCTGGTTTCTAACTCACTTACAAGTTTTCCGAACAGTTCTTGTTTATCCATTTTGTGTCTTCAATCTCACAAGTTCCTTCTTATCAATTTTACCATTCGAACTTTTTGGCATCTCATCGAGAAAAACAATCTCTCTTGGGATCATGAATGATTCCAGTTTCGACATGCATTCTTTTAGAATATCTTTTGAATCCAATTTGGTATTTCCATGAGTTGTAACAAATGCTACTATAGCTTCTCCCATTATTCCATCAGTGATTCCCAGCACCGCAACTTCCTTTATACCGGTTATATTATATATTATATTTTCAATTTCAACAGGGCTTACTTTCTCACCTCTTGTTTTAATTATATCATCGGTTCTTCCAAGAAAGTAAAGAAAACCTTCTTCATCCATTTTGAACCAGTCATTTGAGCATAGAATTCTTTCTCCGGGCAGACTGCCCTTTCGAAGCATCTCTTTGCTAAGTTCTTCTTTGTGCCAATAACCAAGCATAACATGCGGCCCGCGTATATGTAATATTCCTCTTTCCCCGGCAGGAACAGGATTCCCTTCAGGAGATAATAAATAAACTTCAGTGCCAGGTATTGCCTTACCAACCGAACCGCGTTTGATATCAACCAATTCAGGTTCGAGGTAGCATACCCTTTTGCATTCCGTCAATCCATACATTTTAAATATTAATGCTTTTGGGAAAATCTTCTTAAGGTCGGGTATAAACTCGGCTGGCAAAGCGGCTGCGGTATTGGTGACTTTTTCGATACAATCAAATGACAATCCTGTTTTTTTATTTGCAGCAATCATCATTGCATAAATCGTCGGCACTCCCGGGAAAACGGTCGGTTTATTTAACTCAATCTGTTTGTATACAGTCGTTTGAAATGTGAATGATTGCTCAACAATCAGAGAGCCACTAACAGTAACTGCCATAAGCAGTTGATATAATCCATAATCAAAAGCTAAAGGCAATACTAAAAGGATACGATCATCTTCGGATAATCTCAGATATTCAACCAGGCTCCATGATGTGAAGACCATTGATTGGTGCGTCATCATCACCCCTTTAGGAAATCCTGTGCTGCCGGAAGTGTAGATCAATGCGGCAAGATCATTTGGAATGACTATTGGTAAAACTGATTTATCTGTATTGAATGCTATCGTCTCTTCGAAATCAACAAATTTAACAGACGGAAATCTGGTTATCCTGTTTAGATCTCCTGCAATTACAACCTCCTGAATATCTGTCAGACCTACTAATGATTGTGATAATTCATTATTCTGAATATTTTCAGAGAATAATATTTTAGCACCGCTGTCTTTTAAAATATAGTGCAGTTTATCTGCTTTTGTCTGGGGATTAATTACGAGAAATGCACCACCAGCCAGCGTTATCCCATAAATGGAAACAATGCTCTCCCAGGAATTATTCATATAGATTGCCACACGGTCACCCTTTCTTATCCCTGATTGAACCAGATGGTGGGCCACATTTTCTGAACTTTCTTTAAGATTTGAATAAGAATATTCCCTGGTTTTTACAATAATAGCTGTTTTTGAAGAATATTTTCTGGCAGAAAATAGCAGAGCTTCACCAAGTACGCGCTGAGGTATCGTAACCATTGTCTGAATTAAAAATTAAAAACTGATAGGTGACATGCGGAGGTATTCGGTTGTTTTGATTTTGCGTTCAAAACCTGCAAAAACTTTTTTTATTTCTTCAGCAGTTTTTTCCATAACACTTCCCACTTCCTCCGGTTCATATTCATTTTTAAAGGCATACCAGAGAAGGTCCATTTGATGGAATGGCAATTGGAAAAAGAATTCTTCCTGGGTTTGCTCAGCCGGATATGTATCTGAGGTTGGTGTTCGATTAATTATTTCTTTTGGAACGCCCAGGTAATGGGCGATTTGATAGACCTGGGTTTTGTAAAGATGAGCGATCGGCATTACATCGGCACCTCCATCCCCATTTTTAACAAAAAATCCCTGTTCCACCTCATGCTTATTGGGAGTCCCGATAACTGCATAGTGCAGGCGTTCAGCATGATAGTAAAGCATAGACATACGACAGCGCTGTTTAAAGTTCGAAGCAGCTTCTATTTGCCTGAGTTCCTGAGCAGGCACCCTTTTAGATTGTTCAATCCCGTTTTTGTCAATAATTGTAAGAGAAAATAACGGAGGCAGATTGGTATAAAGGCCAGAGCTACGTATACCTATTTTCATCTTGTAATTTAAAGGATCATAATCAGGGCAAACTGCTTTTACTGCTTCATCGCGTCTATGATAACATCCGAAACCTTCCAAAGCACCTGTTATATTTTCAGTAATAGCTTTTACCCCAAACTTGTCAGCAAGCTTTTGTGCAAACAATTCACTGTCACAGCTTGAGTCATGCTCCGGTAACATGATAGCAAGTACATTTTCTGTTCCCAGGGCTTTCGCTACAAGTGCCATTGAAACAGAAGAGTCTATACCACCTGAGATACCGATAACAGCTCCAAGACGATTCAAACGATGAAATACGCTCTCTTTGAGGTTTACAACTATCCTGTTACATTCAGCTTCGATGTCGTTGATGACCAGAATATCATTTCTGAAAGGTCGTTTTTCATTATTTTTCATGATAGAGAAAAGTATTAATCAGGAATAGATTGGATTTTTTTCGTGGATAACCTTACAATTATTTAATTCTAAAATTGATGGTCTGAAATTATCCTTCAAAATATACTGGTGATAGATAAGCTGTGAAGAAATAATTCCTGAAAGTGCCATATTTTCCATTTCAGTAACAAGTGTTCCTGAAGAAATCTTGTTTTGTAATTTCTGAACAGTACTAAATGAAAAAAGGCCAGTTTGTTTAATATCATGTTCTGAAAGAAGATTCAAAACATATTCCCTGGCGGGAGATGAAAGAAAACTGCTTGAAATAGGCGCCCTGTATGCCTGTTTAGGCCTTTTCAAAACACTTTCCGGCAAACGGTTTTTCATCATCCTTTTCAGGATAAATTTTTCATTTAGTCCATGCATTTTAAAATCGGGTGGGAGCTTGGCTGCAAATTCCATCACACGGTAATCTAAAAATGGGTAACGTCCTTCTACAGAATTAGCCATAGCAACACGATCACCTTGTGAAGACAACAGGTAACTCGACATAAAAATTGATGATTCGAGCCATTGTGATTTGTTTAACCTGTCATAATTATCAAAACCTTCAGGTAGCATCCTTCTCACAACCTCATATTGGTCATAATTATTCATATTGGATCTAAGATCATCCGAAAAATAGTTCTGAATATTAGATGTGTTGTTCCAGCGCAGAGAATGTGAATAAAAAGGAGAAGCCGTATCCTGAAGCTGATAGCCGTAAAAGTATTTGAGCATTCTTTTATTATTTCCCTTGAATTGTGCCAGGTAGGGATAGAGTTTTTGCAAAAGCAATGGTCTGTATTTGGAATTTGGTTCGCGTGACCAGAATTCACGTATAATACCTTCTTTAAAAATATCATAGCCGGCAAGCATTTCATCAGCACCCTCACCGGTTATTACAACTTTGATATTGTTTTCCCTTACTTTTTTTGAGAGGCAATACATTGGTACCGGAGCCGTACGCAGAATAGGTATTTCTGTATGCCAGATAACCTGAGGGAATAAGTTTCCTATATCCTGCTGTGTACATTTAAAGGCAGTGTGACGAGTTCTAAGATATTTTGAAACTTCCAGCTGATAAGGTGTTTCATCGAATTCATCGTCTTCAAAACCAATTGAAAAGGTCTGCAGAGTTTCAGGCATCACCTTATTGATCAATGCAGTGGTTGCACTGGAATCGAGTCCGCCACTCAGATAAGCTGCAACCTGCACATCTGCTCTTAACCTTATTCTTGCAGCATCTGACAGCAGGTTTTCTAGCTCTTCTGCGGCATCATCAATAGATCCCTCGAAGTAAGATTCCCTGTCAACAGGAAAACGAAGCGACCAGAATGGTTTAATGATGGTTTTTCCCCCGGAGATTTTAATGAAATGGCCTGGGGCCAGTTCATAAATATTCTTAAAGACCGTTCCTGGGGTGATAGTGGACCAGAAAGTGAAGATCTGCGACATTGACACAGGATCAATTTCTGCTTTAACATCAGGATGTTCAAAGAGAGTTTTAATCTCAGATCCGAATATGAAGTTATTATTTACCCGGGTATAGAAAAGAGGACGTATTCCTACCCGGTCACGGGCAAGAAATAATTCCTTATTTTCATTATTCCATATTGCAAAAACAAATTGTCCGTTTAGCCTGTTCAGACAATCTGATCCGTATTCAAGATAAGCGTTCATTAAAACTTCTGTATCACTCTCGGTTCTGAAAGAGTATCCAAGACGTTTTAAATCTGTTTTCAACTCAACATAGTTGAAAATCTCTCCATTAAAGACTATCCAGTATTTACCATCAGCAGATGATAAAGGCTGCTGGCCTGTTTGAATATCAATAATACTCAGACGGACGCTTCCCAGAGCAGCCTGATTATTTATATAAATTCCACTTTCATCAGGTCCCCGGTATTGAATAGATGAAAGCATCCTTCTCAATAGACTTTCAGGATTTTGTAAAGATTCCGTGCCATTGTAGATCCCAACAATTCCACACATCTTTCTTGTGTTAGTTAAATAGATATTTTAGCTACTGATTCTCTTTTTTCCTGACAATATAGGACGTAATGGCATTTATTGATTCAAAATTCTCCTCTATCAGGTCTTCATCTGCAGCCTGGATACCAAACTTTTCTTCAATAAATGTAATTAATACTACAAAGCCCATCGAATCAAAATAACCCTCTTTAAAGATCAGAGAATCATCTTTGATTTTTTCCTTGTCAACAAAAGTAGTTTGTAGTATATGTTCTTTTATAGACTCCTTTATATTAGCAACATCTGCGGTCATTATTGTAATGAGTTTATGAATTATTAAATTAGTTATTTCTCAATATAATAATTACTATAATGTTTATAAGAGCTTTTTTGTAGATTCAGGTCATTATAGACAATTTCATAATTATTAACCTTGTTATTTTTAAGAATACTTATTACACTCTTTAGAATTTCCTTACCCGTATAATTGTGCCTTATAACAAGTAGAATACTCGTAGCATATTTCATTACCAGTGTTGCGTCAGCAACAATTCCCAACGGTGTTGAATCAATAATGATATACTCGTAGATTGTTTTAAGATAATTTATAAGTTCATCTATTCCTCCTGATTCAAGTAATTCTGATGGATTTGGAATTATGGGTCCAGCACTAATAAAAGAGAGATTTTCGATGGAGGTCTTTTGGATAATATCTACAATCTTTGCATTTTTAGTCATATAGTTAGAAAGTCCCACTGCATTTTCAGTCTTCATTTTAACATGCTGGTTTGGCCTGCGCATGTCTGCGTCAATAATAATAGTTTTATACCCGACTGATGCAATTGACGATGCAAGGTTGCGGGATACAAAACTCTTTCCATCAGATGGCTGAGATGAGGTTATAAGTATAACTTTAGATTTAACACTTGCACATTTAAGGAAGAGGCTGCTTCTTAAATTTCTAAAAGACTCTGAAATTGCGGACTTAGGAAATTCAGCTACAACCATATCACTCTTGTTTTTATTGCTGTAAATGGTACTCAAAATAGTTCGCTGAAGCATGTATTCCAAATCATTAGTGCTCCGAATTTTGTCATCAAAGATTTCCCTTATCGATAAGTATAATGAAGGTATTATTAACCCAAGGAATAATGCTAAAATGTAATTAATCATTCTCTTTGGGGAAGTAATGCGTGAAGTTATATCACGAGCAGGTTCTATGATTTCAAAATCGGGATAATTTGAAGCCAGTGATATAGCTGCTTCGGATCTTTTCTGAAGCAAGTATGTATATATATTATCATTCAGGTTGAACTTCCTTTGCATGCCAACCATATTCATCTCTGTCCTTGGCAGTGCAGAAATATCCTTAGAAAGTTTATCTTCTCTGTAATTCAGTTCGTTAAGAGAAAGTGTGAGTGTATTAAGATTGTTAGTAAAATTCTCAATTATAGCTTTTCTCTGGGTTGCAATTTTGTTATCAATCTGGCCCAGGAATATATTTTTTTCATTGCTGTTACCTGAAGTAACATTTGATCTTTGAGAATATAAATTCAATAACTCGGAAATAAGCTGATTTGTTGTCGGATCTGCAACGTTCATAGCAGAGGGAGGCACAACGCCTGACAAATCCTTACTGGCTTTGAATAAGTTGATAACATAGGTAAAATATCGTTCCTGAGCTTGAAGATTGATACGTTCTGTCTCAATTTGTGTCCTTTGTTCAATAACGCGTTGTCCCTGAAAACTCAGATCCATTACCTGGTTAGCAGACCTGTAGTTTTTAAGTTTGGATTCTGACTTTACCAGTGAATCAGATATTGTGGATATTTGAGAGTCAATGAAATTAACTGTGCTGAGAGCAATTTTATTTTTCTTGGCCAGGTTATCTTCGAGAAAAGTACTTATATATCTGTTCAAGAAGCTTATGGTTTTCCCGAGATTTTGTCCTCTGAATTGAATTTTTATAATTGATGCCAAAGGGGAAACCTTTTCCACCTTCATGCTACCCAAATATTCCTTTGCAAGAAAGTCGAGATGACGAAAAGTAAAGTAGTTACGATATTCAGACCCGACCTGACTTAAGAAATTATCTTTATTTAAAGATACTGAAAACCTGAACATTCTGTTGTTGATCGTTTCATTGAACTTGCAGATAGTATCGATTACAAGAGAATTATCTTTGCTTGTTATCAGGTTATCGAGATAATTATAACATGATACTTTCTTTTCGGATGCAATCAATCTGAACGATGAATCGTCGAGTATTTTGATAAAAAACTTGGCTTCTATTGGTTGTATGTGTGATTTATCAATAGTGACCATAAACGGAGATTGTCCGTAAAGCTCACTTGTCATCTTTAATAACTTAGGTTTTTCCCTGAAATAGCTTACCTCAAAATTCATGTCAGCAATTGTCTTATAAACAAGAGTAAATGAAGTAAGATTGTTCATCTGATTTTCAATGTTTGTCAGAGATTCGATAGAGGCGAGTCCCCCGGAAGCAGCTTGATTTGAACTAAGTAAGGAGGAGGTCTTATTCTCAACAGGACTTATTGAAGCAGACGCTTCGTAGACTCTTCTTGAAAATTTGTTATTTAAAAAGGCCACAACCAAAAAAATTATTAAACAAATAATATAGAAATACTTTAATGAAGCAACCTTTAAAAGGAAATGCTTAATAGGGGCCATTGAGGATTCGGATTCAGTTGTCTCGATCATAATTATTTAATTATGTTAAAATTTAACATTGGTGAAAAGTAAAACAGCAATTAATGTTGTAATTGATGTTAGAATTGTAGTATAAGTATTGTTTTGATAACTTGAAGAAACAGATTTCAAGGGTTCAACTACAATCACATCATTAGGCAAAACATAGTAATAATCTTTTCCTGCTACTTTGGAATCAGAAAGATTAAGCTTATGGTGCATTATTTTATCTCCTTCCTGGCGTATAAGAATTACATTTTTCCTGTCGCCATAACGTGTCAAACCGCCGCCAAGAGCAAGAGCCTCATAAATGTTAAGTTTATCCTGAGCAAATGAAAAAACACCCTGTTTCTCAACTTCACCTAATACAGAAATCTGATTTCCGACGAATTTAACAGTCACTGAAGTGTTAGATACATAATCATTAAGAGCAGTTTGGATTTTTAAAGCTGCATCGTGAGTTGATAATGATCCCACATTTACTTTGCCCACAAAAGGGAACGTTATAAATCCTGCCTCATCAACAAGATAACCTATGATAGGACTACTTTCATTAGTGCTGCGAATTTCCTCTGTAAAATTAAATATCTGACTGGTCTGTGGATCTGTACTTAAAACTTTAATATATAACCTATCAAACGGTGCTACTGTTTTTTGTGTTTTCGGATTTACAACGGGCTCTTCAAGTTCATTTATATCATTGAAATAGCTCAACTCTTTAAGCGGGACACATGAACTAATTAAAATTATCACAAATAAATACCCCCATAGTCTTTTAATATTTATTTTTTTCATAGATTCTGGTTTATACAAATTTAGATTCCGGTTCGCTGAAAAGCAGTTTGTCATGTTTTGAGCAATATTATAAAATATTAATGATATGACCAATTTGGATTTGCAGTAAAGGGAATATTCTCATCAAAATTTGGTTATAAATTTAGAATTAAAAGTATACACAAAAGTAAATACTGCCAAATCACTTTTGGCAAAAGTAAATATTATTTGAACGGGGAAATTTTATTAGTCGGTATATTTAGAATGAATATCTCCGTAATCAGGTCATTAATACCAGGATAAGGGTTTTTCGTCAAAAACTGATAAAATTTGACGAAAATATTGAAAATATAAGATTGCAACCAGTTAATTTTCCATTTTGCACAATTCAACAAATTGTTTTATTGCTGATTTGAGACCCAGGTCTGTTTAAATTGGATAAACCGGTTTTGACCAAAAAAAATCATAGAGCAGGGATCACTCCAAAATTCAAAAAGAAACCTTTTAAATATTAATGTCTTTATCCTGAATAATCCGGACTATACTGAGCCACCCATTCCGGAGTAAACTGAGCCACTTATTCCGGAGCAATGTGAGCCACCTGTTCCGGACGAAAGTGAGCCACTTTTTAGAGGAATATCGATACTGACATTCCGGCATAAACTGAGCCACCCGCTGACGGCGGATTTGTAACGAGTGCTGTGTTACTTTGGTTGCAAAATCAAATAACATGACAAATAAACCAAAGAGTATGTTACAAGTACGTCGGATATTACAGTTATTATCAG
>Ga0209539_1000742_pt1 | contig 18288 bp, 10 predicted proteins | sample BarGraNGADG00312_2_FD_184499 | JGI IMG/M metagenome (GOLD analysis project Ga0209539, IMG submission 184499) | Arctic peat soil microbial communities from Barrow, Alaska - Barrow Graham LP Ref core NGADG0011-312 (SPAdes) (version 2) | ecosystem: Environmental > Terrestrial > Soil > Wetlands >... | reverse complement strand
GTCCGCGTTATGTCGAGTTCGACATAAGGCGGAGTCCGCGCGGACCGTGACCAGCTCCCCGGCTCCGCACCGGCGGGCGGTGGCCACCGCGTCGGCGATCAGCTTGGGCGCCCCGTGCGCGGAGGCGACGTTGCCCTTGCGCAACCGGACCCCGGCGACCACCGGTGCGGCCAACGGGGTGGACAGCACCGCGAGCTGGGCGTTGAGGCCCTTGACCTTGGAGTACCCGTAGGCCACGCCCTGCTGGGCGTAACCGTGCATCGCCTTGATGGTGTCGTCCACGTCGATCCAGGCGACCTGCCCCACCCCGGCCAGCACCGGTGTGGACCGGGCCAGGGCGGCAAGGACCTTGGTCGCGACCGCGTCGAGCTGACGCACGTGCCCGAACCGGTAGGCCCGCAGATGGGTGCCCAACGTCGTCGGGGCCGGCGCCCCGGCCAGCAGTCGAGGCATCGCGCCGTGGCGGAGCACGGCCAGGTCCTCGAAGCTGTCCGCACCAACGACCATCCCGGCCACCACCGCACCGATCTTCGCCCCGGCGTGTGCACCGGCCGGCCCGGGCACGCTCACGTGCTCGTCGACCAGGGCGCCGAGCCCAGCCCGCTGCGCCAGTGCCATCACCGGCACCAACCCGGCCGTGGACACCAGGTTCGGATCATCGAAATGCGCTGACTTCACATGGCAGACTCGCACTTACCGGATGCCCTTCTTCCAGGCACGAATGGACCCTTGAGAAGTCCTATCGTCCCAGGTCAGGAGGGCATTCGCGTCCCACGACCCACCCACGGCCGCGACCCCATCGGCGGATCAGGGGTGAGTCGACCGACCTCCGCGACGCCGTCAATGGGGTAACCATCGGCCCCTGTGCGATGGTTACGCAATCACTCGCGCCGGCAGCGCGGTGCCGGGGACGGCCCGAATGCCTCGGATTGGAAGCGGTGCAACGGCGCCCCTTAGGATCGGAGTCCTATGAGAAGAGCCGGCCGCCGCGTCGTTCTGGCTGTCGTCGTCCTGACCGTCGCTGCGGGCGTCGGCACGGCGATCGTGTCCCGTTCCGCCGGACCGGCGGACACGAGCGACTTCCGGGGTGTGAACTGGGCGGACCCCCGCGACAACTACGCCTCGGACGAGCTCGTGCCGTCGGGCCTGAACGTCGAGGACGACTACGACGCCACCTTCCAGCGGGCATCCGCGATCGTGGGCGAGTTCGGGAAGGAGCTGGACGCCAACACGGTCCGGCTGCCGATCAACCCCGCGAGCGTGGGGACCGCCTGGTGGGCCTCGTACCAGGGCGCCATCGACGCCGCGACTGACAGCGGCTTCAAGGTCATCGTCAGCTACTGGGAGGCCGACGACGCCAAGGACGGCCAGGTGGATGACCCGGCCGCCTTCGACGCCATGTGGGACACCGTCGTCGAGGCATACGCGAAGAACCCTCGCGTGTACTTCGAGCCCATGAACGAACCGTTCGGCTACACCCTCGACGCGTGGGTCGATCTCACTTCGTCGTGGCTGGACGAGCACCAAGAGGTACCGCGCCAGCGGGTGGTCATCTCCGGGACCGGGTACAACGACGACGTCACCGGCGTGGGTGCGGCCTCCGAGCTCAGCGGCACCCTCCTCTCGCTGCACTTCTACGGCTTCTGGGCGGACCACACCACCGAGGAGGAGTGGCGGGCGAACCTGCTGCCGCGCATCGGCGACTATGGGTTCCGCACGATCGTCGACGAGGCCGGCGCGGCGATGACCACGGGTCTCAACTATGGCAACCATGAGGGCGACGTCTCCACCTCCTACCTCGGCGCGCTCACCCAGACCGCGCGGGAGCAGCGCATGGGCATCGTCTACTGGCCGGGGCTGAGGACCGGGGACGCGTTCTCGCTGACCGAGCTCGAGGCAACCGGCGACCTCGTCGTCACCAATGAGAGCGGTCTGGCGCAGCTGAGGTGGGGGTGGGGGCTCAGCGAGGACGAGCAGCTGAACGACCAGCCGCCTGCGCCGCCCGGCGGGGAGCTGCGCACCGCGGCCGGCGGGCGGTGTCTCGACGTGCCCGGCTTCTCCACCACCGTCGGTACCGAAGTCGCCCTGTGGGACTGCAACGGTGGCGGCAATCAGTCGTGGAGCTGGACTGCCGACAAGTTGCTGACGGTCTACGGCACCATGTGCCTGGCCATCGGCGGGGACGGGTCCAGCGCGGGAAACCCTGCGATCATCACCGACTGCACCGATGCGGCCGACCAGACCTGGGAGCTGAACGACGACGGCTCCATCACCAACGGCGCCCACCCGGAGCTCTGCCTCGGAGCGACCGGCGACGGGACTGGCAGCGGCACCCAGGTCGCTGTCCAGGACTGCAGCGGGCAGCCCGGCCAGCAGTGGACCCGCCCGTAGTCACGGACCAAACCTGCGGCTCTCTCCTGGGACGTCTCGGGAGGCCGGCGCAGTTCACGCGCCACCCCAGGGCCGGCGTCGCTGCCTTCAGACCGCGAGCCCGCGGCGAGGTGTGCGTCAGGCTGGGCTCCCGGTCGGCGGAGAGGCGGCCGCCGCGGCGAGGGAGCCGGACGCCTCGGCAGCCGGCGCGTATCGCAGCAGCGCCGCGCCATGTGCCTCCAGCTCGACGGCAAGCGCCGAGCTCCCCGGCAGGACACCCCGTGTGCCGCTGTCGCGTCTGACGGCTCCCGTCGGGACGCGTCGCCCGGTCCACAGCTCGCGGACCTCTCCCTCGGGGTGCGCCGGGAGGTCCACCGAGCGGCAGTCCACGGTGACGGGAAGGGGGACGCCGCCGAGGTTGAATGCGGCGACGTACGCGACTCCCCCTGGCCCGTGGGCAGTCCAGAGCACCAACGGGTCCTCGCGCAGCACCTCGCGGTTGCCCCACGAGGTCGTCAGGATCTCGAGGACGTCACTCCGGGTGAACAGCGCGATCGTGCGTGGGTCGGACGTCGGGAGGTCTCCACCAAGCATGAGCGGCGATCGAGCCATGACCCAGAGCGTCAAGACGGTGACTCGCTCGGCGGGCGTGAACCCGTCGTCACGCGGGGTGCCACGCTCCGCCCGGATGCCGATCCGGCCAAGGGGGAGCATGTCGGCGTCGGGCCATCCACCGTCCCCGGCGAACGGTGCCCAACGAGCGAGCCTGGCGAAGTTGGCCTCGACATCCTCCCAGCGGTCCCACAAGTCGTCACACACCCGCCACATCGTCGCGTGCGAACGAAGGTGCTCAGCATGCGCGAGAGAGAGATCGCGTCCCGGCGAGAGGCTGAGCTGCATCGGGCGGCCACAACGTGCGATCGCCCGGGCGTACGCCTCGATGTCTGCGGACTGGTACGGCCAGAGCATGTCGTCGGCCTTGATGAAGTCGACGCCCCACTGCGCGTAGAGCTCCAGCGTCGAGTCGTAGTAGGCCTGCGCGGCCGGGTGCGCGTGGTCAAGCCCCAGCATGTGGGGGTTCCACTCGCAGACGTTTCCCCAGTCGGCCACGTCCCCGGCTCGCACGTGGGTGCCGGCGACGGTCAAGCCGAGCTCCACCGCGCGCCGCGGGATACCGCGCATCACGTGGATGCCGCACCGCAGTCCCAGGTCGTGAATCCGCTTCGCGAGCGGCCCGAAGCCGGCCCCGCCGCGGGCGCTGGGGAAGCGGGACAGTGCTGGCAGGAGCCGCCCGTTCTTGTCCATCGACAGCTCCGCGCCCGCGTTGTACCCGTGTGGGAGCGGCGAAGGGTCGGACCAGTCGATGTCGACGACCACGGTGTCCCAACCATGTTCGAGCAGGTGTTCTGCCATGAACTCCGCGTTCGACAGGACCTCCGCCTCGGTGACCGTCGTGCCGTAGCAGTCCCAGCTGTTCCAACCCATCGGCGGCCGTTGCCGAGTCATGGGATCCACCCTGAGGACCTCTCTGCCGTTTGGAGCGCCGATCGGAAGATGTGGGTCAGCCGTCGAGTGTCCGGGCACGACACCATCTCACCTCTGAACAGGCTGTCGAGATGCTGGTCGGCCACCTGACCGGGCTCTCTGCAGTGCCGATGCGCCTCGATCGGCCTGATCCAGCGTCGTCGCGATGGACCCTGCACCGGATCCACGGTGGGGCTCCGGGTACCGGCAGGCGGCTTGTCCAGAGACGCAGTACCGTGATCGCAGGGGCCAGGTCACGTTTTGACAACAGTTCGGTAGATAGTTGACATTAGTACCTACGCCTGGTTTGCTTGCGCCACATCGAACGGCAAGGAGGACGACGATGGCGCGCACCGCGGCGGAGATCCGTCGGTCGAACGTCTTCGTCGTGATCCGTGCGCTGCATGCCCGCAAGGCTGGGGTGAGTCGACGGGAGCTCGCCGATGTGACGGGCCTGAGCTCTGCGACGGTATCGACGATCTGCACCGAGCTGATGGAGTTCGGTCTCATCTCCGAGGCGCGACGGTTGCGTGCGGCGGCAGGCCGTCCCACGGCGCAGCTCATCCTCGACCCGAACCACGGCGTGCTGATCGGCGTCGACGTGGCCGAGACCTACGTCCACGTCGACTCGTTCGACGCGTCGTTGACCGCGATGACGAGCACCGAGCTGGCGATCGACGTTCACGACAGGGCGCCGGAGCTCGTCGTCTGCCGCGTGCGCGAGGCGATCCTCGTCGAGACTGCTCGCCACGCCGACAGCCGGCTGCTCAGCATCGGCGTCTCGATCCCGGGACAGGTCGACCAGAAGGGCGGCGCGTCGGTCTTCGCCCATAACTGGGACTGGCACAACGTTCCGTTGCTGCAGATGCTCGGCGACGCCTTCGAGGCACCGCTGTACTTGGAGAACCCCCTCAAGGCGATCGCCCTCGCCGAGCTGTGGAGCTCAGCTGATCGCAGCAACCAGACCTTCGTCTCGCTCAACCTCGGTACCGGGGTGGGCGCGGGCATTGCGATCGAGGGAGCTCTGCTGCGCGGCCGAACGAACAGCGCGGGCGAGTGGGGCCACACGACACTGGTCGCCGACGGACGGGCGTGCCGGTGCGGGTCTCGCGGCTGCGTGGAGGCGTACATCGGTGCGCCCGGCATCCTCCAGACCCTGCGCGAGCTCCACCCCGAGAGTCGGATCCTGCACGGTGACGACCAGACCCAGACGATCGAGGCACTGGCTGCGGCCGTGCGGTCCGGCACCCCGGAAGCCCTCGACGTGCTCGAGGTGGTGAGCCACCAGCTCGGTCTCGCGATGGCGTCTCTGGTCAACCTGCTCAACCCGGACGCGGTGATCGTCGGCGGCTGGGTCAGCCGGCGACTTGGCCCCGATCTGCTGGAGCGGGCGCTGCCGCACATTCGGACCCACGCGCTGCCGACCCCGGTCAACGCCGTGTCGTTCGAGGTCGCGTCGGACCGGGCGAACTCAGTGAGCCTCGGGGTCGCGATCTTGGCCCTGGAGGGATACGTGAACTCCGTCTCGGACGGCTACGCCAACGAGGAGGTGCAGCCGCTTCGAGGCTGGCTCCACTAGCACACAGCACCGCAAGCGGAGCGGATCGACGATAACTCCACGCAGCATCTCCACCCGGAGGCGCGGCGCCGCTCCAAACCGCAGAGAGGCGGAAGCATGAGCACGAAGAGGACCCTCGGAGCCAGTGCTCGAATGGTCGCGATCGCGGCAGCGGGTGCGCTGACACTGACCGCGTGCGCCCAAGGTGGTGGGAACGATGAGAGCCCAAGCGGCCCGACGACGCTGAAGATGGTCGTGTGGGGCGGCGACGTCGACAAGGCCACCTACCAGGAGCGAGTGGACCTGTTCGAGGCGTCGCAGGACGCCATCACGATCGACTTGCAGCTCATCCCGGGCGACCAGTACGAGCAGAAGGTTCAGACCATGATCGCTGGCGGCGACGGCCCGGACATCCTGGAGGTCGCAGAGGGCGTCAACGTCTACTCGTCGAAGAACCAGATCATCCCCCTCGACGACTTGATCGCCTCGGCCGGTCTCGACCTCGAGGAGCGGTTCGGCCCGGTGGGAACCCTGTACTCCTACCAGGACAGCGTGTACGCGATCCCGGACCGCTCCGGCGCCATGATCGTCTACTACAACAAGGACCTGTTCGACGCGGCTGGCGTCGAGTACCCAAGTGCCGACTGGAGTTGGGAGGACGCGCACAGCGCCATGGAGGCGCTCACCGTTCCCGGTGAGCAGTGGGGCTACGCAGGGGCCGGCTGGTGGCCGCAGTGGTGGAGCCTCGCGTATCAGAACGGCGGTCAGATCATCGACGACGAGGGCCGCCCGGCGGTCGACTCGCCCGAGGTGGTCGAGGCGCTGCAGTGGGCGAACGACCTGGCGTACGTGGACCACGTGGTGCCGACGCCCGCGGAGTACGCGGACATGGGTCCGGACATGGGCGGCGACCCGGCGTTCGCCGCGCAGAAGGTCGCGATGAACACCACCGGCTTCTGGGCGATCAGCGGGCTGCTGGAGGTGGACTTCAACTGGGACATCGCACCCATGTGGGGCGGTGAGCAGCAGGCGGTCTCGGCCTTCGGTTCCGGCCTGGCGATCTCCCGCGACAGCGAGAGCCCCGAGCAGGCGTTCCAGGCGATCGACTTCCTCACGGACGCCGAAGCCCAGGCGGTCATCATCAAGAATGCGCAGGACGTGCCTGCCAACCTCGAGGTGCAGCAGTCCGAGGCGTTCCTGTCCCCGGAGTGGACGACACGTGAGGTCAACATGGGCGCATTCGGTGAGTCGGCCGCCTTCGTCTTCACCGCACCGCTCGTCCCCGAATGGAACGAGATGCAGGCCGCCTTCGACGACAACCTGGGCACCTTCTGGAACGAGGGCGGGGACGCGGCCGCTCAGCTCGCCATCATCCAGACGCAGCTTGAGTCCATCATCCAGCCCGCGAGCTGATGACTCAGGTCCTCGGCGAGGCCGTGGGTGCGGTGCGGGCGGAGGTCCCGCGCCGTACCCGCGGCCGGGGCACCCCTCGCCGGAAGCTGACGAAGCGAGGCAGGTCTGAGGCGCGGTTCTTCTGGCTGTTCATCTCGCCGTGGCTCATCGGCTTCGTCGGGTTCCTGCTCGGCCCGATGATCGCCTCGATATACCTCTCCCTCACCGAGTGGGACTCCTTCACACCCGCGAAGTTCGTTGGCCTCGACAACTACGTCCACGCCCTGACTCAGGATCCGATCTTCTGGAAGGCGTTGACCAACACCTTCTACTACGCCCTCGTCTCGGTGCCGCTGGGACTGGCGGTCGGTGTGTGGCTGGCCAACCTGCTCAACAAGAAGGTCAGGGGCCGCAAGCTCTTCCGGACCATGATCTACCTGCCAACGCTGGTGCCGCTGGTCGCGACGGCGATGGTGTTCAAGATGGTGCTCGCACCGTCCGGTCCGCTGAACGACCTGCTCGGAGTCCTCGGCATCAACGGGCCGGACTGGCTTCTCGACCCCACGTGGGTCAAGCCTGCGCTCATCGTGCTTTCCGCCTGGGGCGCGGGCGGAGCGACCGTCCTGCTCCTGTCGGCGATGAACAGCATCCCGCGCGAGTTCTACGAGGCGGCCGAGATCGACGGTGCCGGCCCCATCCGACAGTTCTGGTCCATCACGTTCCCGCAGATCACCCCGATCATCTTCTTCAACCTCATCATGGGTCTGATCGGTGCCTTCCAGATCTTCAGCCAGGTCTACATCCTCACCTCGGGCGGCCCGGACAACGCCAGCATGACCATGGTCCCGCTGCTGTTCCGCGAGGCGTTCTCCTTCTACCACTTCGGCTACGCGTCGGCGATCGCCTGGCTCCTGTTCGTCGTGATCACCGGGTTCACGGCCATCGCCTTCCGCACGTCGCGCAAGTGGGTCTTCTACGAGACGAAGGTGCGGTGATGGCCACAGCGATCCAGGTACCACCGGTGGCCCCAGGGCTTCCGGGGCAGACGCCGTCGCAGGATCGGTTCACCTCGGCCCGGACGCTCAAGGCGTTCCGGGCGTCACCGGCCACCTACGGCGCGCTGCTCGTCGTCTCGACCATCTTCTTCGTGCCGTTCGTGCTCATGGTCTCGATCGCGCTGTCGAGCGACGCGACCAGCGCCACCAACATGTTCACGATCATCCCGACCGAGTTCAATTGGTCCAACTTCACGCACGTCTTCACAGCGACCGGACTCCCGGTCGGGCGCTTCGTGATCAACTCAATCGTCATCGCGACGCTCTCGGCGGTCGGCCAGGTGCTCTCGTCCTCGCTGGTCGGCTACGCCTTCGCACGCTTGCGTGCCCCGGGCAAGAACGCCATGTTCATCGTGGTCCTGGCCACGATGATGATCCCTGCCCAGATCACGATGATTCCGCAGTTCCTGCTGTTCAAGGAGCTCGGCTGGGTGAACACCTTCCTGCCGCTGATCGTGCCGAACTTCTTCTCCAACGCGTTCAATGTGTTCCTGGTGCGCCAGTTCGTCTCGCGGGTCGCCAGCGAGCTCGACGAGGCCGCGCAGGTGGACGGCCTCGGCTACTTCGGGATCTACCGGCGGATCATCCTGCCGATGATGTGGCCGATTCTTACCGCGATCGGCATCTTCACCCTGACGTTTGCGTGGGGTGACTTCATGGGTCCGCTCATCTACCTGAACCAGGAGGACATGATGCCGCTGGCGCTGGGCCTGCAGTACATGACCTCGACGAGCAACGCGATGCAGCTGCCCCCGTGGAACCTGGTCCTGGTCGGGTCGATCATCCTGACCGCGCCCATGCTGCTCATCTACTACTTCGGTCAGAAGTACCTGTACGAGATGAACGTCTCCGGCGGAAGCGCAGGCGTGAAGTGACAGTACGGCTCGACACGAGCGTCGAGCTCACGACCTCCGGGATCGTGCTTGATGGCGAGGAGCAGGTGCTGCTGTGCGCCTCGTTGTTCTACTTCCGCCTGCCGAGGGAGGTCTGGGCGTCGCGGCTGGCGCAGGTCCGGGCGTCCGGGTATCGCGTCATCGACGTGTACCTGCCGTGGAACTTCCACGAGACGGCTCCCGGTGAGTGGGACTTCTGCGGTCGGCGTGACGTCGCGGCGTTCCTCGACCTCGCGCACGATGCCGGTCTGGCCGTCATCGCACGGCCCGGGCCGTACATCTGCTCGGAGTGGGACGGCGGCGCCCTGCCGGCGTGGCTCTCCCTCACCGAGGGGCTCCGGGTCCGGCAGGCCGAGCCGCTCTACCTCGACGCGGTGCGGCGCTGGTTCGACCAAGCCCTCCCGCTGCTCGCCGAGCGGCAGCACGGGCGCGGTGGGAGCGTGATCGCCGTCCAGCTCGAGAACGAGCTCGACTTCTTCGACACCGAGGACCGCACGGCGTACCTCACGGCGCTACGGGACATGGCGCTCGAGCACGGGATCAGGGTCCCGCTGATCGCGTGCGCCGGCCAGGGCGACCTGGCCGGCGCGACCGGGGACGTCCCCGGTGTGGTACCCGCGTGCAACTTCTACCCCTCCGACCGTTCGCCGTTCGTCGAGGTCGAGGTCCGCCCGTACACGGAGCTGCTCGCCGCACGCGGCCTGCCGCTCATGGTCACAGAGACCAACCGGGCCCACGTGACGCTGCGCCGGCTCCTGGTGAGCGGGGCCCGGGTCATCGCGCCCTACCTGCAGGCCTCGGGCTACAACTTCGGCTACTACCCGTCCACCGGCAACTGGGGAGACCCAGGGTGCTTCATGTCGCACGACTACGACTTCGGCGGGTACCTGTCGCCCCTCGGCGAGCCGCGCCCGGAGATGGCGCAGGCGCGGACCCTCTGTGCCGTCGTTCGAACGCTGGGTCCGCGCCTGGCGGGGGCACGTCCCGAGGCCGCCGACGGCGCCTACCGCACCGCCGCACCCACGAGCGACTCACCGTCGCGGCTGGTGCTCGCCGGTGGTGGCTCGGTGATGGGCATGACGAACCTCGGGGCCGAGTGGTCCGAGGCGACCCTGCCCGCGGCGGGCGCGGTGCCTGAGGTGACCGTCGCTCTGGCCCCCCACTCGTGCACCTTCGTGACCCGGGACCTGTCACTCGACGGCTTCGACCTGCCCGGCACGCTCCTGCTCGCGACGGCCGACGTCGTCGGCGCGGGTGCGCACGGGCTGGAGCTCGCCGCCCTCGGGCCGAGCGTGATCGTGCTCGGCATCCCCGGCATCCCCGGCAGCGTCGCAACCGAGCTCGCCGCACCTGCTCCGGGTGCCCCCGTGCTCTCGACCGTGCGAGCGGGCTCTGTGTCGTGGGACGTCGTCGTGCGTCACCCCGAGGACGTCCCAGGGCCGGACGGTGCACCGGGGCCCTCGTTCCCAGCGCAGGCAGGGGAGGCGCGGCGCCTCGACCGCGCCGTCCGTCTGGAGCTCGAGACCCGGACCGGCCGGGCGTCGCGGCACGAGCTGCCCCCGGCCTCGGAGGCCGTGGGGGTGCACCGCGGACGCACGCACTACGCCGCATGGGTCGGCGGGGTCGCCGAGCTGCTCATCGAGGGTGCCGGGGACATCGTTGACCTCGCACTCGACGGCCGCGCCATGCCGACCCTCGCGAATTTCGGCGCAACTGTGGTCGTCCCAACCGACGACGCCACCCACCTCACGGCGACCGCGGAGACATGGGGGCACGCGAACTTCGACGACGTGCGGCTGCCGGGGCTGCGCATCGGCGCGCTCCGCGGCCTCGGCCGCGTCTGGTCCGTGACCGCACGCCAGGACGTGACCGCCGGGTGGACGGTCGACGGCGGCACGCAGTGGGCAGGGGAGCCCGCCCCCCAGCGGTCGCTGGGCGGCTGGAGCAGCACACGGCTCGGCCGCCCCATCACCTACCGGCGCGTCCTCGAGATCGTGGGCGACCACCGGGCGCTGCATCTGACAGGCCTGGGCGGTGCGGTCCACGTGGCCGTCGACGGCGTGGAGCACCTCGTCACGCCGGAGGACCCCTGGCTCCACCTGGACCCGGGGAGCGGGCGGGAGGTCGCGGTCACTGGTCCGCACGCACCCGGGGTGCTGGGACGCGCGGAGCTGCTGCACCTTGAGCCGGTGCGCGGCTGGGACGTCCTGGCGCAGGACGATGGCGAGCTCCTCACCCTCGCGCAGCGGAGCGCCCCGTCCACGCCGACGGACCTGCCGCTGCGGCTCGACGCGGGGGACGAGGTGTGGGTCGAGATGAGCGTGCCCGCGGGCGGCTGCTCCATCCGGTTCGAGGGGCGGCAGGTCCGCGTCAGCGCGTTCGCGCACGCCGAGCTCCTGGGACGTGTGTGGCTCGAGGACGACGCCCGTCCGCGATTCACGGGCGGCGATCCGAGCCGGGTCTGGCTCCCCGCCGCGTGGAACGAGGGAACGATGCGTCTACACGTCCATGCGACCGCGGGCGACGGTGCTCCCGCGCTGGACGCCGTGCTCGTCACGCCGAGTCAGGAGTGATGACGGCAGCAGGCTCCCCGCACCACCGACACACAGGAGTGTTCATGTCTGCGCGCCCCACCCACGAGTCCGTCGTCGTCCCCACCGGTGTGCGGCCGGCACGCTTCCGGCCCCCGGCGAGCACGTCAGACGCCCCGGTGCTGAGCCTCGACGGCCCGTGGCGGTTCCGTCTCTTCCCCGAGGCGGTCACCGGTGCCGACCCCGCGGAGCCCGGCGACGGCTGGGACACGCTCGAGGTCCCGGGGCACTGGCAGCTGGCGGAGGCGCCGGACGCGTGGCCCTACGGACGGCCCGCCTACACGAACGTCCTCTTCCCGATCCCGGTCGACCCGCCGCGGGTGCCGCGGGCGAACCCCACGGGTGAGTACCGCCGCACCGTCACGGTTCCGTCGGCGTGGCGGGCGGACGGCAGAGTAGTGCTGCGCTTCGAGGGCGTCGACTCCTGGTTCGAGGTGGCTGTGAACGGCCAGGTGCTGGCGCAGTCCCACGGCTCGCGGCTGCCGACCGAGGTGGACGTCACGGACGTCCTGACGGGCAGCGAGGACGTGCTGGCGGTGCGGGTCACGCAGTGGTCGGCCCAGACCTACGTGGAGGACCAGGACCAGTGGTGGCTCTCCGGCATCTTCCGCAGCGTGAGCCTGGAGCACCGTCCCGCGGGCGGCGTCGAGCACGTCGCCGTGATCTCCGACTACGACCACGTCACCGGCGACGGCGAACTACGGGTCGACGTCGACGGAGGGGCCGATCGGGTTGCCATCCGGGTGCCCGAGCTCGGCGTCGAGACCTGCGCTGGCGCGACCCTGCGCGTCCCGGTCGAGCCGTGGAGCGCGGAGAGCCCACGCCTGTACGACGTCGTGGTGTCGACTCCCGCTGAGACGGTGACCCTGCGGGTCGGGTTCAGGACGGTGACCACCGAAGGCGGTGTCTTCCGCGTCAACGGCGCGCCCGTGAAGCTCTACGGCGTCAACCGGCACGAGTTCGAGCCGACCCGCGGGCGCGCGGTCACTCCCGAGACGATGCTCTCCGACGTGCTGCTCATGAAGGAGCACCACGTCAACGCGGTGCGGACCAGCCACTACCCGCCGCACCCGCACTTCCTCGACCTGTGCGACGAGTACGGGCTGTACGTCATCGACGAGAACGACCTCGAGACCCACGGCTTCGAGCCGCTCGGGTGGCGGGGCAACCCCACCGACGACGAGGCGTGGGAGGCCGTCCTGGTGGACCGGGTGACGCGCATGGTGCGCCGCGACGCCCACCACCCGAGCGTCGTCCTGTGGTCGCTGGGCAACGAGGCGGGCACCGGCCGCAACGTCGCTGCGATGGCGCGTTCGGTCCGCGAGCTGGACGCCTCCCGACCCCTGCACTACGAGGGCGATCGGTCGAGCGAGCACGTCGACGTGTACTCGCGCATGTACGCGACCAGCCGGGAGGTCGCGCTGATCGGGCGCGGTGTCGAGGACGCGCTGCCCGACGGCGCGCTCGACAGCCGTCGCCGCGGCATGCCCTTCGTGCTGTGCGAATTCGCCCACGCGATGGGCAACGGCCCGGGTGGGTACACCGACTACCTCGACCTGGTCGACGCGCACCCCCGCCTCATGGGCGGATTCGTCTGGGAGTGGATCGATCACGGCATCGCGACCCGCGCCGCGGACGGCACACCGTTCCACGGCTACGGCGGGGACTTCGGCGAGGAGCTGCACGACGGCACCTTCATCGCCGACGGCCTGCTGCTGCCGGACCGCACCCCGTCGCCCGGCCTGGTCGAGCTGGCAGCCGCGTACGCACCGGTGCGGATCGGGCCGGCTCCCGGCCGGGACCGCGCTCTCGAGGTCCGCAACCGGTACGCGTTCACGACCACCGAGCACGTACGTCTCACGTGGACCCTGGTCGCTGACGGCGATCTGTTGGCGGGCGGCGAGCTGGACGTGGTGCTCGCACCGGGCGAGTCCCGGGTGCTCGACGCCGACGACGTCGTGGGCGACGCCCTCGACCAAGTCGAGCACGAGGGTGCCGTGTGGTGGGTCGTCCGTGCCGTCCGTCGGGAGGGCTCCCCCGGCGCCGGGCCGGGCGTGGCGCCAGCCGGAGTTCCCGCCGAGCTCGGCGCCGGCCAGGTCCTGCTGCGGGTCGCAGCCCCGCTGCCGGCTCCCGCCGGGACGATCATGCGGACGCCGGAGGGGTACGCCGTCGGACCGGTGGTCCTCGACGAGGCCGGGCGTCCCCGAAGCATCGGTGGGACCCCGGTACGCCTGGCTCGGGTCGACGCGTGGCGTGCCCACACCGACAACGACGCGCGCCGGTCCTGGGACGCCCCGATCGCCGATGGCGAGGCGTGGGCCCGGGCTGGTCTGGAGCGCCTGCACGAGCGGGTCGACACGGTGGAGCTGGAGGGCGACGCTCTTGTGGTCACGGCCCGGACCGCAGGCGCGGCCAGCGACTGCGGGTTCACCGTGCGCTACGAGTGGCGCGCCGTCGACGCGACGTCCGCCGACCTCGTAGTGCAGATGCGACCCGAGGGGCGCTGGCCGGGGAGCGTCGCTCGCCTCGGGTGGCTCCTAGGACTCGAGCAGCCCCGCGCCGGCGCAGTCACCGTGGACTGGGCCGGGCTCGGCCCTGGCGAGTCCTACGCGGACTCGGCGCGCGCCGCGCTCGCGGGCCGGTGGCAGCACACTGTCGACGAACTGCAGACCCGGTACACGCATCCGCAGGAGAACGGGGCGCGCCGTGGCGTCAGCCGCGCCACGCTCGGTCTGGCAGCCGGGCCGCTGACGGTGACGGCGGGCCAGGTGCGGGTGGGCGGCACCACCGTCCACGGCGTCGAGCTCACGGCGCGGCCATGGTCGGACGTGGCCCTTCACCGCGCCGCCCACCCCTACGAGCTCGTGCCCGACGGCGCGCTCTGGCTCCACCTCGATGCCGCCCAGCACGGTCTCGGCTCGGCCGCGTGCGGCCCGGGCGTGCTGCCCGACGCGACCCTGCGCCCCGCGCCCGTGACGCTGCAGCTGCGGATCACCGCGGGCTGACGACGGTTCTGCCACCCGACGGACCCGACCGAGGAGACCGATGCCGACGACCACTTCACCCCGCCCACCCCGGGGCTGGAACAGCTGGGACGGTGGTTTCCAGTCACCGTCGCAACGGGGAGCGGTTCGGGGAGGCTAGCAGTGTGGTGAAGAGCTCCGCGGGTGTGTGGTCGTCGAGGACGGCCCTGGGGCGGTGGTTGATCTCGTTCTCGACGGCTCGCAGGTGCTCGGCGGCCTCCTGCCGGTAGCCGAGCGGTGCCTCCGCGACCGTCCATGACAGCCGCGGCTCGGCCTCGCCGATGCCGAGCCGCCCCTCGCTGTGGTGCTCGAACCGGGGTGCCGAGGAGCGGACCGTCACATGAGCTCCTTCGTGCGTGCCAGTGCCTCGCCCGCGGCGGCCACCTGTGCGTCGGAAGCCATCGTGAGGGCCTCACGCACGGTCAGGTCCGAACGCCATCTGCGCTGCGCCGACCACTGCTCCGCGAAGGGGTAGGCCACCTCGGTGAGGGCGGCCATGAGCGCCCGGTGAGCCGCCTCGTCGTCGATCACCGCCGCCATCGTGCTGTCGAGCCCGAGCGGTGCGGGCTGCGCGCTCGGCTCCGGCAGGTGCGAGTCGAGCTCGTGACGACCCGAGCCGAGATGGACGACCGTGTCGTCCGACGGCATGCGCACCCGGGCCGTGGTGTTGGGTGGCACCGTCAGCTCAAGGTGGAAGACGTCGTCCGCCCAGCGCCATGCGACGGCGACCGTGCCGTAGCCGGTGTCCAGTGACGCTCGGGCGGCGCGGATCCGCCCTCCGGGCAGCGGCGCGACGTCAATCACCTGATAGCCCGGCTCCGCCGGCGCGATGCCGCCGATCCGGCGGTGCATCCAGTCGGCGACGGCGCCGAGGGCGTAGTGGTTGAACGACGTCATCTCACCCGGGTTGATGCTCCCGTCGGGCAGCATCGAGTCCCAGCGCTCCCAGATGGTCGTCGCTCCCATCGTCACCGGGTACAGCCACGAGGGGTTCTCCGTCTGCTGCAGCATGCGGTAGGCGGCATCGAGCCGGCCGGTGTCAGTGAGCACGTCGAGAAGCAGCGGCGTGCCGACGAAGCCGGTGCTGATCCGGTATCCGCTAGCCCGGACCAGCTCCGCCAGCCTGGCGCCGGCGCCGTCGGCCACCTGCCCCTCTACGAGGCCGAACTCCACTGCCAGGGCGTAGGCGGTCTGCGCATCGGACATCATGCGGCCCGACGGGGTGACGAAGGCGTCCGCGAAGGCGGCTCGCACCCTGGCGGCGAGGTCGCCGTAGGCGTCGGCCTCCGCGGTGCGGCCGAGCACGGCCGCTGCGTCGGCGACCAGCTGGGCTGATCGCGCGAAGTACGCGGTCGCGACGATGTCCGGGTCGCACTGGGCGGCGAATGGGTCGTCGGGCGGGGCGGAAGGGTCGAGCCAGTCGCCGTACTGCATCCCGCCGGTCCACAGGAGGTCGTCCCCCGTGCGCCGGTGGATGGCGTCGACCCATGCCCGCATGCTCTCGAACTGCCGCTCGAGCACGTCCCGGTCGCCGAAGTGCTGCCACAGCACGGTGGGCACCACCGTCGCCGCGTCGCCCCAGGCGGCCGCCGGCGTTGGACGCCCGGGCAGAACGTCCGGCACGACGTGCGGCACGACGCCGTCGTTCCGGGCCTGCTCGACCGCGAGGTCGCGCAACCAGGACCCGAGGAAGGCCGTGGTGTCGTACAGGTAGCTCGCGGTCGGCGAGAAGACCTGGATGTCGCCGGTCCAGCCCAGCCGCTCGTCACGCTGCGGGCAGTCGGTCGGTAGCGCGACGAAGTTGCCGCGCATGCCCCAGACAACGTTGCGGTGCAGCTGGTCGAGGAGCTCGTCCCCCGTCTCGAGGGTCCCGGTCCGGACCATGTCACTGTGCACCACCACGGCCGTGACGGACTCGGCGTCGAACTCCCCGGGCCACCCCGTGACCTCGGCGTAGCGGAAGCCGTGGAACGTGAACGTCGGCGACCACTCCTGCGGGCCGGTGCCGGCCAGGGTCCAGCGGTCCGTAGCGGCGGCGAGGCGCAGGGGCCGGGTACCGAGCTCACCGTGCTCGAGGACCTCCGCGTGGCGCAGGGTGATGGTGGTGCCCGCCGGACCGTCGGCAAGGAGCCGGAGCCACCCGACGACGTTCTGCCCGAAGTCCAGGATCGTTGCGCCGGACGGGCTCGTGATGACCTGCTGGACGGCGAGGTGCTCGTGGGTGCGCACGGGAGGCGACCAAGCAGGCACGAGGCGATCGAGGCTGCCCGCGACGACGAGGGCCTCGCGAGCGTCGGGGAGCGACAAATCCGGATCCTTGAACGCCTGGTCCTCGAGGCGCGAGTCGTACACCTCGCCCTGGTAGATGCTGGCGGACGTCGTGGGCCCGGCCACGCCGGCCTGCCAGCTCGCGTCGGTACCAACGACGCTCACGCGACCATCGGCGTGCGTGAGGCGCACCTGCGCACACAGGGCGAGCTCGCCGAGCCAGCGCCGCGTCGCCTGGCCGGACAAGCCATAGCGCTCGCCGAACCACCCCTCGGCGACGGTGGCGCCGAGGACCGCAGGGGTGCCGGGGGTCAGCAAGTCGGTGATGTCGAATGTCTGGAACGCGAGCAGCGCGTCGTACGACGTCCAGCCCGGGGTCAGGACCTCGTCACCGACCACCACCCCGTTGACGACGAGCTCGTAGAGCCCGTGGGCGGTCGCTGAGACCGTGGCGGAGACCACGTCCGCCGGGACGTCGAGCACGCGCCGGAACCGGGCGGTGCCGCGATCCGGCCGCTTCTGCGGGGCCTCGATGAAGGACGCCGCCCAGTCCCGGCCACTCAGCGGGCCGGTCTCGAGATGGATCCACTCCGACGGCGCCGAGGACGACCCGTCGACCCCCACGACCGAGACACGGAGGTCCGCGCTGTCGTAGTCGGTCAGCGCGGCGAACGGCCACGGGACCCGCAGCGAGGTGTCGCCGTCGACGCGGTGCGCCGTCGTGATGCCGTCCCGACGGAGCTCGCACACGGCGGCCGCCTGTCGCCACCCTTGTCGCGTCGTGGCTGTCGACCACGACAGGCCCGGCGCACCCGTGTGGAGGTACCGCGGCCTCCCGCGATCCCCTGCCCACACGCGGCTGACGGCGAGGTCCGCCGCATCGTGCCTCTCGTCTGACATCCAGCACTCCTTGGGTGGTGGTCGGGTGAGGGATGCGCGGGTCGGCGGCGGCGCTCTGGGACGGGCCCGGGCGGTAGGTCCGCGCCGCTCAGCCCTTGACGGCGCCCGCGGTCATGCCGGTGACGATCTGGCGATTGAAGAAGATGAACATGACGAGCGGCGGGATCGTGATCAGGAAGATGTCCATGAACAGCAGGTTCCACGTCGTCTGGCACTGGCGCACGAAGTGCAGCTCTTCGATGGCCGCGAGGACCCGCTCGCGAGTGGCCGGCGCGACGATCTCCGGGCGGTTGAGCACGTTCGAGACCGTGCCGATACCCACACCCGCGAGCCGTGCGACATCGACGACGGAGGCGCGCCGAACTTGTGCGGATACGCCAGTCATGCTCGCACAGTACCCTTCGGCCGGCAGTGCACCCGGGACCTGCCGGGCGCCCGGGGACAGGGCCTGTCGAGCTCGACGGGACCTCCCGCGCGCCCCCTGGCACCGGCCCTAGGCAGTGGCGACTCGCACTCAGTCGGCGCCTACGGGAACCGTGAGGGTCTCGCCCGGCGGGACTCGCCGGTACCGGGCGCCGAGGGCGAGGGCGCTGATCAGATGGTCGGCGAGCGCCCTACGTACCACTGGCCCGGTTGCAGGAGCTCGTAGGCGTTCACCAGCCGCAGCGCCCCGCCCTCGACGGGGTCGGCCAGCGTGTCCCACCCCCAGGTGTT
>Ga0209539_1000740_pt1 | contig 18300 bp, 19 predicted proteins | sample BarGraNGADG00312_2_FD_184499 | JGI IMG/M metagenome (GOLD analysis project Ga0209539, IMG submission 184499) | Arctic peat soil microbial communities from Barrow, Alaska - Barrow Graham LP Ref core NGADG0011-312 (SPAdes) (version 2) | ecosystem: Environmental > Terrestrial > Soil > Wetlands >... | reverse complement strand
CGGGAAAGACACATCCTTCCAGGTCATCGCGGACCAGAGGGTCATCGCCGAACGCTCGATGTACTGGGACGGTCGGCGGGGCGGCCACGATTCGATCGGGACGGACCTGCCGGCGAGGCAGTGGTTCCTGGCCGAAGGCTCGACGGACTGGGGGTACGATGAGTACGTCCTGGTCGAGAACCCCGGCAGCCAGGAGGCCAACGTCCTGGTCACGTGCATGACACCGACGGGCGCGGTCCCCCAGCCGACAGTGAAAGTCCCGGCGGGCTCGCGGTACACGCTCCACCTCAACAGCGTTCTTCCCTCCAAGGACGTGTCGGTCGAGGTCTCGTCCGACCAGGGCATCGTCGCCGAGCGCTCGATGTACTGGAACAACTCCTCCGGCAAGGCCGGGCACAACCAGATCGGCGTGCCGCAACCCAGGCAGCAGTGCTTCCTTGCCGAAGGTTCGACCGACTGGGGCTTCGACGAGTGGATACTCATCGAGAACCCGAATGCCACGGCCGCCAACGTCGGGGTCGAATACATGACCTCGACTGGCCTCGCTCCGCGCAACGCGCTCGTGCTCCCACCGATGAGCCGCTACACCATCCATGTCAATGCCGATCTGCAAGGCAAGGACACGTCCGCCCGCGTATACTCGAACATGCCGATAGTCGCCGAGCGTTCCATGTACTGGCACGCAGGCGGCGGCGGGCACGTCTCGTCAGGGCTGATGAAGTAGGCAAGTAAAAGGGGACAGGCACTTTCAACGCAAGCCACTATTGAAAACAGATGTTGAAAGTGCCTGTTCCCTTTATGCGTTGGCAGGAGAAGCACAAGTGTTATTGAAGATTCCATGGGTTGACCGTTCAAAGTGCAAGCGCGAGCTGGACTGTAAAGCTGCGCAGTATTGTAAGAAGAAAGCGTTCCAGGTGCAGCCTCCTTCATCGGACGAGCCGGGGTGCGCGGCGGACTTTCCGAGGGTCGACCTCGAGCAGTGCAAGCAGTGCGGGGATTGCGAAAAAGCATGCCCCGAGCACGCGGTGAAGATGGTATAGAATAGGCCGCGATGCAAGGCAAAGGCCTTGGCGATGGTAAGGGGGAAAGATGGCTGAAATACTCGAGATCACCGACAAGAACTTCGAGAATGAGATATCCAAGTCCGACAAGCCCGCGCTTGTGGACTTCTGGGCGCCGTGGTGCGGCCCGTGCCGGATGATGCACCCGGTCATAGAGGGCCTGGCGGACGAGCTGTCCGGCAAGGCGGTGATCGCGCGCTGCAACGTCGACGAGAACCAGGCGCTCGCGCAGAAGTTCGGGGTCACCGCGATCCCCACGATGATCGTCTTCAAGAACGGCCAGAAGTCGGAGACGATGATCGGCGTGACTTCCGCGGAGGAGATCAAGAAGAAGCTCGACTCCGTATAGTTAAGAGAATACTTTGCTTGAAATAAAGGGCTTCATCCCCAACACCATGCTCGATTGGGAGGGGATGCTCGCCTCGACGCTCTTCCTTCCAAGGTGCAACTTCCGTTGTCCGTTCTGCCAGAACGCGGAGCTCGTCCTTCGGCCCGAGCGCCTGGAGACAGTCCCGTTTTCCGTCATCTCCGATTACCTGCGCGAGAGGTCCGGCTGGGTCGAGGGCGTGTGCATCACCGGCGGGGAGCCGTGCCTGCACGAGGACCTGCCGCGGTTGTGCGCCGACCTTCAAGCCCAGGGGGTGCGGGTCAAGCTGGACACGAACGGCAGCCTGCCCGACGTCCTGGCGGCGGTGCTCGAGGATGGCAACGTCGATTACGTCTCGATGGACATCAAGGCGCCTGTCGAGTACGGCCCGTACAAGATCGCGACCGGCATCGACAGGACTGAAACGGTCCCGGCGGTGACCAGGAGCATCGAGATCCTGCAGACGTCGGGCATCGAGCACGACTTTCGGACGACCGTGGTGCCGCTGATGCACGGGCCGACCGAGGTAGCGAAGATAGCGGAGTACATCAAGGGGGAATCTCGGTTCGTCCTGCAGTACTTCAGCCCTCGTGACACGATCGACCCGCGGTTCTCGTCGCTCCGCCCGTTCACCGAAGAAGACATGAATGCGATGCTGAAGCAGGCGCAGCACTTCGTGCCCGGGACGGTCGTGCGCGGCGCTCCCGGGCAGATAAACCAGTAGTGATCGCGGCGTCCGCACCCCGCGGGCGTTCCTGGAGGCAGATTGAAGATACTTCCCGATTGCCACGTTTGTGCGATGAGGCAGATGCTGTCGGCCGCGAGGCTCGCCGGCGGGGACGAGGCGTTCCAGCACTGCTGCCTGCAGGAAGCCGCGCGCATGCTGGCCGGCGAGTCCCTCGACATCACCCCGCCGGAGGCCGGCGAGGGCCTGTACCGCATGGTGCGCGAGATGTCCGGCAACCCCGACCCCTTCGCAGCTCAGAAGCGCGAGCAGAACGAGGCGGTGATGGCCATCCTGCCCTGGCTTCGCGAGACTGTAGCCGGCGCGGACGACCCGCTGCTCATGGCGGTGAGGCTGGCCATAGCGGGCAACGTCGTGGACCCGGGGGCCCAGGCGTCGTTCGACCTGGAGAAGAGCGTGACCGAGGCCGTCGAGGGGGAGCGCGAGCTCGAGGAGTTTCCGGCGTTTGCCGAGCGGCTCGCCGGCGCGAAGAGCGTGCTGCTGATCGCCGACAACTCCGGGGAGATAGTTTTCGACCGCGTGCTCGTCGAGGTGATGCGCCGGCTGAAGGGCGACGAGATGGACATCACGGTCGCTGTGCGCGCGGCCCCGATCATCAACGACGTGACAGAGGTGGAAGCCAGGGACGTCGGGCTTCACGAGCTGGCGACCGTTATCTCGAGCGGGTCGGAGATGCCCGGGACAGTTGTCGCCCGCGCGACATTTGAGTTCAAGCGGGCGTTTGAGGCCGCGGACCTGGTCATATCGAAAGGCCAGGGGAACTGGGAGACGCTCGAGGACAGCGAGCGAGAAGTTTTCTTCATGTTTCAGGCGAAGTGCCCGGCTGTTGCGGTGATGAACGACTGCCCCGAGGGCGCCCTGCTGCTGCTCCGCAACAAAGCGGACTGACTCCCTCTCCCCTTGGGGGTGAGGGGTGAGACAATGACACCCCCACCTTAATCCTCCCCCCTCAAGGGGGAGGAACAGAGCCCGAACATTCCTCGATCAGCTCGAGGAGGTCCTTGACCTCGGTGAACTGTGAGAGGTTCTGCTCGCACCAGGGGCACGAGGTGACCATCAGGTCGGCGCCTGTCTCGCCGGCCATCGCCGCCCGCTTGCGGGCGATCTCGCCCGCGAGCTCGGGGAATGCGGTCCAGACTCCGCCGCCTGCGCCACAGCAGGCGGAAGCCTCGCGGCTCCGCTCCATCTCGACCAGTTGGACGCCCTCGATCGCCTCGAGCAGGCGCCGTGGCTCGTCATAGATGCCGCAGCCGCGGCCCAGATGGCATGGGTCGTGATAGGTGACGGTGCGCGCTTCCGGGCTTGCGAGTGTGAGGCGCCCCGCTTCAACAGCTTCAGCCAGCACCTCCGTTATGTGCCTGACGGGGATGTCAAACTCCGGAAAGATCTCGCGGTAATCGCGCAACGCTTTCAGGCACCCGGGGCAGACGGTCACGATCTCTTTCGCGCCGGCGGCTTCGAGCGATGCGATGTTCCGCCGGGCGACCTCCTCAAACAGCTCGCGCTGGCCGATTCGCGCGAGCGGGCTCCCGCAACAGACCTCGTCGCTTCCCAGCCAGAACGGGTCCAGGCCCGCGGCCCGCAGAGCGCCGACGGCAGCGCGCGCGACCCCCGGTGACATGTAGGCGAGCGAGCAGCCGGCGAAGAAGGCGACGCCGCTCTTCCCGGCCTGAGGCTCCAACCCTTTCGTCCATCTCTCGCGGCCCCGGCGAGGCTGTCCGAACGGGTTGCCGTAGTTCTTGATCCCGGCGACGAGAGGGCCGTGCTGAGCCAGAGGGAGCAGGCCGCAGCCCGTCGCGCGCGCCCTCAGCTCCTCGACGACGTCGGGTGTCTCGATCGACAGGGGGCAAAGCTCGACGCACGAGCGGCAAGTCGTGCAAAGCGGCAGCCCGCCATCGACCGCCCGCCCGAGGCCTTCGATCCCGGAGATCGCGCAGACGCCGCGGCCCCCGAGGAGCCCCTGAGCGCCGTACTCGGGACCGACCACGTCATACGTCGGGCACTCGAGGAGGCACGCCCCGCACCCGATGCATGTCAGGGCCACGCGTATGGCATCGTCAGCCAGGAGGTCCCAGCGGCCGTTGTCTATCACCACGACGACGATCTCGGAGGGGCCATGAACTCCGTAGTAGAGCTCCTTCTCGATGTCGGCGGTCTTGCTGGGGCCGCTCGAGATCCTGACGAACGACGTGATGGGCTGCCCCGTGGCGTAGTACGCCTCAAGCTCGACCATGTTGAGCGCTTCGGCGAGGTTGGGATACACCTTCTCGGGGGATGCCAGCACTATCAGCTTGTCGGGGCGCTGCGCCACCAGGTCAATATTGCCTTCGTTGTGGCACCAGAGGAGCGCGCCCTCGTCCGCGGCGATCGCGTTCACGCCGGTCAGCCCGACGCGCGACCGGTCGATCGCGGGAATGATGTCCTCGCGCACGGCTTCGATCAGCGCCTGCGGCTCGGGCTCCAACTCGCGCCCCAGGTACTCTGAGAGGATCGAAGCGATCCGGTAGCGGTCGAGGTGCGCGCACGGCCCGGTCGGGTGGACCGAGGGCTCGCCGGCGATCTGGTTGATCCGGTCACCTATGTCGGTCTCGACGACCTCAACGCCCGCGGCGCCGAGGCGCCCGGCGAGGTCGATCTCCTTGGAGAGGTTCGACTTGGATTTCACCAGGAGCTTTTCGTCTCCAAGTTCCTCGAGCACGATCTGTACGGCCTGTTCGGCGTCGGCGGCGTCCCTGACGCGGAAGCGGTTCAGCTCGAGGTTCGAGATCGCGCGGCTGTAGAGCTCGCGGTTCCCGACGGACTCTTCGCGCACGGACTTGAGCCTTGCCACGCGCGCCTCGAGGTCTCCCATGCGGCCAACATTGTCGGCCTGTTTTTGAACGACCGATCGGAAGGCCGTGCGCATAGGCTCGAGCCTGTCGGCCCCTTCAACCGCCTGTTTGATCCGTTTGTTCAGGTCTTCAGTCATGAGCAAACTGTAGCACAGGAAGGGCTTCTTGAAAGTGACAGGTGATAACCCTCGCGATAATCGTGCCGATAGGGATGATCGTCGGGTGGGCCGTCGAGGATATCAAGGCTTCGAAGGAAACGGAGCAGCCTGCCTGACTTGAAAAGTGGACGCAAAAAGTGGACAGTGAACGACCAGGGCCGCGTCGGTTATGACGCGGCCCTGATGATGTTCAGACTTGATCTGGGGCCTGTCCCCAGATCAAGTTTAGAAGACGAATATCTGGTTCGGGTCCACCTTGTGGCGTAGTGTGTCGAGCTCCTCGGCCGTCGGCTTGGGCGTCTCGTGGACGTCCTTGTCGATTAGAAGCTCGAAGCCGGTGAACTGCTGTACGATCTCGGGGTTGACCCCGGGGTGATAAGACAGCAGCTTCATCCTGCAGGTCTCCTCGTCGAAGCCCATCAGGCCCAGGTGAGAGATGACCCTCCAGGGGCCGCCGCCGATGAGGCCGGCTTTCTCTCTCGCGCCGGGTCCGTCGAGGAACCCTGGCGAGGTGATGTAGTCGACCTTCTCAGGGAAGCGCTCAGGCAGGTGCAGGCCCATGAAGATGAGCTTCTGGCACAGGGACGCCATGTCGTTCGCTCCGCCCGAGCCTGTAAGGCGCACACTCGGCGTGTCATAGCACCCTATGCACGTGGCGTTCATGTTCCCGTACATGTCGACCTGCGCCCCGCCCAGGAACCCCACGTCCGCATACCCCGCGCGTGTGTGCCCGAAGATGGTGGACATGGAGAGGATGATGGGCGCCTTGTAGAAGGTCAACGAGTCGGCCACGGACCATGGGAGCTCGGTCGGCTCGGGCCCGATCGATCCGCCCTCGTACATCGCCATCATCTGGGGCGCGTGCAGCTTGTGCGCCAGGAGCGCGCCGACCAGGGGAAGACCCGTCCCTACGAAAACGCTGTCCCCGTCCTGTATCAGCCTCGCGGCCACGACGGCGAGCAGCTCTCTTGGTGAATATACAATCTCTTCTTCGCTCATTTTCTTCCCCCCTTATATGGCTCGCTTGGCGACTTCTTCGTACTTGTAATCACGATCGCCGCCGGTTCCCCAGGAACCGATGTTGTAGTAGGCGGCGGCGCATGCGAACTGCTCGAGGCGCTTGACGTAGTCCAGGACGTTCATGCCCTCTTCCTCGGCCGCGAGCTGGATCATCTCGAAGTGGTCCTTGGTGCCGTAGATGTTTTCCTCGATCCATGCCACGGTGGACTCCGCCGTTTTCCACTCGACACGCACGACCCTCTCCTGAAGGCGCCGGTCGAAGTAGTACATCCCCGGCATGTCGCCGGGCCACGCGCCGTATGGGACTTCGCAGACCGCGTCCACGCAGTACCACGGGATGATGCACTGTGCCGAGTTCGCGCGGATGTCGTCGGTGTCGACGATGCGCTCGCAGGTGACGACCACCTTGCGTGCCGCGGCGACGATCGCGGTGTCATTGACCGACAGGCCCCAGATGCGGCCGTTACCGTACTTGTCCGCGTGATGGACGTGGAAGATCGCCACGTCCGGATACATCGCCGGTACCAGGACCACCGGCTCGCCGGTGAACGGGTCCTCGCTCACTTTCACGTACGGGTTGTGTTGCAGCATGTCCGAGCCCAGCATGCTCTTGGACGCGACAAAGTTGACGCCCTGCTCCGCGGCGCGGAGTGAGAGGGCCAGCGCCCCGTGGCTCCACTCGCCGTAGACCTTCAGCGTACCGGCCTCGACGCCGCGCCTGAACGGTAAGATCAGGCCTCTCATCTCGACGCCGACGTAGGCGACGTGCGCGCCTTCGACGCCTCCGACGTCGTGCCAGATGTTGTTGAGACCGCCCGGCGTGTAGATGCCGACCAGGTCCTTCTTCTTCTGCCTTCCGATCTCCCAGTAAGCCGCAAGCGGGCCTCTGGCGTAAGCAAAACCCGTCTCGACGAGCGAGTCGCCGTCCTCCACGTACTGGGCGATCGCGTCTTTCAGGGGCATGCGCTTGTCCACGAGGGCGCGGGTCTTCTTGAGCTTCCACTCCCTTGCCAGTTGATGATCGAAGAGCCGATCATTCGCGTGGGCCATCTAAAGCACCTCCTCGTACCTGCCGTTTTTACAATCGAGCAACCAAGATTCTATAGCTTAAGCGCCGCCCGGAATAGTGAGAGGTCCGCCCTTGCTTTGTCAGCCGGAAGGGACAATTCCCTGGAACATCCCGAGAGGTGCCGTCCCGGCCTTCCAATCCATGCCGGCCGTCACCACGGCCATGGAAATACTATGGCATGTCGGGCGGCAACTCAAGAACTTTCCGGGCGGCTTCCAGCCGCGGTCGGCGCGAGCGCAGACAGGGCCCGGAACCCAGTCTTTACTAGCAAGAACCACCGTGACAGACTACAACGAGGCAGCCGATTGAAGCCCGGGCACACACGCCGGGCTCGGCGAGCCGGGCATGGCGGACGAGGCCCCGAAGGGGAGCAGGCGAGAAAGGAGCGGCCCGCATGAGCGACGACACGATCGGTGGAATGTTGAAGCCCAGAGTCGAGAAGTACGGCGACAGGCTTATGATGAAGCGCAAGGTCGGCGACTCATGGCAGGGGATCTCCTGGAACGAGTTCTACGATAAGGTCAAGAAGCTCGGGCTCGCCCTGATATCCAACGGCATCAAGCCGGGAGACCGCGTGGCCATCTTCTCGCCCAACAGCCCCGAGTGGCAGATGGTCGACATGGCTGTCGTCTCCATCGGCGCGGCCGACGTGCCTCTCTACGCGACGATAACGCCCAAGCAGGCCGAGTACATCATCAAGGACTCCGGCTCGAAGATCGCATTCGTCGGCACCGCGGATCACATGAAGCGGGTCCTCGAGGTCAGAGACGAGCTGCCGGAGCTCAAGAAGATCGTGACGATGGACAACACGACCTCCGAACACCCCGACGTCATCACATTCGAGGACATGCTGAAACTCGGCGAGAAGAACGCCAACCCCGACGAGTTCTTCGAGCGCCTGGAAGACGTCGACAGGGACGACCTCGCCACCATCATCTACACTTCGGGCACCACCGGTGACCCGAAGGGCGTGATGCTTACTCACTGGAACCTGATGTCGAACGTTCAGACGGCGTCGGGCTCCGTGGAAGTGGACGACACTGACGTGTGCCTCTCGTTCCTGCCGCTGAGCCATTCGCTCGAGCGCATGAGCGGGTATCTCACATCCGTGTACAACGGCGTGACCATCGTGCACGCCCGCGGGATCGACCAGCTGGTGGATGACATCTACGACGTGAAGCCCCACTTCATGGTCAGCGTCCCCAGGCTCTATGAGAAGATCCACGCCGGGGTGCTCGCCAACATCGAGGCCGAGCCGCCTATCAAGCAGAAGATCTTCCACTGGGCGGTCGGAGTCGGTCGCAAGGTGAGCGAGCTGAAGGTCAACCACAAGCCGGTCCCGGCTTTCCTGAACATGAAATACAAGATCGCCAACAAGCTGGTCTTCTCGAAGATCTACGAAAAGATGGGCGGGCGGCTGAGGTTCTTCTTCTCCGGCGGCGCGCCGCTGGCGCGCGAGATCGCGGAGTTCTTCCACGCTATGGGGATCGTGATCCTCGAGGGCTTCGGGCTCACCGAGACCTCGCCGGTTCTGACGGTCAACAGGCCGGACGCCCTGCGGTTCGGCTCGGTCGGCCAGCCGATGCCCGGAATCGAGATCAGGATCGCCGACGACGGCGAGATACTGGCAAGGGGCCCGAACGTAATGAAGGGTTACTGGAACAGGCCCGAGGAGACCGCGGAGGCCCTCGAGGGTGGGTGGTTCCACACCGGCGACGTCGGCCACCTCGACGAGGACAACTTCCTGTTCATCACCGATCGCAAGAAAGACCTGATCGTTACGGCGGGCGGAAAGAACATCGCGCCGCAGAACATCGAGAACACTTTGAAGCTCGACAAGTACATCGAGCAGGTCGCGGTCATCGGCGACAAGCGCAGGTTCATCAGCGCGCTCATCGTGCCCACCTGGCCCGAGCTCGAGACCTGGGCGAAGGAGCAGGGCATCGACACGAGCGACAGGAACGCGCTCTGCGTGGACGAGAAGGTAAACAAGATGATGAAGGGCCGCATAGACAATGCGCTGGCCGACTTCGACCGGCACGAGCGGGTGACGAAGTTTGTGCTCCTGCCGGAGGAGATGACCGAGGACTCCGGCCTGCTCACGCCGACCCTCAAGGTCAAGCGCAAGGAAGTGGCCAAGATGTTCGCGGACGACATAGAAGGCATGTACAAATAGTTGCCTGTCCCCTCGTTCACGACCTGGTTGACGCAATTCGTAGACCGGTTCGGGGGAGTTGCGCCATAATACATGGAACGATCCACCACCCGGGAGGCGGTTGATGAAGAGAATCACGCGACTCGTTCTGGCTCTTGCGCTGCTGGCGGCGGCGGTCCTCGCGGGCACGGCCCCGGCGCTCGCGCAACCCATCCTTGTGCCGCACATCGACAGCGTAGTCCCACCCGTAGGGCTGGTGGGCACGCCCGTTCTCATCAACGGTACTAACTTCGGCACACCAAACGCGTTCAGCCAGGTGACGTTCAACGGCACCGTCGCGGCGCCGACCGTCTGGCAGGACGGCTTCATCTATACCACGGTCCCCGCGGGGGCGACCACCGGCATGATCGCCGTCCGCACCCTGGGCGGCACGAGCAACGGCGTACAGTTCACGGTCGGGAGCATTCCCAGGCCGGCCCAGTCGTGGTACCTGGCCGAGGGTTCGACCGCATGGGGCTTCGACACCTACATCCTGATGGAGAACACGACCGACATCGACGCGACCGTCAACGTCACCTACAACACCGCGCAGTACGGCAGGATCCCGCGGGTCCAGCCTCTCAACATCCCACCCAGCTCGCGGGTGACGCTCCACGTCAACTCGGACATCCCGAACGTGGACGTCTCCACGCAGCTTGATTCCTCGCAGCCGATCGTGTGCGAGCGCTCGATCTACTGGAACAACCGCATCGAAGGGACCGATTCGATCGGCACCACCTCTCCCGGGCAGACCTGGTACATGGCCGAGGGATGCACCACCTACCCGTTCGAGACCTGGCTGTGCATTCAGAACCCCAGCCTGACGACGACCGCTAACGTGGACATCACCTACATGACGCCCAGCGGCGTCGTTCAGAAGCCGACGACCACCGTCGGCCCGGGGCAGCGCAAGACACTCGACGTGTCCAAGGACGTCGGGCACTGCGACGTCTCGTCCCGCGTGGTCAGCGACATCAACGTGGTCTGCGAGCGCTCGATGTACTGGGACAACCGGCGCGGCGGGCACGACTCCATCGGCGTCCAGTCGCCCAGCAAGACCTGGGACCTCGCCGAGGGCTCGACCGCATGGGGTTTCCAGACCTGGCTGCTCCTTCAGAACCCGAACGGGACAGCCGCCAAGGTCGACGTCACTTACATGACCGCCGGGGGCCCGGTCAAGAAGCCGACGATCACAATGACGCCCAACTCGCGCCAGTCGATCAACGTGAACAACATAGTCATCAACAACGACACATCGATCGCCGTCTCGAGCGACAGCGCGATTATCGCGGAGCGGTCGATGTACTGGGACAATGGCACGGGCAAGGCCGGCACCGACACGGTTGGCTTCCCTGCGCCTGCCACTTCCATCTATCTCGCTGAAGGCTCCACGGCGTGGGGCTTCGAGACCTTCGTCTGCATCCAGAACCCGAACAACAAAGCCGCGACTGTTAACCTCGTCTACGAGACGAACACCGGCGCCGTCGCCGGCACCGCGCGCGTGGTGCCCGCGAACAGCAGGGTGACGATCAACGTCGCGAGCGAGCTTCCCAACGTGGACACATCCATCAAGCTCACGAGCACTGTGCCGTTCATGGCAGAGCGGTCCATGTACTGGCACAACCGCGGCGGCGGGCACGTGTCCGTCGGCTGGGTGCCGCCGGCGCCCGGCTAGAGAAGGCCCCGGGGTTTAACCGGGCCGCCAACTGCTATGATAGTGAGTGCAATGCGGGCCGGGGGCCTTGCCCCGGGCTTGCGTCCCGGGTGAGAGAAGCGGAATGCAGGTTGAAATACTTTCCGGGCTTGCGGCGGATGTGGCACGCCGACAGCTCTACCGGCAGTTCAAGAAGCTCCTGGTAAGCGCCAGCCGCACGGTGGACAAACCGGCGGCTGAGGTCTCGGATGGCGAGGTGGTAAGCATGATCCTTGAGATGATCGGTCGTTTCACCGGCACCCTGATCGGCTACGGGAAGCTGCTCTCTGGCACGCTGGCCTCGATCCCGCCGAAGGTGATCGCGGAGGCCATCAACGATAACCCTGACTTCCTTCCGCGCGTCATGGAACAGGTCGAGCCCTCTGTGATCGCCGGAGCACTGGGCGGCAACCCGCAGATCCTCGTCGATTACCTGAGCGAGATCGACCCCAAGCCGATCGCGGAAGCTCTCAACCTCAGCCCGGACTTCCTCATGCGTACGATCGACGCCCTATCACCGGACGTCATAGCCGAGGTCATCTACGACACGCCCGGCTTCATCATCGGCCTGATGCATGCGCTCGACCCCGATGTGCTCGCCCGCGCGCTGAACGAGAACCCGGAATTCGTGGTGACACTGACGTCCAAGATCTCGCCGGACCTGGTTGCCCAGGTCGCGAACAACAACGCCGAATGGGTCACGAGCCTCCTGCAGAAGATAGACCCGTCCGTCGTCGCCGCGAGCATGAACTCGAACGCCGGGTGGCTTGTCGAGGTCACCAACCAGATCGACCCGAAGGTCATGGCCGAGACGGTGAACGCGATCGGCGACTGGACGAAGCAGTTGATAAAGGAAGTCGACCCCTCGGTCATCGCGGGCTCGATCGACGAGTTCGCGAGCTTCCTCGAGAAGGTCATCGATTCGGTCAACCCGGAGACCTTGATCTCGATCGTCAACAAGCTGGCGAAGAACAGGGTCCTGGAGCAGGTCGCCATCGACATGTCCTATGAGATACCAATGAGGCACAGGTTCCTCGAAGGATCGGTGCAGCTGATCGGCGCCAGCCGCATGGACCCGACCCGCAGGCCGAAGATAAACCACACGCGCGTGCTCCCCGAGTGATATAGCAGGTGCCGTGGCCTCTGGAGTAATGCTTCGATGAACGTCTACCAGGCTCTCACATACGAGACGCTCCGCCTCACCTTAGGACCTCCCATCGCCGCGATGCTGCGCATGAAAGGCGAAGGGCAGGAGCACGTGCCGCGCGAGGGAGGGGCGCTGATCGTCTCCAACCATCGCAACCCGTTCATCGATCCCGCCTCGATCGCTTACATGGTCGAGCGCCCCATCAACTTTATCGCGGCGTCGGTGGCTTTCACGATCCCCGGCCTCAGCCACCTGTTCCGATCGGTGGGGGCCAAGCCCATCGACGTGCTCGGCGGGGAGAAGAGCAAGGAAGGCCTGAGCACCGCGGGCGAGCTCCTCAAAGAAGGAGAGCTCGTAGGGGTCTTTCCCGAGGGCGTCCACACCATCGCTCACCCGCACAGCGTTGCCAAGATCAGGAACTTCCGGACGGGTTTCGCGAGGATCGCGCTGCAGGCGAGGGCGCCGATCATTCCGGTCGCGGTGATCGGCCGCGGCGAGAGGAACCTGCCGACCGTGCCGCCGTGGCTGGTGAAGCCTTTCTTCGACCACCCTGAGTTCCAGGACGGGGTCCACTGGACTTACTACCGGCGGGTCTTCGTGAGGATCGGAAAACCCCTCGACCTTTCGGGGCTTTATGACGAAGAGATGACAAAGGAACTCATAGATCAGCTGAGCGGCAAAGTCCGCCGGGTTATAATCAAGCTCTATAATGGTGAAGATCTTGACCGCTTCCTGACAGGTGAGTTGCCTTTCGACATCGCCTACGATCGCGTTTAAGCGTTGTCGCCCGCAGACAAGGATGATAGATGAAAGACCTGACGTTGCCGAGAGTTAGAATCCGGCTGTCGCCGCTGACTTACGTGATAATCGGGTTGATGGCTGTCGAGCTGGTATTGACCGTGCTCGCGCTCAGCCTGCCGTGGGGAAAGGCCGCATCGGGCGCCGATGTCAGGTTCGGTCTCGGAGGGTTGCTCCCGTGGTTCGGGTTCGTGCCCATCCTGCTGCAGATCGGCTACCTTGCAGTGGAGGCGGGCGTTCTCCGCGGGCTGTACCTGGTGACGAACTTCATGATCGGCCTGTTCATCATATTCGTTCACTACCTCACGTACATTCGCAACACCGCCAACTTTCAGTGGGGCTTTTACCTCGTCTTCGTGCTGGGCGGAGTCATACTCGTCACCGGGATCATGTGCCTCGTCGAGCGCGCGGTCTATGCCGGCGCCGAGGAGAAAGCACCCGCGGGCGACATCCCTGTTTCCTTCGGATAGCGAACGACCCCTTCGTTTCGCAGGATACTCATGCATCGTGTAGAAGAGGACAACCTGTTAAGCGAGGCCGGGAAGAGGGTGGAGATGGCGGTTCCCAATACTCCTGAAAACCTGGAGAAGTGCATCTGCAGGAGCTGCCCGACGTACCCGCGCGGGGGCGATCCGATCCTCTACTGCGCCCGGGGAAAGAGCGAACGTGAGATCGTGAAGGTGACGTGCACCTGCCCGGGGTGCCCGGTGTGGCACGAGAACGACCTTTCCGGCCTGTACTTCTGCAAGGAAGGCGCAGCACCGTGACAGGAGACTCAATCCGGTGCCTGTCCACATATCAAGCGTTGGCGAAAGGAGAGCCCGATGCCTAACGTGCCGGTGACCGACGAGATCTCTGCCAGGTGCATCTGCGAAACGTGCCCGAGCTACCCGGGCAACGAGGCGTGGCTCTCCTGCGGGCGCGGCAAGAGCCCGCAGGAGATCAATCAGGTGACGTGCGTCTGCCCGGGGTGTCCGATCTGGGAGGAGTACGGCCTCTCGAGGACGTTCTACTGCGTGGACGGCGTGGAGGGAGACTAGGGCCTACAGTCTAGCCCGCGGCGAGCTGACACTCGTTTGCCAGCAGCCTCGCGTGGTTGCGCTTAAAGAACATGAGCTGCATCTCCGAGAGGAGATAGCGCCCGTCAATGTTTGACGCGGTGAGCAGGCCCTCCAGGACGAAACCCTTCACCGTTTCGACTTCGAGCCCGAGTTGCCCTGCCGCGTGCTCTATGGTCATAAGTCTTATTGAGCGATCCATGTCACAGCCTCCTTTGCCTTACATATATTTGGACGCTAGTGGCAGCGGATTTATTACACTTTTCCGCGAAAGTTTTTGACCGGTCGTCGAGGTTGCGTTTAAGCTAAGCTGGCAATCGATCGGAAGGTGGAGGATGCAGAGAGCAGGTCGCTCGGTCTACCTTGATAACGCGGCTACGACCTACCCGAAGCCGGAGCCCGTATACGAGGCCGTCGATGCCTTCATGCGCGACCTGGGCGGGAGCTCCGGCAGGTCGGGCCACTGGCGCGCCGTCGAGACGGGCCGGATGGTCTTCGCCGCGCGCGAGGCGATCGCGAAGCTGATCGGCGCACCCGATCCCCTCAGGGTCGTGTTCACCAGGAACGCGACCGAAGCCCTGAACCTCGCCATTCAGGGGCTGCTCGCGCCGGGCGACCACGTTGTGACTTCCTCGATGGAACACAACTCGGTCATGCGCCCTCTCGAGGCGGCTGTGGCAAGAGGCATCAGCTACACGGTGGTCGACTGCGCGGCGGACGGATCGCTCGAACCCCTGGACATCGAGCGGGCCATCCGTCCCGAGACCTCGCTGGTGGTGCTCAACCACGCATCAAACGTGACCGGCACCATCCTTCCCGTGGAGCGGGTGGCCGAGATCACCTCGCGCAAAGGAATCACCTTGCTTGTCGATGCCGCGCAGACGGTGGGGCGCCTGCCCATCGACGTCTCGCGCGCCGGCATCGACCTGCTGGCGATCACCGGCCACAAGGAGCTCTTCGGGCTGCAGGGAACCGGCGCCCTCTACATCAGGGAAGACATCGATCCGTTGCCGCTGTGCTACGGCGGGACCGGCAGCCGGTCGAGCGAGCTCGAACAACCGGTGGAGCTGCCCGACCGCTTCGAGAGCGGGACGCTGAACGCGCACGGCATCTCTGGCCTGAAGGCAGGGGTGGAGTTCGTGGCAACGACGGGCGTCGGGCCGATCCGGGAACACGAGATCGCCCTGCTGGAAAGGCTGGGCGCCGGCCTGCAGCGGTTGAAGAGCGTCCACACTCACGGCCCGACTGACCAGCGAGCTCTAATCGGGATCGTGCCGCTCACCTTCGACACGCTGTCTCCGCCGGAGGTCGCGGAAATCCTCGACACCAGGTACGGCGTCGCCACCCGTGCCGGCCTGCACTGCGCCCCGACCGCGCACCGCACCATCGGCACGCTCGAGACAGGGACGCTGCGCGTCTCGCTCAGCTATCTGAACACCGACGAAGATATCGACTACCTGCTCGAATGCCTTTCAGAGATAACTGCCCCCTGACGAATTCCACTTTTACATTCCACAAATAAAAGAGCCCCGGCTCGGTAAGCCGGGGCTCAACTTGTCTCTCTTTTTTCTAGAGGCCCAGTCCGGGGATGCTCGGGAGGTTAGGCACGCCTGACGGGCTCGGCTGAACTTCCTGGGCGCCAGCGGCCTCGGGCGGCAGCGTTATCGTCACCGGCGCGTTGTAGTCGGTGAAAGTCATGTTCATCGTGACGGTGACGTCACCCAGCACCGGCGCGCCCTTCATGAACATCTTGATGTTCGCGCTATCGGCCAGCATCGTGCTCTTGTTCACCTTGTAGACCGCGGTCATCTGTATGCCCTTGAGCATGTCCTTCAGAGTCTGCGAAAGCTGCTGCGCAGCCTGGTCTGCGGACGCGTCGCCGGTCGAGGCGCTCGATGCCTGGTTCAAGGCCTGCTCGAAGAACTGCGGCCCGACGTTGAACGTGATCACGTACATCCCGTTCTGGTCCGGCGCGAGCTTCATGTTCTCGGCGTACTTGGTCAGGCTGGAGATGCTCTCAGGCGTGATGGCGCCCGACTGCGCGAACTGGCCGGGCGTGACCTTCTGCTTGGTCCAGCCCTTGACCGGATCGTTGGTGTATTCGTATCCGCCGATCACATAAATATCCGTCACCTGGCCGTTGGAGGCGGTCGCGGACATGTGCATCTCGGCGTCGGTCTTGCTGAGGATCTTGACCTGCCCGTCGAGCTTGATGGTCTCCGACTTGGTCTCTGACTGCGGGGTGAGGACCGTCGCGGTGCCGGTCATCTTGACCGTCTGCACGTCCTGCATCTTGGCCTGGCTGCTGTCGAGCACCTGCTTGGCCTGGCTCGTCGCCGGCTTATTCGAAGCCGACTTGCTCCCGCAACCGGCTACCACAAATGCGACAATGAGCATCGCCGCAGCAAACCCTAACAAGACCTTCTTCATCTAGCACCTCCTAAGTACTGGCACGAGTTTACCATTTAGACGCATAGTCTCAAATGATGGGTGCGCTCCGAGCGCCCGTTCGCTCAGCAAACCGAGCCCGTCCCCATTGACGCGGTCTTGAGCTGGATAGTAAATTAGAAGACCCTTTCGGGGGGAAATCGTGGCACCGGCATTGTTTGTCCATAGTCCGTGAAGCGCTACCAGGAGTGATCGAAGATGGACGTTAAGGAGATACAGTACCTGTTCGAGGGCCTTTCAAACATGCTGGGTGAACTCGGCGGGGAACTGTTCGAGACGCTGGTCGCGAAGGGCAAGAAGCGCATGGGCCAGGAAGACGTTGCGGACAGCCCGCAGGTCTCCGAGCTCATCAAGCGGACGAGGGAGAAGCAGACCGTCGCCGACCTGATCTCCAAAGGCCAGAAAGGCCAGGACGAGCTCATTCAGTCCATCGGGGGCGAAGTGAAGAAGATCCTGTCCTCGGCGGGGATAGTGACGCGATCCGACCTTGCCCGGGTCGAGCACCGCATCGACGAGATCGAGAACGCGCTGGACAAAGGCCAATAGGAGGACCAATGGCACCCAGAGATTTCTCAGACATCCCCTACCTCCTCGTCGGCAGTGTGGTTGCCCTGCAGGAAGAGATAGAGAAGGGCGCCGAGCGTCTCGTCGAGAAGGGAAAGAGCCTCACCCCTGAAGGCCGCAAGAAGATGGCTACCGCAAAGAAGGGCCTCGTTTCCAAGGGCGACGATTTCTCGCAGGTCGTTGCGAGGACCGTGCAGCGCGCGCTCGAGAACACCGGAATAGTGACCAGGTCCGACCTCGATGGTATAGAGCACCGGGTCGCGGACATCGAGAAGAAGGTTGCCACCCGCAAGCCCGGCGTGAAGAAGCCGGCGGCGAAGAAGCCCGCTAAGAAGAAGGCTGCCGCGAAGAAACCTGCCGGGAAGAAACCTGCCAGGAAGAAAGCAGCAAAGAAGCCCGCCGCGGTAAAGCCGATCGTCGAGACGGCCCCCGCGCCGGCTCCGACACCCTCACCGTCAGTCGCGCCTCAGCCGGCACCTGTCGTATCGGAGCTCATCCCGAAGAGGCCGGCTGACTGAACCGCATACCCCTCACCCCAACTCTCTCCCCCAAGGGGCGAGGGAGAAGTGAGGCCCACCGTCTTCTCGAGGTCAGGAAGTCTTTCCCTAGTACCCCATCTTAGTCAGGTTCTCTTCGAGAACGGCTTCGACTTCCGGCTGGTAGGTGAGGTATTTCTCGAAAAGGGTCTTGTCCTTTAGAAGGTCGAGGTGCGGAAGACCCCAGCGGAGCAAGGTGAACTTATGCGATGCCCTTATGCGACGCCCCAGTATCATCTTGATGGGGTCGGCCCTGCTCAGGATCGTATCGGCGTAGTCCCTGCGGCTGACCACCGATATGACCGGAATGCCGTCCTTGATGCCGCGCTCCACCTGGAAGCACGTGCCGTCGAGCGTTACCGTCGACTCGTACTCGCCGGTTATCGCCATCCCGATGCGCTTGCCGTGGAGATCGCCCATCACGCAGCGGACCCTCTCGTCCTCCAGGAGGTATGGCGTCGCCTCTTCGAAGAGCGCCCGCTGCATGAGGAAGAGCTGGCCGGGCGCGGCCGTCATGATGAAGTGCTCCACGCGCAGCTCGAGCTCGGGCGTGGTGATCTTCGGGAACATGTTCACGAGCTCCCAGAAGCGGCCGATGATCCCGTTGTCGA
>Ga0209539_1000737_pt1 | contig 18333 bp, 17 predicted proteins | sample BarGraNGADG00312_2_FD_184499 | JGI IMG/M metagenome (GOLD analysis project Ga0209539, IMG submission 184499) | Arctic peat soil microbial communities from Barrow, Alaska - Barrow Graham LP Ref core NGADG0011-312 (SPAdes) (version 2) | ecosystem: Environmental > Terrestrial > Soil > Wetlands >... | reverse complement strand
CCTTGACCAAGCGACATCGCCACGAGTACGTTGCTTGCGTCCAGGTCATGCACGCACGGTCGCGCAACAGGTGACGGGGTCTCCTCGGCTTGCCGCGTCGTCGTGCCAGCATGTGGAGCGTTGTCAGAGAGGACAACCCATGCAGTTCCCGGGAGTGTTCTCGTGATCCGTCTCGCACTGTGGGGTGAAGGAGCATGACGCTCGCAATCCACGGCGGTTCGCCGGTGCGTACCGGTACTCCCCTCCCGTCAGCCCTCACCTCCGCCGGTCGAACGATCGGCGTCGAGGAGGAGCTCGCGGTGCTCCGCGTGCTGCGATCCGGCGTCCTCAATGGCGTGTGGGGTCCCGAGGTCCCGGCGCTCGCGAGGGAGTTCGCTGAGCTGATGGGGTCCGAGCACGCCGTGGCGTGCAGCAGCGGGACTGCCGCGCTTCACCTCGCGGTGGCGGCAGTCGACCCGGCGCCGGGCGACGAGATTATCGTGCCCCCCATCTCCGACATGGGTTCGGTCGCGCCGATCCTTGCCCAGAATGCCGTTCCTGTCTTTGCGGACGTCGACCCGATCACCGGGTGTCTTGACGTTAGCGACGTCGAGGCCAAGATCACTGCGCGAACCCGCGCAATCATGGTCGTGCATCTTTTTGGAAAGGTGGCCGAGGTCGAACGTCTGCGGGCACTTGCAGACCGCGCCGGCATCCTGCTCATCGAGGACTGCGCGCAAGCCTATCTTGCGCCCGTGCGTCCCGGCGGCCCGTTCGCGGGGACCATCGGCCACATCGGATGTTTCAGCCTCCAGCAGTACAAGCACATCACGACCGGCGATGGCGGGCTCGCCATCACGGACGACCCGGCGCTCGCGCGGTCGATGCGGCTCTTCGCCGACAAGGGCTGGCCCCGCGACGGCGGGGAGCGCGCCTACCTTTCGTTCGCCCTGAACTACCGCATGTCCGAACTTACGGCCGCGGTCGGTCGCGAGCAGTTGCGCAAGCTTCCCGGTGTCGTCGAGCGTCGCAGAGCAGGGGCGGCACGGCTAAGCAAGTGCCTCGATGGCACGCCCGGACTCACACTGCCGCCTGACACCGGCGATCACGTCTACTGGTACTTCCCACTCATCATCGACAACCTGGACAGCGACGGTTTGAGGCTCTATGCAGCGGCCCTCGCAGCAGAGGGCGTCCCCGCGATCGCTGGATACCTGGCCCGCCCGCTCTACGCCGAGCCTGTGCTGCGCGACGGGAAGGCGTACGGCGGCAGCGGGTTCCCGACCCGGGGCCGGATGGAATACCCCGACGGACTGTGCCCGACGGCGGAGTCGCTCGTCGCACGCCGCCTGGTCGTCGTGCCCTGGAACGAGAACTTCAGCGAACGGGACGTGGACGACATCGCCGCTGCGATCACCAAGGTGCACGCCGAGGTGGTTCCCGCGTGATTCTCGACTGCGATCTCCTCATCGGCCGCGACATCGTCTCCGGCCGGTCGGTGGACGCCGACGAGCTCGCCACGCGCCTCGCCGGAGCTGGCATCGGTGGCGGCGCGGTGGCGTCGCTTCGCGCCCTGCTCTTCGACGCCACGAGCGGAAACGACGAGGCGCGCGTGGCGGCTGCGGCGCATGCCTGGCTGCCAGTGGCGAGCATCGACCTGCGTGATGCCCTCGGGGCCGAGCGAGAGATCGAACGAGCCGCGGAGGACGGCGTGCGCTTCGTTCGCTTCGCCTCGACTAGGGAAGGAGTCGCGGGCAGCGCCCCGCGGATTCGGCTCCTCGCGCGCGCGGCTGTCGAGCGTCGGCTCACCCTGCTCGTGGAGGGATCCATGCCTGAGGTCGCCGGCGCGTTCATGGGTCTGGGGGCCTCGGCCGTCTTTCTGGACTTGCATTTCTATGACCTTGGGGAGTTCGTGCTCCTGGGACGTGAGGAATCCGGGTTCCATGCTTCGACCCGTTTAATGGGTGGTCCCGACGCCTGGGAAACCGTGGTCGGCGAACTCGGCGCCGAGCGTCTCGTGTTCGGGACCCGGGCAGGTTGGTTCGAGGAGGAATCGGTGCTCTATCGATTGGGCACTGCCAGGATGAACGCCGCAGATCGACAGATGGTCACCGCGGGCAATCTCGAGCGACTGGGCGGTCTCGGCGCATGATCATCGACGTGCACGGGCACATTGGGCCCTGGTTCTTCTCGCCGTACGGTGGCACCGCGTCCGACAACCTGAGAATCATGGATGCCTACGGTATTGACATCCAGATGGTGTCCGGCGCGGAGGCCGTGACCTACAATCCCACGACCGGGAATGCCGCCGTCGCCAGGGACATCGCCGATCATCCGCGGCTGCGCGGACTATTCGTTATTGACCCGCGCGACTTGGCTGCAGCTGAGAAGCAGATGGCCCAACTTCTGCCGACTGGGCTCTTCGTGGGGGCAAAGATCCACACCCACTACTCGGCGACACCCGCGGGGTCGCCGGCGATGGCCGACGCCCTCCGGTTGTGCGCACAGGCCGGACTCCCTGTGCTCGTTCACACCTGGGGGAGAGAGATTCTCGATCTTGGCACGGCCGTCGACTCGGTGGACGGCGTGCTGGCGATCGCGGCGCACTTGGCCGGACCGGACTGGAGACTCGCCCCGGAAGCCGCTTCTCGAACCGATCGGCTCTGGCTCGAGCCGAACTACTCCGTTGCCGAGTCAGGTCGATTGCGTTGGGTGCTCGACAGGGTGGACCCCCGGCGCATGCTCTTCGGTAGTGATTCGACCCTGACAGACCCCGGGGTGACGCTCGGTGCGCTGCACGCGGCGAGATTGAGCCCGGAAGAGGAGCGACTCGTCATGAGTGAGAATGCCGCCCGATTGTTTGCCCTGGATGTCGGGGCCTGATTCTTCGAGACGCACGAGACGTAGGTCCGAGCGCACACACGGGTGCGCGCCACTCGCTGGGGGAAATGAGAGGAATGAACGCCGTGGAGGTACTGGCAGCACCGGACACTGATGTCTGGGGTGATGCACTGGCCGAGCTCGCCGAGGTGGTCGAGATTCTCGGCTACGACGACGGCATTCACGCCATGCTCGCCGCACCTCGTCGGGAGATGACGGTCAGCGTTCCGTTGCGCCGAGATGACGGGACCATTCAGGTGTTCATCGGGCATCGCGTCCAGCATAATCTTTCCCGCGGTCCCTCCAAGGGCGGCGTGCGCTTCAGCCCTCACGTCACCTTGGACGAGGTACGGGCGCTGGCGATGTTGATGACGTGGAAGTGCGCTTTGCTTGACGTCCCGTATGGCGGAGGAAAGGGCAGCGTCTCGATCGATCCGCGCGACTACTCCGTCCCAGAACTGGAACGCGTCACGCGTCGCTACACCAGCGAGATCCTGCCCATTCTCGGACCCGAGAAGGACATCCCCGCTCCCGACATCGGAACCGATGAGCGCACGATGGCCTGGATGATGGACACCTTCTCCGTGAATCAGGGATACACCCGGCTCGGGGTGGTCACCGGCAAGCCGGTGAGCCTGGGGGGGACCCACGGACGAGCGACCGCCACGTCTCGCGGGGTCTCGCACATCGCCCTCGCAGCTATGCGACACCGCGGCATCGACCCGGTAGGAGCGACCGCGGCGGTCCAGGGTTTCGGCAAGGTCGGGCACGATGCAGCGCGGTTCCTCGCAGAGGCGGGGATTTTGGTGCGGGGTGTCAGCGATCAGTACGGCGCCCTGTATCGCACCGGTGGGATCGACATCGCACAGCTCGGCGAGCACGTGCGCGACACCGGGAGCGTGGTCGGCTTCCCGGGTGCGGACGCCCTTGATCGCGACGGGCTCCTTGAGCTTGACGTCGACCTGTTGATTCCGGCGGCCGTCGAAGGGGTGTTGCGGGCGGACAACGCCATGAAGGTGCAGGCTCAGGTGATCGTCGAAGGTGCGAACGGTCCGACGACCCGCGTCGCGGACGAGATTCTCGCTGACGCCGGCTGCCTCGTCGTCCCGGACATTCTCGCCAATGCGGGTGGTGTCGTCGTCTCGTATTTCGAGTGGGCACAGGCTCACCAGGCCTACTGGTGGAGCCTTGATGACGTCGAGAAACGCCTCGAGAAGCGAATGCTCGACGCATGGCGGCAGGTGCTTGACTACTCGGCCGCGGGAGATCTTTCGCTCAGGAATGCTGCGACCTCGCTCGCAGTTGAGCGAGTTGCCGAGGCCCACCGGATGCGTGGCTTGTATCCATGAGCCCGAAACGGATGCAGCGATGCACTCACAGGTGACCTGCCGCGCCGCCGAAGGCGGCGTTCTTATCTCACGCGACCTCAGAACTCACGATGCTCCGCATCGTGACAGTTCCGCTACACCAAGTAAGCGGCACTGTTTGCACACCTCGACTCGAGAGGAACACGCAATGCGTCACAAGAGACTGGTCATCGCCAGCGCGATGGTCGCAATCGCTTCAACAGCGCTCGTTGGGTGCAGCAGCGGATCTGCAGGCACCTCGTCGTCAGCGTCGCCGAAAACCATCACCATGTGGATCTACCCGGTCATTGCCGACGAGGCCGCCCACCGCGCCTACTGGGACAGCACGATTAAGGCATTCGAAGCCAAGCATGAAGACGTGACGGTCAAGTACGAGATCTATCCGTGGACCAACCGCGACGAGTCCCTCGCCACCGCCATCGCCGCCGGCAAGGGGCCCGACGTCGTCTACCTGATTCCCGATCAGTTGCCCGTTTACGCGAAGTCGATCGAACCGATCGAGTCGTACCTGCCGAAAGAGCAGATGGATGACATCCTGCCGAACGTGGCCAATTCGATCACGATCGATGGTCATCTCATGGGTGCACCGATCCTCACCAGCGCGCAGCCCCTCGTGTGCGACGCCAAGGCCTTCGAGGCCGCCGGGGTCACCGAGTATCCGAAGACTTGGGCCGATCTCATGAAGTTGGCCCCCATCTTCAAGCAGCACGACATCTACGCCTTGAGCTACTTCGCCTCGCCCCAGGTCACCCTCAACATGTCCTTCTACCCGCTGCTCTGGCAGGCAGGCGGAACCGTGTTCAACAAAGACGGGACCAAGGTCGCCTTCAACAGCAAGGCAGGCGTCGAGGCTCTGCAGTACATGACTGACATGGCAAAGAACGGCTACATCGAGAAGGATTCCATCACCACGTTCCCCTCCCTGGAGCAGACGGCGATCGCAAGCAACCGCGTTGCCTGCACCTGGATGAACACGCCGGTCGACCTTAAGCCGTTCTGGGGTGCAGACGCGATCAAGGTCCTTCCCCCGTTGACAAACCAGACGTCCGTGTCCTACGGCACGGTGGGCTCCCTGTCGGTGCTCAAGGGTTCCGCAAATAAGAAGGCGGCGGGTGAGTTCGCGGCCTTCGCGACAAACGCCGACAATGTCCGCGTCTACGACACAGCTGCCGGGTTCTTCTCGCCACTCAAGTCGACAGGCAAGCTCTATGACCCGAACACGACCCAAGGGGCTCTCGAGGCGACAGTCCCAACCACGTTCGTTGGACAGCTCTTCCCGAGTTCGCGCGCCGTCATGGGCGCCCTCTCGCCGGAGATTCAGGCGGCATTGCTGGGCACAAAGTCACCGCAGCAGGCACTGGACGACGCTGCTACTTCTGCACAGTACCTGCTGAAGAAGTAATCGCCGTGTCGGGTGGGGCGGTCCATGCCGCCCCGCCCGACACGCTGCCCACCACACGCGAACGAGGCCACCCTTGAAGACGATCGGGAGTCCCGACACTCCGACGCAGCCTCGCCCTGAGATGCCCGCCGCGGGTCCGGACAGGGCCCACGCAGCGGCTGGTGCGCCCAAGAGAACCGTGCAGCGCAGGGAAGCACGGATCGGGTTCTACTTCGCCCTCCCGGCATTCCTTCTCTTCATCGCCTTTCGGTTCGGTCCGGCCATCGCCGGTGTCGCCCTGAGTTTCTTCGACTACGATATCTCGGGCACCTTGGACTGGCAGGGAGTCAGCAACTTCCAGCACATGGTCGGCGACCCAGTCTTCTGGCAAGCCATGCGCGTCACGTTGCTTTACTCGATCCTCGAGGTCCCGCTGACATTGACCGCGTCGGTACTCATGGCGCTCGCGGTGCGTCGCGGGTTCAGAGGATCTCGTTTCTTCCGCTCCTTGTTCTTCCTCCCTGTCATCACGTCGCTCGTACTCGCCGGGTCAATCTTCAAGTGGATCTTCTCCTCCGACGGGCCCTGGTCTACGCTCATGACGCCATTCGGCCTCGGTGGGTCCTGGCTCAACTCACCGATCCTCGTCATTCCTGTCATCGTGATCATCGGCGTATGGTCGCGCTTCGGGTACGGAATGCTCATTGTCATCGCGGCGTTGCAGGATGTACCTCGCGAGCTCGAGGAGGCGGCGCTGATGGACGGCGCTGGCGCCTGGCCGCGGTTCCGATACATCGTGCTGCCGCACCTCAAACCGGTCCTCTACTTCCTCATCGTGATCGAGACCGCCGGTTCGTTCCAGGTTTTCGATCTCGTCTACGTCCTGACGCAGGGGGGCCCGGCGCGAGGCAGTTATTCGCTGGTCTACATGTTGTACGACCAGGGCTTCAGGTACAGCAACTTCGGCTATGGCGCGGCGATCGGCGTCATGCTGTTCCTGATGACACTCGCGGCCGCGCTGATACAGCGCCGCGCTATGGGGAGAGACAAATGATCCAGACAAGTTCGTCAATTCGCCCGCGACGGCGTGCATTCGGAGCGCTCGAGCCATCGCCCATTGGCGTCGTGCTTCGCTGGATCGGCCTGAGCATTTTGGCCTTGGGGTGCTTTTTCCCGTTCTATGCGATGGTTATGCTAAGTCTTAAGCCGAATCTCGCCCTCCACTTTCCGGCCAGTCTCATGCCCTGGAACCTGTCGCCGGAATCGTACAAACAGGTGCTCGTCGGTCAGGACGTTCTTGTCTGGCTCGGCAATTCCCTCATTTACTCGGTCACCAGCGTAGTCGGGGTTCTCTTGATCGCCTCGATGGCAGGCTACGCCTTCGCCAAGAAGCGGTTTCGTGGCAAAGAGGTGATGTTTTGGTCTTTCCTGTCGATGGTGATGGTTCCGTTCCACGTCACCCTGATCCCGACGTTTATCGTACTCGCGAAACTAGGCGGCGTCGACACCTACTGGGGTCTGATCCTGCCATCTCTCGCAAATGCACAGGCGGTCTTCCTCATGCGGCAGTTCATCCAGGGGTTGCCCGATGAGCTGTTTGAGGCCGCAAGCATCGATGGAGCCGGTCCGCTGCGCATCTTCTTCACGATCGTGCTGCCGTTGTGCAAGCCAGTGCTCGCGACCCTCGGCATCTTTGTCTTCCTGTGGCATTGGAACGACTTCCTGTGGCCGCTCATCATGGCGAAGAGCTCGGAAATGTGGACCCTCACCGTCGGGATCGCCTCGCTGCAGCAGCAAACCGTGACCCTAAGCGTGATGCTCGCCGGCTCGGTCGTCGCCCTGGTGCCCATCTTCTTCGCCTACTTGATCGCTCAACGCTATGTTCAGGAAGGCGTCGCAACCACCGGCATCAAGGGCTGACAGCGATCGGAATCGGCACCGCCGGTGCTCAGGGAGAGGAAATTGTGTTTGTTTCAGAAGAAGAACTCGAGCAAGCCCTCACGACGCCGAGTAGTGGCCTGGTAGACGACCTCGCTGCAGGGTCGGGCGACATCCTCATTCTCGGCGCCGGAGGAAAGATGGGGCCGACCCTGGCCGTGCTCGCACGCAAGACGCTCGACGCGGCAGGGCGCACGAGCGATCACGTGCTCGCCGTTTCCAGGTTTTCGCACGCCGCTACCCGCGACGGCCTTGAAGCATCGGGTGTCCGCACCATCGCTTTCGACCTGCTCGGCGACGACGACCTCGATTCTCTTCCCGACGCCCAGAACGTCGTCTTCATGGTGGGCGCGAAGTTCGGTGCGGCGACGAACGCTTCGTGGGCGTGGGCCGTGAACGCCGCCCTGCCCGATCGGGTCGCCCGGCGCTACCGGGCGAGCGCGATCGTGGCCATGTCGACCGGCAATGTGTACCCCTTCGTTCCGTCCGCGAGCGGTGGCTCGGTGGAGGACGACGCCCCCGCACCGGTGGGTGACTACGCGATGTCTTGTCTCGGGCGCGAGCGCGTGTTCGAATTCGGTGCCCAAACCCGCGGCACGAGCGTGGCACTCCTGCGCCTTAACTACGCCGTCGACCTGCGCTACGGGGTGCTCGCGGACATCGGTTCCGCTGTGCTCGCTGGCGATCCGGTGCCTTTGACCACGGGCGAGTTCAACGTCGTGTGGCAGGGCTACGCCAACGAGGTGGTGCTGCGTTCGATCGGCCTCGCCTGCCCGGAGGTGTTCACGCTCAACGTCACCGGGCCGGAGACGTTGAGCGTGCGAGAGGTGGCCACGCGCTTCGGTGAGCTGCTCGGTCGAGAGGTCGCCTTCACGGGGCAACCGAGCGGGACCGCACTTCTCAGCGATGCTCGGCGTTGCTTCCGGCTCTTCGGCATGCCGACGATTCCTGCGCAGACACTCGTCGCGTGGCAGGCAGACTGGCTGCAGCGAGGCCTCACGACTCTGGGCAAGCCGTCGAAGTGGGCCGTTCGAGACGGGAAGTTCTGAGGTGCCAAGAACCCCGGTCCTCCCCGCGCACCTGGCTGCCCTGCTTGCGGCCGGAACCGTGATTCCCGCCCACCCGCTCGCACTCGACGCGAATCGCCATCTCGATGAACGTCGCCAACGCGCGTTGACCCGCTACTACCACGCGGCCGGTGCCGGAGGGGTTGCGGTCGCGGTGCACACGACCCAGTTCGAGATCCGAGACGATCGCTACGGCCTGTTCGAACCCGTGCTGGCTCTCGCCGCCGACGTGCTCGACAAGGAGGCCACCCACCCCATGATCCGCATCGCCGGTGCGGTGGGTCCGACGAGCCAAGCCATGTGTGAGGCGGCGACAGCTGCCCAACTCGGCTACCACGCGGTGCTGCTCAGTCCCCTCGTTGTCGGCGCGAGCGAGGAGCAGCTACTCGATCGCGCACGCGCTGTCGGCGATGTGCTGCCGATTGTTGGCTTCTACCTGCAGGCGGCGATCGGGGGCCCGGTACTCTCCCGCGAGTTCTGGCGGGCGTTCGCGGACATTCCCGCGGTGGTCGCGATCAAGGCGGCTCCGTTCAACCGGTACCGCACGCTTGATGTGGTGCTGGGACTGGCGGATTCCGCTCGTGCGGACGAGGTGAGCCTGTATACCGGGAATGACGACTCAATCATTTCCGATCTACTCGCCGTATACCACCTGGTGCGATCCGGAAGACCCGTCGAGCGACGGATCGTTGGCGGCTTGCTCGGCCAGTGGGCAGTCGGTACCCAGGCCGCCGTGAAAGTGCTGGGCTTGTCAAAGCGAGCCCATTCCGGAGACGCTGATGCTCGCGCCGCGCTGATAAGCATGGCGACAGACCTTACCGATTTCAACGCTGCTGTCTTCGATCCCGCACATGACTTCGCGGGCGTGATTGCCGGCGTGCACGAGGTGCTGCGTCAGCAGGGTCTCCTCGAGGGAACCTGGTGCCTCGACCCGAAGGGCGCTCTCTCACCCGGGCAGGCCGAGGAGATCCGCCGCGCTCGTCGGATGTACCCGTGTCTCACCGACGACGACTTCGTAGCCGAGCACCGGGACGAGTGGTTGCGGTGAGAAGGCCCCTTGTCCTTGGCGTCGTGCCTGAAACCCTGCGTGCCCAGTTCTTCGACGCAGCGCTGCTCCAGCGGCTCGAACGAACAGCGGCACACAGTGCGGCGGCGGCAACCGGGTGCACGCTGATTGAGAGCCTGACTGCGGTCCCAGCCGATCTTGACCTCAGCAGCGTTGAGGTGCTGATCACCAGCTGGGGGCTCGGCCCGCTCGACGCGGCGACGCTCGAGCGGCTGCCGAGCTTGGGGTTGGTTGCGCACACGGGGGCGAGCGTGAAGTTCCTGCCTCCGACGGAGTGTTTTGCCCGCGGCATTCGAATCACCCAGGCGGGGGCCGCCATGGCCCGGCCGGTTGCGGAGGTTGCGCTCGCCTTCACACTCGCGTTGCTGCACCAACTGCAGCGATTTGACCACTCCCTCCACTCTGGTGGGGCCTGGGCGGAGGCTGCCGCCGCGCGGACGCAGCATGAGATCTTCGACGCGACGATCGGCGTGGTGGGGGCTTCCCGCACCGGACTGGCCTATGTCGACATGGTGCGGGCGCTGGGGGCACGAGTTCTGCTGTACGACCCGACGCTGTCCCCAGAGGAGGCATGCGCGGCTGGCTGCGAGAGCGTCCCGCTCGAGGAGTTGCTGCGCCGATCGAGAATCGTTGCGTTGCATGCGCCCTCACTGCCCGAGACATATCGAATGATCTCGGCCGAACAGCTGGCCGTCATGCCCGACGGCGCCGGCCTGGTGAACACGGCTCGGTCCTGGCTGGTAGATGAAGCGGCACTGCTCGCAGAGCTCGGCGCGGGCCGCCTTGACGCGGCGCTCGACGTCTTCGATGAGGAGCCTTTGCCGACGACGAGCGCATTCCGATCCCTGCCGAACGTGCTCCTCGTGCCACACCAGGCAGCCGGCACGCGCGAAGGGCGCCTCCGCCAAGGTGAAATCGTTGTGGAGGAGATCGAAGCGTTCCGGGCCGGAATGCCGCTGCGGCACGAGGTGACAGCGACTGATCTCGCTCGGATGGCATGAAGAGCGTGCAGGCGGTCTTCGATCCGAGGTGCGGCGAACCTCCGGTCACACTGCCCACAGCGCGAAAGGAAGGACCGTCACTTGGCTGCAGCCGGGGGCGCCCAAGACCCGATCGGGGGATGAAGTGACCGGATTCTCGGACCTGGACCTGAACGAATCGCCCTTGTCGCCGCCGGGGGCGGTTGTTGAGAGAATTGGTTCCCTGTCAAGCGGACTTCATTGGTCGGGTGCGGCGGATCTGCTTCGCACTTGGGCGACGAATCCCGCCGCCCACGCGTCGCGCCCCGAGGATGCTCGTTGTTCGTCCGGCTTTGAAGTGAGCGTCGACCGTGACGGCCGCACGATCGTGGCCGTGGCCGACCAGGTGGCCGCGGCACGGCTGAGTCGGCTCGTCGCGACCAGCGCGGCCGTGTCGGCGCGACCGGAGCCGCCCGCAGTTGTCCAGACACTGAGGGACGAGCCGGCCGTGAAGGACAGGGCGGTGATGGAGTGCTTCTACGGGCCGCTCTGGACGCCTGACGACCGGCGCGACGTCATCGAGCGCGCGACCGGTCACGGTGCGAACACCTACGTGTATGGACCGGCCGCCGATCTTCGCACGGGGGAGGCGTGGCGCAGTCCGTATGCGGGACAGAGCGCCAGCGATCTCGAGAGGCTGGTCGACGACGCTCACCGACGCGGTATGGAGGTCGTCTGGAGGGTCTCGCCCGGCGCCCCACTCGACCGGTCCCGCGCGATAGGGCTCTCCGACGCGGATGAGGTGCGGACCCTGCTCAGTCGGGTGGGTGAGGTCGTCGACCTTGGCTTCGACCGCGTGCTCGTCGGTTTCGACGACATCGACACCGACCTTGACGCAGCGGCGCGGGCGACCTTTGGCGACGACCCCCATCCCGCGGCTGCAGCGCAAGCCACACTGCTCAATGCCGTCTCGGCCTCGCTTGCCGAGCGTGGTGTGCCCGTGCTCGCGTGCCCCACGCACTACTGGGGCGTGCGGCCGTCCGCGTACCGCCGTCGGCTCGGGGAATTGCTGTCCCCGGACATTGCCGTGTGCTGGACGGGCAGTGGCGTCGTCTCCTCGAGCATCACGGCGGCGCAGGTGCACGACGTGACCGAGCAGTTTCAGCACAGGGTGTGGCTCTGGGACAACTTCCCGGTCAATGACTGGGACGCGACCGGCGAGGCTTTCACGAACGACATGAGCCCGCGGCGACTGCCACTGACCGCCCTCGTCGGCCGGGCATCGGGCGTTGCTGACACCATCGTGGGGTATGGGAGCAACGCGGCGCTTCAGCCCCATGCCGGACTGCCAGCCGTGTGCACTGCCCTGGACTGGGCGTGGGGACCAGGCGGGTATGACGCCGACGTCGCACTGCGCCACGCGTTAAGTGAAACGGGTGTGCACCAGGAGGCGCTGAGCCTGCTCGCTGACACGGTCGGGGCGGTCGCGGGCGGTGCGCGCGGCAACGCGCTGCTCGCCACCACGTGCGCGCGCCTTCTGGCGACAGACGGCGTGCCGGCCGGCCGGCTCGTTCGGATCGCGCACGCCCGAGACGTCGTCCGTCAGCATGCGGCCGCCGCGTCCGTCCTCGAAGCGGCGCCGGGGGCACTTGGCCGGGAGATCGCGCCGTGGGTGCAGGAGCTCGGGCGCGTCTGCCGTGCGACTCTGCTCGCGCTCGATGTGCTTGAGGCGTACGGAGTGAATCAGGAGGTGGTGGACGAGCGCTCCCAGCAGTTGCGCGACCAGAGGCCACCCGTGGGCGGCGTGTCGATTGCCTCGGGTCTCCTCGACAACCTCGTTGACTATGCGCGAGGGTTCGCCGCTGGAGGCGCGCCGGTGTGGCCCGGTTAGTCCCGGGTGCCTTGACGCTGGACTAGTCCGGCAGTATTCGTGGTGCGAGACCATACTCTGGAGGGATTTCGCGTGAAGACTGGGGAGACTCGGGGTCGTCGTGGGGCGCATCGTGCGTGACGCGACGGGCGGGAGCGGGACGTGATGCCGGTTGCGGAGATCGATCGCCGTACCGATCTCATCGTCGACATCGGCAAGTCGGGCACGCGGGGTCGACTCACCCACTGCGGTGCGGTCTTCGAGGCGGCGACGGCAGGTCTCCCACCCCACGTGGCCGGCGCGCCGGGCGCGGGTGCTGCACTGGCCGTGGCCGTCTCGACGGTGTGGGAGTTGGTGGTGCCGTGCGCTGGCGGCCTCGCCCCGGAGGGAGTCGACGCCGTCGTCGTCGGTTCGACGTCGATTCCGTGTGCTGAGGAAGTCGAGCTCTTCACGGCGTCCATGCGGCGGCTCTGGCCTCGCTCGGCGATCGTCCTCGCTGAGGACGGCGTGGTTGCACACGCCGCGGCGCTGGGTGGACCCGGTGTGGTCGCCAGTATCGGGACCGGGACGGTGGTCACGGGGATCGGCGACGACGGCGGGTGGCACCGTCGCGATGGGTGGGGGCCGGATCTTGGTGACCGTGGTAGCGGTGCATGGCTCGGCACCGAAGGCCTCCGCGCCGCATTCGCCGCGCTGGATCGCGCCGGCCCTGCGACCTCGCTGCTTCCAGCGGCGCAGGAGCACCTTGGCGCGACCGACCTTGCCGCGGCGACCAGGCTTCTCGCCCGTCCGGATCGGGTTGCCGTCCTGGCGCACTTCGCACGTCGGGTCTGTGCTATCGCCCAGACCGGCGACCCAGTGGCAGAGGCGCTCGTGCAACGGGCGACTAACGACGCTGCAGCGACGATTCGTGCAGTGGCTCGGGACACCGCCACGACCCAGGTCGTGGTCGTAGGTCGCCTCGGGGGGGATCCGGTCTACGCGGAATCCCTGGCGCGGCATCTCGCCGCGAGCGGAGAGCGCTTGATCGACGGCCGCGGCGGGCCACTGGATGTCGCCCCCCTTCTCCTTTTCTCCGCGCCCTATGCCGCAGTCTGTCGAGCAGTCATTCCGTCGGTGCGTCAGACCGCTAGCATTTGGGAAGACCGGCACTCAACTAGGGACATCTGATGGCGCGACCGCTAAACCTCAGCACTGAGACGCTCGACATTCCCAACCGATTGCGTGCCGACCGCCCCAAGGGCGATCAGATCCGCGAGATCATCGAGGGGCTCGTCACCACGCTCGGCCCAGGCGCGTTGTTGCCGTCGGACCGGTCGTTGGCGGATCACTTCGGGGTCGCCCGGATGACGGTGCGGAACGAGGTGCGCCGGCTGGTCGGGGACGGTGTCCTGGACATTCGCCCCGCGAGCGGCACCTACGCCGCCGAGTCCCGGCGTTACCCACGCGCGATAGGCGTCTCCTTCTCACGAGACATGCGCAACCGCGGAATGGTCCCGGGCGCGCGCGTTCTCGAGCACGACGTGCTCGAGGTGTCGGAGCGCCTCTCCACGATCCTCGGAGTGTCGAGCGGCACTCGCGCGCTGCGTGTCGTTCGCCTGCGCACCGCCGACGGCGAGCCAATGGGAGTGGAGCGGTCGATCGTGTCTCTCGAGCGGTTTCCAGGCCTCGAGATGGTCGACCTCGCCGACGTCTCTTTGTACGACACCCTCAAGGACCGTTGGGGAGTAGCTCCGAAGAAGATATCGGCTACCGCCACAGCCGTGCTACCGACGCAGGAGGAGGCGATTCTCCTTCAGATTGAGCCCACCCAGCCGTGCATGGTTGTCAATTCGATGCAGCGCGACGTGGCCAGCGCAGTGGTGGAGACGGGACGGTCGATATACCGCGGCGACCTCTACGACCTTGACATATCCTACGAACTCTCGACATAGCTCCGGCAGAAGGCAACCAGGCGCGCGGAAGTTTTCGCATCAAAGAAGGACGCGAGCGCCTCGTAGTCCCCGGCGATGTGGCTGGCGTTGTCGGCCACGTAACCGCAATAGGCATCGGAGTACCCGACAACTCGCAGGTTGGGGTTGCCTGCCGAGATCTGCGCACCGAGCGTCGCGCTGAGCTCGACCGCGAGATGGAGCCAATGCCGGTCACCTACGTCGACGAGCGAGACGGGCAGTTGGCGGACCGTCGGTAGGTCGATGGTGAGCATCGCCGTTCGGGAGTTCTGGCCCTCTTGCACAGACGTCCGCAAGCGGGTGGTTGATTCCGGAGACAAGGTGCGCCCTTCCCCAGAGGCCCCTGCCCCCACGATGGCTCGCGGCGTCAACGTGGACTCCTGTTCATCGAGGTTGCGCGCGGGGAGCTCGACGGTGGTCCGGCGCACCTGCACCCTTGGTGGCGTGACCTCGCATCCGAGCTCTCGCGACGCACGCACCACTGCGTCTCCGACGATCGTCCCTAGCCGCTCGACTTCGGACGAGTCGCGGCTGCGGCGGTGAAAGCGCGGACTGACATCGCCCGCGCTCCCCTGAAGGAAGACTACCGGAAGTGGTCCGCCCGCTGGGGATGCTAGTTCCGAGCGGATGCGGGCACGGGCTGCACCTACCCAGTCCGCTGACCAACGCAGGTTCTCGGGGCCGAGCACAGTGGGGTGGCAGGCGTGATCGAAGAGAATCGCAACAGGCTCTGAACCTGCCAAGCTCCGAACGGAGAGGACACCCACGCTTCGGTCGTGCGGGCCGATGACGTCGTGGCGGTTGCTGCCCACGCCGTCAACTTCCTCCTCGTGCCAGGTGAGCCGGGCTGGAGCGAGTCTGTCCACCAGGGCGGCTGTGGCGGCGCCGACAGCCGCGACCAGGCGTTCGCACGCCTCCCAATCCAGTTCCGTTGGCAGCACGGGATGGATCTCGCCGTGCCAGCCTGCGGGGCCTGAATGAGTGTGGGATGCCGCCACGATGACCTGGCTTCCTGCAACGCCCGTCGAATGGCTCACTGCGCGCACGAGACGATCGCGCACGGCCTCGTTGATCGCCAGCACATCGAGGGAGACCCACACCACCTCCCTCCCGCACGGGTCCCGGAGCCACAGCACGTTCGCCTCGAGGTCGTCGAGCGTGCCCACGGCCGCCTTGTCGCGCGCCGCGTACCCCCCCATCGGAAGTCCTGGGCCCGGGGTGATGACGGCGCTCGTGGCTGCGCAGAGCATTGCCGCGGCGGGGGGCTTAGGCATTGAGGCTGAGCAGGGTCGGGAGCGTGCATCCGCGAGTGTGCATCTGACCGACGATCTCGACCACGAGGGCTTGGACGAGCATCGCGCCAACCATCGTCGAGGTAGCACCGACGGGGTGGGGGTCGTGGGAAAGGATCGCGTCCCCGGGGACGCCGCAGTTGTCGATGACGTGGTGGGCCACCTCGAAGAGTCGTTGCCCGCCGGGCGCTCGCGAAGTGACCGACCGACTGTGCGCCAGCGAAGTCAGAGCGATGACCGTCGCACCGGCGGCCCGCGCGCCCACCGCGAACTCGACTGGTACGGCATTGCGCCCCGAGTTCGACGCGACGAGCACGCAGTCCCCCGCCGAGACCGCGTGGATCTTCAGCAGTGACGCGGCGAGCCCGGCCTGGCGTTCCAGCAGGGAGCTCTTGAGCAAGCCCTCGTGGAGCATCAGGCTCGGCTCGAGGATGGGGCAGACGTCGGTCAACCCGCCGGCTCGTCCCCAGATTTCCTCAACCATCATGTGGGAGTGCCCAGTCCCGAAAACCCACAGGCGCCCGCCGGATTCGAATGCGTCGCAGATGGCGGCGGCGGCGTCGTGGACGGCTGCAAGCTGGCTTGAAGCTGCCTCCTGGCAGATCTGAAGGGCCTTCTCCATGAAGTGCTCGGCGCTCAGCGCCATAATGTTCTTCTCTCTATTCCGGACTAGTCCATAGTAGCAGGAGATGCGCCCCGAGGTGGCGCAGTCCGCTGCCCCATGAGGTTCCAACGAGACCCGTTTCGCGGTGGCAACCCCGAGGTCGCCCGTCGAGCCGTCGACGCCATCCCGTTGACAACTGGGTTAGTCCAGATCTAATCTGAGCGACAGTGTCACGACTGGTTGCCGATGGGTTGTCCCCGACGCCGAGCTGCAGTCGCATGAGGGCAAGGTCGCGCCGGCAACGAGGAAGTTGAGGGTGTCCTTCTCTTGGTGAACATCCCGGACCTGCGCGGCGCGTCGTCTGCTGAGCCGACGGAAGTCACCACCGCGCCAGGGGCAATCATCGACGGCACCCAGTGGGACCTTGCGCTTGCGAAGGTCCGACTGTGGGCCGCAGACAGCAGTGCGTGTTCCCGGCGTCCGGATGGGGCTCGGCGCAGCGCGGGGTTCGAGGTGAGTATCGACGGTGGTGGACGCGCCATAGTTGCGGTGGCAGACCAACCGTCGGCCGCCTGTCTCGCCCGAGTCCTGGCCTCCTGCGTGGAGCGCGAGGGCTCTGAGGTGATGCTGGAGTCCGTGTAGACCCTGAGCCAGGAGCCCGCGATCGCTGATCGAGCCGTCATGGAGTGCTTCTACGGGCCCAGATGGAGCACACAGGACCGTCGGGACGTGATTGAGCGGGTCGCAAGCCACGGAGCGACGACCTACGTGTATGGACCGGGCGCAGACCCGCGCACAGGCGCGCGCTGGCGCGAAGCGTATTCGGCCAAGGGCCGCGACGAAATTGCCAATCTGGTCGAGGACGCCCACAAGTGCGGGATGGAGGTGGTTTGGCGTGTGTCACCAGGGGCCCCACTCGATCGCAAGATGGCGATGGCATTGTCCGACGTCGACGAGCTTCGGACCTTGATGAGAAGGGTTCACGAAGTTGTCGACCTCGGGTGCGATCGGATTCTGATCGCATTCGACGATATTGACGGCGATCTTGATGCCCCAACTCGGGCCGCGTTCGCCCACGACTCGCATCCGATGGCCGCCGCGCAGGCGAGGGTTCTGAATGCTGTCTCGCGCGAGCTTGCCGAGCGGGGCGTGCGGATGCTCGCTTGTCCGACCCACTATTGGGGGGTGCGGGCATCGTCATACCGCTATCGACTCGGTGAGCTCCTCGAGCCAGCCGTCGCGGTGTGCTGGACAGGCACTGGGGTGATCTCGGCAAGCATCTCTGCCGACCAGGTTCAGCACGTCAGCGAGCAGTTTCAGCACCCGTTGTGGCTGTGGGACAACTTCCCGGTGAACGACTGGGACGGTATCGGGACGGCGTTCACGAACGAAATGACCCCGCGACGGCTTCCGCTGGCGGCTCTGCGGGGCCGGGAGCCAGAGGTCGCGTCCCTGGTGGCGGGCTACGGAAGCAATTCGGCGCTCCAGCCGAGGGCAGGGTTGCCTGCGGTCGCGTCGGCGTTGGACTGGGCGTGGGGGCCGCACGGATACTGCCCGGACCGAAGCCTGGCGGTCGCACTTGACGAGACCGGCCTCGATCGGTGGGCGTTGGAGGCTTTGGCAGATGCATGCGGATCGGTGGCGGCGGGGTCGCGGAAGCCTGGCGACCTGGCTTCCGTATGCGCCGAACTTATCGCCTTTGATTGTTCGGAACGAGTCCGGCCTGAACGCATCGGGCGCGCTCGGGCGATCGTTGCGCACCATGAAGAAGCGGCACGGGTTCTCGGGAGATCTGAGCCTCGATCCACCGGTCCGTTTTCGGTGAGGTCTGATCGGGTCTGAGTCGTGTCGTTTCTGATTTGGGCGTGGGTGGGGTGCCGGTCTGTCCGGGTCTTCCACTTCGGGTCCTTGGTTGCGCCCGCTGGGGCTGGGTGGTCAGGTCGCGCGGGCGGGTGGTCCGCTGGCGGCGGTGAACATC
>Ga0209539_1000735_pt1 | contig 18360 bp, 13 predicted proteins | sample BarGraNGADG00312_2_FD_184499 | JGI IMG/M metagenome (GOLD analysis project Ga0209539, IMG submission 184499) | Arctic peat soil microbial communities from Barrow, Alaska - Barrow Graham LP Ref core NGADG0011-312 (SPAdes) (version 2) | ecosystem: Environmental > Terrestrial > Soil > Wetlands >... | reverse complement strand
CGACGTCGAGCGGGTCGGCGCTCTGGCTGACGAACCACGCGTACCGCGTACCGTCCTCGTGCTCCATGATTCCGACCATGACGCGCGGGTCGGCGACCGTGACCGGTCGCCCGACCCCCGCCTCCTGTGCGAGGGCGTCGTACAGCCGCCAGGTCTCTTCGGGGTTGGCGTCCGGTTGTTGTGCCGCGAAGTACTCGAGCGGATACGTGGCGAGGACGAGGCTGCCGGCCCCGACCCTGTTGCGCAGCAGTGCTGGGCGTCCGTGCCCGTCCACGGCGATCACCTCGGCGCCGTCGGGCACGACGGGCAGGTAGGACCGAGCACCGGCGGGCCCGGCCACGGCGAACCGGAGCTCCGTGCCCTCTGGCAGGAACCCCCATCCGGTGACGAACCGCAGCACCACCTCCTCGTCGTGGACCAGGTCAACTTGCCCGTACCGGGTCTGCTTGACCACACCGAAGGTCTCGTCGAGGTCGGGCCACCACAGACCACGCTGGCCGCCGTGGTCACCGACGAAGTACGAGGCGTAGACGGTCGCACCGCCCTCGGCGAGCTCGCGCAGGCGGCGCCAGGTCGGGCCGGTCAGCTGCTTGGTGGCTGGCACGACGTAGAGCAATCCGTCGTCGGGCAGTCCGTCGATCTCCCGCGCGATGCCAAACGGGATGTCGGCCTCGCGCCCGGCGATGTAGGCCTGACGCAGAACGTCGACCAGACCGGTGGCGTCCTGCTCGTGGGTGAACGGGAACTGACCTTCCAGGAACGCCGACACCACAAGGACCGCGTCGGTGTCAGGCCGCACGAGCCGGGGCAGATCAAGGCGCTCAGCCAGTTCGGCGAACGCCTTCATCTCCCGCGCCTGCGCCTTGGGGCGCCCGTCGGCGTGGGTGAGTCCGAAGTGCATCTCGAACGGGTGGTGTCGGTAGGGCTCCACGTCCTCAAGCTGGTCGTAGTCGGTGTTGTTCCAGGCGAGCCATCCTGTCGCCCCGGCCAGCAGGGTGTTGTGCAGCACCTGGCGGTAGTACGTAGCGGCATGCGCCTCGCTGCAGTAGTCGCTCGTCAGGCCGAACTCCTCGACCACCACCGGTATGCCGCCGATCCCGAGCATCTCGCAGATGAACGCCGCGGCCAGGTGCTGGCGCACAGTGTCGCTCTCCATGCGGTACACGTGCGGGCCATGGAAATCGATGAGCGGCGTCAGCTGACGGACCCGGAAGCCGTTGTCGCGCCCGCTCACCTCGAGCCCCCACACCCCGTCGCCGAGGGACAGCGGCTGGGTGCCGCCGCCGAGTCGGACGGCGTCGACGAGGATCTGGCTCCAGGCATGAATCACGTCCGGGTCGTTCACGCCGAACCCGCCGGTCTTCTCGTCGCCGTAGATCGGTACCTCGTTGGACAAAAGCCATCCCGCGATAGCGGGGTGGGACGCGAAGCGGGACGTGACTTCGCGCAAATACCACGCTTGCCGGGCCACAAACCACACGTCGGAATACAGGTCGCGCCCGGCACGCCAGGCGGGGTCCCAGTTCTGGCCCGACATATGGCCCACGAGGAACGTCGGGATCGTGCTCATGCCCAGGCTCTGGTGCCTGTCAAGGAAGTCGGCGTAACGCGCCAGGATCTCCTCGTCGAGCGTGTCCGGAGTTGGCATCACGTCGGGCCAGTAGAAGAAGCTGCGCGTGACCGTCATGCCGTGGTCGCGCATCGTCCGCAGCTCGGCGTCGACGACATCGCCGTCATAGTCGCGCCACATTCGCGGACCACCCACGCGGGACCAAAAGTTCACCCCGATCCACGTGACGGGATCGGCGCCCCGGAATAGTTTCTCAGCGTGCCGTTTCATGACAGACGACCCTTCCTCATCAATGCTGGTGCCTACTCTACTGAACCGGATCGGTTCGTAGAAGATTGCATCAGCCCTCGGGTGTTCAGACCTTCACTACATCCGTGCGCGACCTGTGCTGCCACGCACGATGAGCGACGTCGCCGCCACTGCCGAAACCTCTTCGGAGCCACCGGCGATGTGGTGCAGCAGCGACGTCGCTGCCACGGCGCCCAGCGCCGCGACGTCGCGGTGCATCGCACTGAGCGCGGGATGGGTGATCTCGCACAGGGGAGAGTCGTCCCAGGCCAGCAGCGAGAGGTCCCCCGGCACGTCGAAGCCCAGCTCGGCGGCGACCCCGAGGCTCGCCACGGCCATGATGTCGTTGTCGAAGACGATGGCCGTCGGCGGCTCGGGCGCCGACAACAGCTGCCGCGTCGCCCTGGCGCCCGCCTCACCCGAGTAGTCGGTCTGCACGACCCTGACATCGCCCAGGCCGCACTCGGCCGCGGTGGTGACGAACGCCTCGTCACGAGCCGCGATGTGCAGGTACCGCGGGGCGCCGGCGACACGGGCGATACGCCGGTGTCCGAGCCGCGCCAGGTAGAGGATCGCGTCACGCATCGCAACGCCGTCATCCGTGCGGACGCACACGTTCCCACCCACCCGTTGCGGCTCGTCAGGGTGGGACGTGGGAACGCCGACGAACACGGCCGGGATCTGCAGGTCGCGGATCAGCGGCACCCGCTCGTCGCCCGCCGTGAGGTCCACGACGATCACCCCGTCCACGCGACGCTGGGCCCACCACCGTCGATACGTCTCGCACTCACCGTCCGCCTTCTCGGCGACGTGCAGCAACAGGGCTGTGCCGCATCGGCTGATCACGCTCTCGATGCCGGAGATGAACTCCATGTAGAAGGGCTCGAGGGCGAGCAGCCGGGGTGGACGCCCGAGGACAAGGCCGATCGCCTCGGCTCGAGAGCTGGACAGCGAGCGCGCGGCCTGGCTGGGGTGCCATCCGAGTCGGTCAGCGATCTCGCGCACGCGGCGCCGCGTCGCCTCCGAGACCCCAGGCTGCCCGTTGAGCGCGTAGGAGACAGCGCCCTTCGACAGCCCGGCCTCGCGGGCGATGTCCGTGATGGTGATCCTGGCGATGGTGGGCCCTCCCCTCGGCGCAAGTCGGTCAACCACACGCAGACGTGGTCAAGGCAAGAACTGATCACACGTCTGTGCGCCCCACCGCTGAACCGTAGCGATCCGGGTGTCCTGACGTGGTGTCCCCCAAGGGCGGTCGGTCGCCCATCCCGCCCGGGAGCTGGGGCGTCTCGCACCGGCGGGCGGCCCGGTTCGACGTCCAGGGGCTCGCGTGGCCGGTGGCGCGACCCTCTCGCCGGCCGGTGGCCGACACGGCTCAGGCATCGCCGCTCGCCCCCAGCCGTGTCGACTCCGCCCAGAGGTCGACTCCGGAGTCGACAGCATGCTCGTCGATACGGGCGAGCTCGTCGGCCGAGAACTCCAGGTGGCCCAGCGCGGCGACGTTCTGCTCCAGCTGGGCGACACTGCTCGCACCGACGAGAACCGACGTCACCCGCTCGTCCCGGAGCGCCCAGGCAATGGCCATCTGCGCCAGCGACTGACCCCGATCGCGTGCGATGGCGCTCAACCCGCCGACGTGGCGACGCAGGTCGTCCGTGATCAGCTCAGGCGGGAGAGACGAGTTCTGGGTCGCTCGAGAGCCTGGCGGGATGCCCTCGAGGTAACGGTCAGTCAGTAGGCCCTGCGCCAGCGGGGAGAACGCGATGCACCCGACACCCTCAGTGCCGAGGGTGTCGAGAAGGCCTCCCTCCAGCCACCGGTTGAGCATCGAGTAGTTCGGCTGGTGGATGAGCAGGGGCGTGCCGAGATCACGCAAGATGCGCACCGCCTGCGCGGTTCGCTCCGGAGAGTAGGAGGAGATTCCGGCGTAGAGGGCCTTGCCCTGCCGAACAGCCCGGTCCAGGGCGAGCATCGTCTCCTCGACCGGCGTCCCTGGGTCAGCCCGGTGCGAGTAGAAGATGTCCACGTAGTCCAAGCCCAACCGAGTCAGGCTCTGGTCGAGACTGGCGGTGAGGTACTTCATGGACCCGCCGTCTCCGTATGGCCCCGACCACATGCCCCACCCCGCCTTGGTCGAGATCAGCAGCTCATCTCGATACGGACGGAAGTCGCTCCGGAGAATCCGGCCGAGGTTGCTCTCAGCGCTGCCGTACGGAGGGCCGTAGTTGTTCGCAAGGTCGAAGTGCGTGATCCCGAGGTCGAAGGCCCGATGCAGGATGTCCCGCTGACGATCCAGTGGCGTGTCCTCGCCGAAGTTGTGCCACAGCCCCAGCGAGAGGGCCGGCAACCGCACGCCCGAGCGCCCGCTCCGGCGGTACGGCATTGCCTCGTACCGGTTCTCAGCGGCGACGTATGTCATCTGACCATCCTCCCGAGCGTGCAGTCGGTCAAGGTAGGCGACCGCCTGCCTTGGTCATCCAGCGAAGCCAAAGGGTGACGCTGCCTTCCCCTGATCGCGAGCGGACCTCGATGACCGCAACGCCGGACGAACTGAACGTCACCGCGCCGTCTGCTGACGGATACGCATGCTATTCGTGTAACGAGGAGGCAGCTCATCCGGTTGCTCTCCCCATACACCTGCCGTGCCTCGCGACCGCTGCTGGACTCATCAACCCTTCACGGCCCCCATCGTAAAACCACGCACAAAGTGACCGCTGACGGCGAAGGTCATGAGGATGATCGGCACGACCACGAGCGTGGCTGCACCATAAAGAGTTCCCCAGTCCATCGCCCTGTCGGTGATCAACGTGGCGACGATTCCGGCCGTTGCGGTCCGATTTCTCGTCGTCAGCATGCTGGCGAAGAGCAGCTCATTCCAAGCGAAAATGACGAGGAAGACCGACGCGGCCGCAATGCCTGCGCGGATCACCGGCATGATCACGCTCACCAGGAGTCGAACGTCGCCGGCTCCGTCCAGCCGCGACGCGTCGACCAGCTCGTGCGGGACCTGGAGCATGAACCCACGCAGCAGCCACACGGTGAACGGCACGCTCACGGCCGAGTAGGTCAGCACCAGCGCGATGGGGTTGTCTATCATCCTGAGGTTCTGCCAGAACAGCAGCAGCGGGACGAGGAGCACGATCGGCGGAAGCATTGCGGCAAGGAGCAGAACGATCGGCCAGAACTTGCGTCGAACAGGAAGGAACGTGAGTGCGAATGCTGCAGGCAGGCTCGCCAGGAGCGTCACCAGGACGGTTCCGGTCGTCACAACCACGCTGATCATGAGATAGGTGAAGAACGACGAGCCCGTCCGCGAGAAGAGAGCCTGGAAGTTCTCCATCGTGGGCCGGAAGATCCATTTGGGCGGCACCGCGAAGATGTCGGTCGGGATCTTGAATGACTGTAGGACGGCCCACACGACCGGTAGCAGGCTGACAACCACATACGTTATAAGGCCCGCGTACGTGAAATACAATCCCCAGCGGGTCTTCCGCCGATTCATCCCACCCGAGGACGAAACGAGATCTTGGTGCAGTCGCGCACCGACGACGTCTGACGGCGACTCGCTCGTTGAGGATTCGGGCGCCGCGCCAACCTGCGAGGCATTATTGGACATGGGCTCAGCGCCTGATTCTCTGGGCATCTGGCTCTCCATTACGAAGCCTTCATCGCGCGTATCAGACCGATACTCACCAAGAGCGTGAGGACCATGAAGATCGTGGCCTCGGTAGCGGCGTAGCTCGTGAAGTTGCCGACCGCCATGTCGTTGTAGATGCGCAGGCTCGCGACGGTTGTGCTGGTGCCGGGCCCGCCCTGCGTCAGGACATAGACGATGTCGAAGGTCCGGAAGAGGTCGATCACGCGGAAGAGGACCGTCACCAGGAGCAGTGGCGCAAGCATGGGGATCTTCACGAGGAACAACTTGCGCCAGATTCGCGCTCCATCCACGTCCGCAGCCTCCATGACGTCCTGCGGGAGGGCCAGGAGGCCGGAACTGAGTACCAGGACGAAGAACGGTGTGCTACGCCAGACATCGGTCAGGATGAGGGCGAGCATGGGCCCGACCCCAGCCTGGGAGACCCACGGTTGCGATGCGATCCCCACCTGGTTCAGGACGTAGTTGATGACGCCGTAGTCGTAGTTGAGCATCACCCGGAAGTTGATCGCCGCAACCGCCGGGGTCAACATGACGGGGATGAGGATCAGGGTCCGTATCAGCCCGGCCCCGCGCACCACTCGCGCCAGCATGAGCGCGAGGGCCATGCCCAAACCAAGTTCGATGACAAGCGACAACACTGTGAACACCAACGTGATGAACAGCGTCTGCCAGAACGGGCCGCTGCCCAGCACCGCCTGGTAGTTCCTGAACCCCACCCAGCCAGGCGCAGCTGTCGGGGTGACCCGTTGCAGACTCAGGAGGACGCCGTAGACGATCGGCCACCCAACCAGTACACCGAGGAGCAGGAAGGCAGGTAAGCAGAGAAGGATGACCATCCGGCGCTGCGGCCGTCGCCACGTCTCAACAAACGATGCCTTCGAAACACGCTCCAACAGCGCTTGCACTGGTTGGGTGGCCGCCATCGTCCTAGCCTCCGGCCTTCTGGATCAACGCCTCTCCAGCAACCTGCATCGCAGCGACTGCCGCGCTGACGTCGCTCGTGCCCGCGTAGGCGGCGTTGCTGCTCGGACCGATCACATCCGTCAGGATGCTGGGGAGGTACGGGCTGTCGGGCAGCGCGTGAGCGACCGCCAGAGAGTACCCGAGCGCACTCAGGACAGGCTGCTTCTCGGCGAAACTCGCGTCGGTCAGCAACGACGTCCGGCCTGAGCTGCCGCCACCCGATTCGACGTAGATGCGGGCAACGTCCGCGCTCGTGTACCACGCGATGAACTCGAACGCAGCGTCCTTGTTGACACTGTTCCTGTTCATCGCCAGCGTGTGCGTGCTGAGGAACGCCCGCGCCTGGTCAGGGGCTCCGGCATACGGCACCATCGCGTATGCCATGTTGCCCGCCGTCAGTGGTGACTTCGCCGGGTCGCCGAGGTCGGCGGCGGCGGCGTTCCACTCGATGGCCATCGGGACTCTTCCCTCGATCAGCGCCTGCTGGAGCTCGGCGTAGTCATACGTCGCACTACCAGGGGACGCGTTCCCGTCGGTGACGAGGCTGACCGAGTTCTGCAGACCCTCTGCGACCTTGGGGTCGGTGAACGCGAACGACGTCGGGCCCGACAGCGGGTCACCGCCGGCTGACCACATTGCCTGCAAGGCGAAGATCGCACCCGACACGCTGCTCGCACCGCCGATCGCGATCGGGAACTCCATGTTCTCCGCTGCGAGCTGCGGCTTGATCTCGGCGATCGCCGCGTTCAGCTCGTCCCAGGACCATGCCGCCGGCGGCACCGGGACGGTGATCCCCCACTTGTCCATGAGGTCCTTGCGGTACATCAGGAGAGGTGTGTCACTCCCGTACGGCAGCGACACCAGCCCGTCCGCCGTCGTCGAGAGCGCGAGCAGGGCCGCCGGGAAGTCCTCGAGGTTGTAGGCGGCCGGGTTGAACAGCGACGCCTGATCCATGAAGGGCTGGAGCGGCTCGAGGTACTGATTGATCAGACCGGCATTCGTGCTGCTCTGGTCGACGAGGTCGCATGTCGAGGCCCCGGACTTCAGCTGGCTCAGCGTGCCCTGGTTCGACGAGCTGGTCGGGATGGGGACGAACTCGACCTTGATCGTCCCCTGGGTGAAGTCAGTGAACTGCGGAGACAGGTTCTTCATCGAGTCGAACTCGGGTCCCGCGAACAGGCAGATCGTGATCGTCGTGTCAGGCGCAGTTCCGGAGGCCGCCCACGGGGCGACGGTCTCCGCCGCCGCACCGGTGATCGTCGGGACTGGGGTCTGCCCTCCGGAGGGGGTTGACGAGCACCCGGTCATCGCGAGCACGAGCGCGAGGCTCCCGAAGCCCGCCAATCGTTTGCGTTGGGACATGAAACACCTACTTTCTCAAGCCGTCGGACTGGAAGAGACATGCACAAGAGTCTTGCTGAGGGCGAACTGAACTGGTTCATCCTGAGCTCGACGTGGCGGGTGTCCGTGGAAGCGCCGTCATGCACCGTCGAGCGCGTTCCTCAGCAGCCGGATCGACGCAGTTGCTCCCTTCGTTGGTGAGCTACAGCAGGTCACACGCTCGCGCGCCACCCGAACGAGATCGACTACCGAGACGCTCGATGGATCAATCTCCCCGGTGGCGAAGGACTTGTCAAGGGGACCGAAACGGTTCAGCGCAAGTCCTGAGGACTGACCCGTGGCGTCGAGCGATGATGAGCCCTGGCCGAAGAGCTGGCGATCGCAGCCGGGGTGGGGAACCCTCGCCGAGTGCTCCTTGGCCCCTGACGCTGTAATCGTTTGCTCAGCGCCACGATGCGCCGCCCACGCAGGAGGTAGCGGGTCACGATTCGATTGCGGAGGAACTCGCGTGCCGATGCCTCCCACCGGGGGTGCCGGCAGTTCAGCGGCACCTTCCCTGGGCGCCACAACGGCTGCGAGGTCACTGGCGTCGTCGGCACCGGAGTAGTCGACTCCGAGAAGCACGACATCCCCGCAGCGGTCGCGGCAGCGCAGGACGCCGACGTCGCGATTCTCGCGCTCGGCGGGCGGAGTGGCCGGTTCGGGCACACCACCACGGAGGGCAAGGGCACGGGCAGCGCCGCCTCGATCCGCGTCGGCGTCACCAAGGTCGGTGACCGGACCGGGTCCGAGGTTGTTCGGTCTGGTGATGGGCGCGACCTAGACCGGGCTAGCCCCGCGCTTTCATGGCGGGGTGGCGCGGGCAGGTGTCGGACAATGGAGAAGTGCCTCTGACCTGGGATGATGTGGTTCGTTGAGGACCAGATCAGACCAGTTCGAGGAGCACCTTCCAGGTGATGGAAGCTACCGGGCCCCATCCGCGGGTGAAGGTCGACACGCCCGCGTCGGGGGCGGTGGGTCAGGCCGGCGGGATCATGCTCACCGAGACGATCGCTGCGACGGATCGTGGCCTGGAGATGTCGGGCGCGCTGGTCCGGTGGCGCAAGCCGTTGGCGGTCCACGACCCGGCCAAGACGATCACGGACCTGGCGGTGAACGCTCGCGTTGGGCGGGGACTGCCCGGCGGACGTCGCGGTGCTGCGCGCCGCGCCGGGCGTCCATGGACCGGTGCCTCGGACCCGGCGGCGGACCTTCGGCCGGCCCTCGCCCGCGAGTCCGAGGGCATCCCCGAGGTCGACCTGGTGATCGTGCCCTCGAGCAAGGCGCTGCTCGGCACGACGATTTCGACCCTGGTGGCAAGGGCCGAGGCCGGCGCGCACGTGTACGTCTCCTGGTTCGCCGGCGTGAACGCCAACCAGCGCGGGCGACCCGCACTCGTCCGTCGCCGGGTCGGGACAGGCGCCATCTACCTCGGCGCGTACCCCGTGGAGTACTACGGGGCGGTCCGCCGCAACGCGCACGACGACGACCAGGTCCACCGCCTGTACGCGGCGCTCGCGACAGAGGCGGGCATCGTGGCTGACGTCCACGTCAACGACCCACACGTCGCCGTCGACGAGCTGCGGCACGACGACGGCACCCGCTACACCTGGCTGATCAGCACGAACCCCGAGCCCCTGGTGGTCGAGCCCGTCGTCATCGGGGCGTCGCGTCTGGAGGACGTGCTGACCGGGGAGGACCTCACCACCGCGTGCGCACTGCCGCCATTCGGGGTCCGGGTCGCGCGCCATGTGGGGCTCGCAAGCTGAGGCGATCCCTTCACACCGGGGGCCGGGCGGCTGTCAAGCCGGCGCTGAAACGGTGTCCGGGGGGCCGGAGATGCACGCTTAGGGAATGGCACCTTCGGTATCGAAGCGTTACGAAACCCTGTTGGATAGCGCTTGCCAGGGGGTCCTGGACGGACGTAGCGTGCGGTGTGCAAGCGGTCGAGGCTCGAAGGAGAGCGAGGCTTCATGGCAACAGCGATGATCTCCTACGGGTCGTTGGCGCTGTTGGTCGATGGTGAGTGGCTCGGAGCCGACGGCCGGGAGACGCAGGACGTCCTCAACCCGGCGACGAACCGTTCGATCGGGGCGGTTCCCCTGGCCGGTCCGGACGATGTCCAGCGGGCTGCTGAGGCAGCCGGGCGCGCCTTCGCCGGCTGGCGGACGACACCACCAGAGCGGCGCGCGGAGATCCTCCACCGGGCCGCAGCGCTGATGCGCGAACGGCGGGAGGAGATCGCCCCGCTGGTCACCCTGGAACAGGGCAAGCCGATGAAGGAGTCGCGGAACGAGGTCGACTTCTCGGCCCGGGTCACCGACTTCTCGGCCGGAGAGGCCGAGCGGCTGTACGGGACCGTCGTGCCCACCGGGCCGCTTGGCGAGCGGACCCTGGTGATCCCCGAGCCCTACGGGCCCGTGGCCGCCTTCTCGCCCTGGAACTACCCGGGCATCGTCCCGGCGCGCAAGATCGCCGCCGCCCTCGCGGCCGGCTGCACAATCGTGATCAAGTGCGCCGAGGAGACCCCCGCCAGCGGCGTCGAGATCGTGCGGGCCTTCCACGACGCCGGTGTGCCGGCGGGTGTGGTCAACCTCCTCTTCGGCGTGCCGGCCGACATCTCCACCGCGCTGATCCGTTCGCCCCTGATCCGGAAGGTCTCGTTCACGGGATCAATCCCGGTCGGCCGCCACATCGCGACCCTGGCCGCGCAGGAGGTGAAGCCGGTCATGCTCGAGCTGGGCGGCCACGCCCCGGTGATCGTCTTCGACGACGCCGACCTCGACAAGGTCTTCCCGGGTGCGGTGAGCAGCAAGTTCGGCAACAGCGGGCAGTCCTGCGGGTCGCCGAGCCGATTCTTCGTCCAGGCCGGGATCTACGACGAGTTCGTCGAGCGGTTCGCCGAGCTGGCCGGCCGCATCCGGGTCGGTGACGGGCTCGAGCCCGGTGTGACGATGGGCCCGCTGGCCAACGAGCGGCGCCGGGCGGCGATCGCCGAGCTGGCCGGGGACGCGGTCGGTGTCGGCGCCACGCTGGTGCTCGGCGGCTCGCCGATCCAGTCGGACGGGTTCTTCTGGTCGCCGACAGTGCTGGCCAACGTTCCCGACGACGCACGCATCATGAGCGAGGAGCCATTCGGTCCTATCGCGGCCACAGCGCCCTTCTCGACGCTGGATGAGGTCGTCGCCAGGGCGAACCGGCTCCCGTACGGTCTGGGCGCCTACGTCTTCACCTCCTCGATCGAGACCGCGACGGTCGTCCCGCGCGCTCTCGAGGTTGGGATGGTGGGCGTCAACAGGTTCTCTCTCGGAGGTGCGAGCACCTACTTCGGGGGAGTGAAGGAGAGCGGGTACGGGTCCGAGGGCGGACCCGAGGCAGTGCGGGGGTACACGACCCCGAAGCTCATCATCCAGGGATGACCCCCATCCCAGAGGAACCCGAAGTCTTCTCGAAAGGTGAACGACTCATGCATCGGACAAGGCCTCGTCTCCTCATCGCCATCGCGATCGCCGCAACGGCGTCGCTCGCACTCTCCGCCTGCAGCAACAGCCCCGACGGCGGCAGCAGCGGCGACAGCGCAAGCGCAAGCGCAAGCGACGAACCGATCACCCTCACCCTCAACAACTGGGGCGAATTCGGCTTCGCGCCGATCATCGCGCAGTACGAGGCAGAGCACCCCAACATCACGGTCCAGATCAACAACGGTGACTACAACACCCAGCACCAGAACCTTCAGAAGTTCCTGGTGGCGGGGAGCGGCGCACCTGACATCGCCATGAGCGACGAGGGCTACATCGTCCAGTTCCGCGGCCAGGCCGACAAGTTCGTCGACCTGAACACCCTCGGCGCCGGCGACTACAGCGACAAGTTCCTTGACTGGGACTGGCAGTCCGGAACCGCTGAAGACGGCACTCAGTTCGCCATCGGCGACGACGTCGGCGGCCTGGCGATGTGCTACCGCCGCGATCTCTTCGAGGCAGCCGGCCTGCCCAGCGACCGCGCCGAGGTCTCGGCGCTCTGGCCCACCTGGGACGACTTCATCGCCGCTGGCGAGCAGTACGTCGCAGGGTCCGGCGGCAAGAAGTTCGTCGACTCCGGGGTGAACATCTTCAACCCGGCGATGCGTCAGCAGGAGGTCGGATTCTTCGACACCGAGGAAAACCTGTCGATGGACAAGGGTCCCAAGGTCGCCTGGGACATCGCGACCGAGATCATCGACAAGGGCCTGTCGGCGAACATCCCGAGCCAGACGCCGGAATGGAACGCCGGCATGCAGAACGGTGACTACGCCGTTCTCGCCTGCCCGTCCTGGATGCTGGCCAGGATCCAGAGCCTGGCACCGGATTCGTCCGGCCAGTGGGACATCGCCGACATGCCCGGTGGCGGTGGCAACTGGGGCGGCTCGTTCTTCATGATCCCGAAGCAGGGCAAGCACATCGCCGAGGCATGGGACGTCATCAAGTACCTCCTCGCGCCCGAGAACCAGATCTCGATCTTCCAGAACGCCGGTCTGCTGCCGGCGCAGCCGGCTCTCTACGAAGAGCCGGCCCTGCTGGACTACGCGAACCCCTACTTCAACAACGCTCCTGTTGGTGAGATCTTCACCACGTCCGCGAAGAACTTCATCTACCAGTACCAGGGCCTGAAGAGCGGGGTCGTGCGGACCGCCGTTGAGGGCGCCCTGACGCAGGTGATGGAGGGCAGCCTCAGCGCCACCGAAGGCTGGGATGTCGCCGTGACCGAGGCCGAGAAGGCAGCCGAGGGCTGACCCACGCGGTCTTTTCCCGCCACACTGGCCCTGGCGTCGAGACACCTCGGCGCCAGGGCCAGGTCGGTGGGTCAACCACGTCGACCCAGGCAAGGAGGCACCGATGACGACGACGACGACTGGCGGGGCATCTGTGGTGCACGAGACCCCGCCGAGGCCTCCGGGCAGGCGGCGCGACGAGCACGGCTGGCGTAACCGCCTCAGCCGGTGGGACTTCAAGTACATGCCCTACGTCCTGGTGTCCCCGTTCTTTCTCCTGTTCACGGTCTTCGGTCTGTTCCCGCTCATCTACAACGGCGTTGTCTCGCTGCGGCACTGGCGCCTGGACAACCCAGCCGCCGACGGCTGGGCCGGCCTGGAAAACTACAAGCGGCTCTTCAGCGACACCGCCTTCTGGAACGCGCTGATCAACACGTTCGGCATCTTTGTCGTCGCGACGATCCCCCAGCTCCTCATCGCACTGCTCCTGGCCGGACTGCTCAACCGCAAGCTACGGGCGATGACGTTCTTCCGGATGGGCGTGCTCGTCCCCTACATCACGCCGATCGCCGCCTCGACCCTCATCTTCGGCACGCTCTTCGCCAACAACTACGGCATCGCGAACCAGCTCCTGACCGCCATCGGCCTCGACCCTGTCAACTGGCGGGCGGAGCGATGGTCGTCCTGGGTGGCGATCTCGATCATGGTTGACTGGCGGTGGATCGGGTACATGACGCTCATCTACCTGGCGGCCATGCAGGCGATCTCTCGGGACATCTACGAGGCGGCGGCCATCGACGGCGCCGGGCCGCAGCGCCAGTTCTGGAGCCTCACGGTGCCGCTCATCCGGCCGACGCTCATCTTCACCTCGGTGATCGCGACCATCGGCATGATGCAGCTGTTCACCGAGCCGCTGCTGTTCGACAGCAACACGACGTCGGCGAGCGGCGGCTCGGCGCACCAGTTCCAGACCGTGGCCCTGCTCATCTACCAGACCGGCTGGAAGAACCTCAACCTCGGCTACGCAGCTTCGATGTCGTGGCTGATGTTCGTCATCATCGTCGCGCTCGCCGGCCTGAACGCCTTCCTCACGAGCCGTCTTGGGAGGGGGAAATGAGCAAGCTCGCCGAGAAGACCCACGTTGACACCCCGCCGCAGACTCATCGGCGCAGGCGCCTCTTCCGCGCACCGAATGACACCCCGGCCGGCGCGCTGACGTACGTCGCACTGATCATCACGATCGCGCTCGCTGTGTTCCCGCTGTACTGGATGCTCGTCATCGGGTCGAGCAGCGACAGGGAGCTGGCGCAGATCCCGCCGAACATCGTGCCGGGCAACCAGCTCGGCACCAACTTCGACTACGTGTTCAACACCGACGGCGTGTACTTCATCCGCTCGATGCTCAACTCGCTGGTGGTCTCGAGCATCGTCATGGTCTCGGTCGTGTTCTTCTGCTCACTGGCCGGCTTCGCGTTCGCCAAGCTCCGCTTCCGGGGCCGCAACGCGCTGATGGTCGTCGTGATCCTGACGCTGACGGTGCCGAACCAGCTGGGTGCGGTCGCGCTGTACATCCTCGTGACCAAGTTGGGCTGGCAAGGCGAGCTCCCTTCCGTGATCGTTCCCGGCCTGGTCACCGCCTTCGGCGTGTTCTACATGAGGCAATTCATCGTGGACGCGGTGCCCGACGAGCTGATCGAGGCGGCGCGCATCGACGGCGCCTCCACGCTGCGCACCTATGGTTCGGTCATCCTGCCCACCATCCGCCCGGCCGTCGGTGTCCTGGCGCTGCTGAGTTTCACCGCGACCTGGAACGACTTCCAGTGGCCGTTGATCGTGCTCGGTGGCAGCGAGCACCCGACTGTGCAGGTCGCGCTCAGCGCACTGGCCGCCGGGCAGTTCACGGTCTACTCGCGCGTCCTGGCCGGCGCACTCCTCGCGACGCTCCCACTGCTGGTGGTCTTCTTCCTCGCCGGCAAGCAGATCGTCGGCGGGATCATGGAAGGGGCAGTCAAGCAGTGACGAACCTGGACGCCGACCAGCGACGGGTCCTGACGGCCCTGCTGGCCATGCAGCGGCAGTCGTGGGAGCAGGGCGTGGCGAGCCACGCCCTGCTCGACCTCGGACAGGAGGCCCTGGTCGAGGTCATGGCGCGGGACTCGGTCACCCGACAGACGGCAGCCGGCAAGCTCGCCGAGATCGACGATCACGGCATCGTCAACTGCGGCGCGGCCGGTGAGGCGGTGCTCTGGGCGGCGCGGCGGAGCGAAGACGCCCGGCTGGCAGATGCCTACGAACGGCAGCTGCAATGGCTCTGCGTCGACGCGCCACGTGCGCAGGACGGCACCGTGTTCCACATCGAGGGCACGCGCGAGATGTGGATCGACACCGTGTACATGGTGGTCCCGCTGCTCGTGCTCGCCGGCCGCCTCGACGAGGCATCTCTTCAGCTGTTGGGGCACCGCCGCCGGTTGTTCGACGAGTCCGCCGGCATGTACGGGTGGCGGTGGGACGAGGACACCAACCGGGTGACGCACCCCGTGCACTGGGGAACCGGCAACGGGTGGGTCGTCGCCGGGATCGCCCGATCCCTGCGGATCCTCGGCGGGGCAGCTGACCGCCCTGCGGGTGCTGACGAGTTCACCGAGCAGGCCGGAGCCCACGCACGCACCGTGATCGACGCATGCCTGGCGCACCGGGACGGTGACGGCGTCTTTCACAACGTCGTCGACGACCCGTCCACCTTCAGCGAGACGAACCTCGCACAGATGATCGCGTTCGCGGCCCTGACGGGTGTGGCCGACGGCTGGCTCCCGGCCCGCTACGAGGAGGTCGGGCGGTCCCTGGTCGAAGCCGCACGGCGCCGGGTCGATGCCTTCGGATTCGTCACCCAGGTGTGCGGCTCACCGCACTTCGACCACCAGGGCACCTCCGTCGAGGCGCAGTCGTTCTTCCTCCTGGCCACGGCGGCAGCCCAGCGCCTGGACGCGCGCTGACCTGAGACGGGGGGCGGCCCCCGTCTCAGGCGAGGAAGTCCAGGCTGGACCGCGGCACCTCTTGCTGCAGGGGTTCGCCGGCGGAGAACCGCACGAGCTCGGCGATGACGAGGTCGAGCTGGCGGCGCGACTCTGCCGGGTTGAAGGCCCCGGCGAAGTGCGGTGTGAGCAGCACGTTCGGCAGCGCGTACAGCGGCGAGTCATCGGGCAACGGCTCAGGGTCGGTCACGTCCAGGAAGGCGTCGATGCGGCCCGTGACGAGCTCGGCCACGAGGGCGTCCTGATCGATGAGCGCGCCCCGCGCGGTGTTGATGAGGGTCGCACCGTTCTTGATCATCGCGAGCTGATCGCGGCCGATCATGTGGCGCGTGGCCGGTGTGGACGGTGCGTGCAGCGACACGACGTCGCACGTGCGCAGCAGCTCCTCCAGCGGGACGAGCTCTGCGTTCATCCGGGCGGCGTCCTCGGCGTCGAGGAACGGATCGGCCACGACGACTGTGAGGTCGAAGTGCCGGAGCAGGGCTGCCACGCGGCGGCCGACCCGGGAGGCGCCGATGAGGCCGACCCTCCGCCCGAAGTTCCCGGTGTCCGGCGGGAGCAGCTCGCGGACCTCGTGCGTGTGCTGCTCGGCGTACAGCCGGGCCGAGGCCAGGATTCGCTTGTTGGCGAAGATGATCGCGGCCAGCGTGAACTCGGCAACGGGCACGGCGCCGGCGTCGGCCGCCGAGACCACGCGAATGCCGCGCTCCCACACCGCCTCGGTGACGTGGGACTTCACTGTCCCTGCCGCGTGCATCACCGCGCGCAGCGAGGGCGCGGCATCCAGAGCCGCCTCGTCGATGACGGGGGAGCCCCAGCTCGTGATGAGCACGTCGGTCCGAGCCAGGACGTCCCGGGCCGCAGGGCTGGTGAACTCGTGCAGCACCTGCTGGGGGTCCACGACCACGACCTGCTTGAGGCGGTCGGCGCTCAGCGGGGTGATCAGCCAGCGATGGGTGCGCTCGTCCATCGCGAGGGTGGCGCGCAGCAGGCTCATCGGACCGCCTCCGCGTCGACCGCGGTGCACCAGGCCGTGAGGGCGGCGGCGTCCCGCACGGTGGCCCGGGGGTCGTGCTCGGGTACGTGCTCGAGCAACAGGTGCCTGGCCACACCGACCGAGGCCAGCTCGTGCACGATGCGCGTCCACATGGCCTGCCGCTGGGCCAGCGGGAGCCAACGGCCGCCGGCGTCCCAGGAGAACACGTGGACGGTGGTGACGAGGTCGACGAGCTCGACCAGCTGCGCGACGGCGTCGTCGTCGGGCAGGCCGACCGGTGGCTGCCAGTACGTGCGCACGTTGGGTCGGTCGACCGCCTCGACGAGGCGCCGGCAGGCGGGCGCAGTGTCGTTGACCGTGCCGTCGTGGAACTCGAAGGCGACCGCCAAGCCGCTGTCCGCAGCGGTCGTGGCGATGGTGCGGGCGTCACGTACGACGGCGTCGAACTCGTCCGCTGTCGCGCTCGCCGATCCCGCGGTGCCCGCCCAGACACGCACCTGGGTCGCGCCGAGAGCCTCGCCGGTGTGTGCAAGCTCGACGAACGCCGCAGGGTCGTGCCGGCCCACTCGGAAGTAGCTGCCGTACGAGGGACACGTCAGGCCGGCATCGCGGCAGCGCGCGGCGACCTCGCGGGCGTCGCCGGGCGAGCCTGGGGGTACGTGCACATCGGCACCCCACTCGATCGCGGCGAGCCCTGCCTCAACGGCGAGGGCGATGACCGCCGTCGGGCTGAGGTCACGGTGGGTGATCGATGTCAGCCCAGGGCGCAGGAGCATGTGGTGACCTCCGAGGAGCCGTGCTCACCGCGGCTCGCGCCGCCCGGCGCCATCAGCGGTAAGCGTTTGCCGAGATCGTGGCCTGTCTCGCGACGTGTCGTCAACAGGGCGCGCTTCAGGCGTGTCGGCGCACGGCCGGCCTGCACTGTCTGCGCCACTCCTACATCACCCACCTGGTGGAGTGCGGGTATCCCGAGCGGTTCGTCCAGGAGCAGGCCGCCCACCACTGGCGCCTGCAAGACGAGCTGCGCCGCCTGGGCCGCTACCCGCAGCTGGTCATCGACGAGGTCGGCTACCTCCCTTTCGGGCCTGAAGCCGCGAACCTGTTCTTCCAGCTCGTCTCGGCCCGCTACGAACGCGCCTCGCTGATCGTCACCTCGAACAAGCCCTTCGGCCGCTGGGGTGAGGTCTTCGGCGACGACACCGTCGCCGCCGCCATGATCGACCGCCTCGTCCACCACGCCGACGTCATCGCCCTCAAAGGCGACTCCTACCGCCTCAAGAACCGCGACCTCGGCCGAGCACCCGCCCCGGCCGAAGACTGAACCGACAACCAGGCAGGTGGTCAGTTTTCGCCCAATGCCAGATGGTCAACATTCAGCCGTGTTGACATCGCGTGCATCGCGCCTCGTCGGGTGCGAGACCGGCCTGGCTCGACGGCTGAGTCGGCTTCTTCTCGCCTCGCCTGGAGGGGTCGGCGTATCGGTGTACGTGGCATCGCGGAGCACATGCACTCCGTGAGCAAGGAGGCACGCCGAGTGCTGCTCCCACAGCCAGGCCCATTCCTGGTCTCGCGAGAGGCCGTCACCGAACCGCGACACCCGAGCGCTACTTGAGCGCGCCCGCCGCCATGCCGCGCTCGAACTGCTTCTGGAGCGCGATGTAGGCGACGACCGTCGGGATCGCCGTGACCACCGCCGCCGCGAGGATCTTCGGGGTGTCGTCGTTGTAC
>Ga0209539_1000732_pt1 | contig 18381 bp, 33 predicted proteins | sample BarGraNGADG00312_2_FD_184499 | JGI IMG/M metagenome (GOLD analysis project Ga0209539, IMG submission 184499) | Arctic peat soil microbial communities from Barrow, Alaska - Barrow Graham LP Ref core NGADG0011-312 (SPAdes) (version 2) | ecosystem: Environmental > Terrestrial > Soil > Wetlands >... | reverse complement strand
CGTCGTACTCCCGCTGGTTCTGGAGGACTGCGATCAGATCTATGATTGGCGTCTCCTTCCAGCCGGCGAAGGCGAGAGATCTCTCCCTGCCGATGGATCCGTAGGTACGCTGGTCTGTCTCGAGTTGGGCTCGCAGATGATTCTGCCGATGGGCTCTTCTACGCAATCCCCTGATGGTGCACCTCCTCGTCCGCATAGGCTCTGGCAATCTCCGCGTCATACTCGCCGGCAAGGTACCGGTCGTAGTTGGCCTCTTCCATTTCGAGGAAGTCGTGTTCCATGTCAGACAAGAACTCCTCCAGTTCGCCATCTCCTTCGCCGTCATCATCATCCACATCCGCGTAGTAACGGTTCAACAGCCTTTGCTCATCGTTGCGAAGTTCCCATTCTGGAATTGTGTAGCCCAGTTGCCGCTCCATGGCGTTGACCTCAAGCTCAAACAGGTCAGGCATGTCGTCTAGAGTTACTTGATCGTCGATCACCAGCTGCCGTTCCTCGATGATGTCCGCGGCGAGCTCAGCAGTGCATCCCATCACGCACCTCCCTTCTTGATAGGCTCTCGCATGTTTCCGATCCAACGGTAGTGCGTTCTGGTTGTCATAGTGCTACTTTCCCTCGTACTCGTCGCCATCATCGGTTGGCGGTTCAACAATCATCCTGGGTTCCGCTTGTGGAAGTCTTTCGGTCTTCTGTCTGGTCGGAGCAAGAGCCTCGATCCTGGTGCGGGCAAAAACGATTCTGTCGACTCTGTCGAAGTCACCTTCAAGCAGTGAGCGCTCCCATTGAACTCGGAGAACGTTCAACGTTGCGCCCTTCATGCTGTCACATTCTCAGTGTCCGGATCGGTCTGGGTGACGTGAAACACGACGGCAGACGTGGGGAAGCTGTGTTCCTCTGTGGAGCCGTCCGGCTTCACTTCCTCGCGGCGGACGTAGGAAGCGATATGGACGCCATGCTCGTTTCTTCGTACGTGACGGTGGAGGGCTTTCCAAGCCGCGAACGTAAACACGTCGAGCCTCGGATGCGCGTCAATTCCCCTGGCTGCGTACGCTGCGATGATGAGCAGATCATTGGCACACACTCTACCATTCTGCGCCCTTTCCAGGGCTGCCATTTGCAGTGCTTCCCGTTGTGCCCGGGGCAGTCTCTGCCGGCGGTACCTGGTGCGGGTGCTGGTCTTCGTTGTTTCCATGGTTCTCTCCTTTGCCGGCGGGATCTCCGGCTTCCGTCATGCTCCGGTGCTTGGCTGGTGCGAATTGCTCAGGCGTTACAGTAATCCGGCTTTCGCGAAACTGTAGAAGTCCTGGCGTGTCCGCCCAACGATGATGTGGTCCAGGACACGGACACCTACATATTTCAGGGCTTGGGTGATCTTGGCAGTAGTGTCGATGTCTTCTTTACTGGGATCGCACTCTCCGCTGGGATGGTTGTGGACCAGCACGACGCGGCTGGCGTGGTGAATACAGGCTTCGCGGACGATATCCGCCGGATCCACGACGCTGGCACTGACGCTTCCTCGGCTCACTTCCGAATCCTTGATGATTTTGTTCCTTATATCGAGCAAGATGACGTAGAAGAACTCCTTGCCACTATCACGGAGCAAAAGGGTGTATTTGTCACAGATATGGTTGATACAGTCTTCCGCTGTCGTAATGCGCTTGGCAGGAAAGTCCTGTTCCTCGGCCATAATCCGTGCGATATCGAGCGCAGCCAGGATGGCGGCGACTTCACGGGTGCTCAAGACGCCGGTATAGTCAGATGGTTTCTCGCGCAGTGCCCGGTACAGCTCACGCAACGTGGGGCGATTGGTCGGGTTACGCTGGTTCTGGTAGTGCAGCAGCCGGGCGGAAGCGTCAGGACCGATGATGGCGGCGAGAGCGTCGCTTGGTTGACTGTGCGCGTCATGAGGCAAATCGCAGACCGTAGCAATAAAGTCGGCAGCATCTCGTTGACTATATCGGGCGTGCCGGACTGGGCTTTGATCTGCATCTGAGCTACCAAATAAAAGAGTTTCGGGCATAGTGGTCTCCTTTCTGGGCTTCCTCGACGAATTGGAGTGGTGACGATAGGAACGATGGAAACATGAACGCAGAAGGCGGCATGCAATTGACGCTGTCCGGATGCATTGCTACGACTCTGGCATCAGAAAAGGGGCTGGACGCGCATTTCTCAGCGTCCAGCCCCCGAGTGCTTGTGGCCCTAAATGTCCTTTGCCCAGTTCATCCTTGAATTGGCAAGGACAACGTCCAGGATGATTGCCGCGATGCGAGGCTGCAGCCGAGCACTCTATCGCGCTTTCTATTGGCGAGCTTGCGAGCAAGAATTGAAGGTAAATATTCAATGGGGCAGGCGGTTACCTGCCCCATAGTTGTCAGTTGGCGTAGACCGTAAGACTTTCTCCGCGGCTGGAGCTGACACGAAAGTTCTTACCTACTGCGAGAGTAGCTTCAATGTCTGCCGCGTCTGCGGTATTCTCTCGCATTATCTGGTCAAGTGTTTCACGCAATCTGATTGTTCCTCCGCAAGGGTCTCGGAAAACGAGTTTGTAAGATGTCATGAGATCTCCGTGTTCCCAGAAGGCAGTGGTGTTCTCACTTCTGCAGACAGATCAGGCGCGAGCGAGATCAAAGTCGGCGAGGAGGTCGGCATCCTCATCCTCACCCTCGCGGGCGGGCATAAGATCCGTGGCTTTGGTCTGCGCAGCCAGGATAACGGAATCGAACGTGTCACCGAACTGGTGGACGCCTGAGAGTTCAGGACGTTCTGCATTCGCCAGGTACACGAACGTGTCGGGCACAATCGTCCACTTGAACTGGCGATTGCCGGTTGCGTCCAAGATGTATGTGCCATCATCACTCCGGATGACGTCACAATGCACCACGGCGTGCTTGACTTGAGCATTTGACTCTGTCGCGGTTGAGGTTTTCAACCATGGCCGGATGGAGAGGTTCTTCCACTGACGGTTGAACGTATACGGACGTCCAGCATCGTCCCTGCATACGTCTCCGGTATTCGTATCCAGGACGTACAACTTGACCCTGCCGAAATTGTCGGACAGCTTTTTCGCCGTACCGCAATTATCCAGGACGCAACTGACGCGCCCGTTGATGGGAGTCGTGACAATCTTGCCGTCGGAACTGTGCATGGTGCGTTTCAGCAAGCTCTGCAGTGAGACTACGGTATTGGACATGGTACACCTCCAGATTCGTCGCCAGCTCTGCGAGGCCTGGCTAGACGCAAAGAGAAAGACAACAACCAAAGAAAGCCTCCGCCGCCGTGGTAGTTGTTTTGGCGGAGGCGCAGTTGCCCTGTCTCGAAGAACACAAACCATGGGAAAGGCGGGTGCGTTCTGTGCGCCCGCCATAATTGAACTCCCTCAACACGAGTCCGACGCATCGGGCGGGCGAGGGAGGGGATCTCTCCGGGAACTGCTGTGGTAAGACCGGAGACACCTACTGTGAATCTGCGAACGGCACATCGCAGATGCGATATTGCTTTTTACACTTTTGGCCGGGCGAGAGGCTGAAGAAGTGCTGAACAAGAGATGGTAGATGGCATGGGAGTGCATATTGACATCTTTATTGAGGATTAGATGCTACGATTGACAGAACAGAGTATGGTGACCTTGGCCGATAGTGAGTATTCATCTGGCCGGAGGGTGCTTTTGGTATTACTCGGCAGAGAAGAATCTCTCTCGAAATTCCCCTCTTCCTTGACAATTGACAGCGTTTCATGACATGGAGAAAACTTGTCCCGTGTGGAGGGTGCATCACTACACGCACGAGGCAAGTTTTGTCAGATCTACGAAAAGGCTGGAGACTTCACTACCGGTCTTCGAGTGCCATCTTCGCCGCGAACCGGAGGGCATATTCGTGAGGCGTCATGTAGATAAAACGCTTGCCGTTCGAGCGGGCGATGATTGCTTGAAGTTCGGAGATAGACATGTGAGCAACAGCTTCCTCCTCGTCGGCGGGGAGCTCGTACGTCATCTTGAGGTACTTGGCGTACAGGGCGTCTTGCTCTGCAGGCGTCGCGTTCATTGCCTGGGTAGCAAAGAAATCAAAGTCAAATTCCGCTGTTTCTGCTGGATCATCGGAACGATAGGACATGAGTGCCTCCTGGGTGAGGGATGGGTACACAGATCACAGAAGGCGAGTTCCGCACCTGTAGTTGCTTTGGGAACTCGCGCCTCTGAATCTGGTACCGGATGAGTCACAAACCCGGGAGAAGGGCCTCGCGTCGTGTGCGAGGACCGTACTTGAACTACTCAACCTCGACGACGCCTTTCTTGGCGGCGGAGCATACTGATCAGCAATGTGCGAAGCAGAAGGTCCCGCCGGATGGGTGAGGGCGTAAAGACAGCGAAGCTGCACGTGCAGACGACCGAACGAACAAAGCGAGTAGGAATGATATTATGGATACCCCCCCATGGTCGGTCCCAGATATGTATGGAAGAGGTTTGGGTGGGTTCGCTCGACATGTCAAAGGATTCGAAATGAAAGCCCCGGAACGAAACGAAGCCGGGGCGGTTCAGAAACTATCGCGACTGATCGTACAGATACTAGAGGGGTCGCGTGTTGCAGCAAGAGTTGCTGCGGCGAGACAACGTTCAGTCAGTCTCTTGTTCTATCGAAACTGACCCAGGGAAAAGGCTTTGGAGCACAGTCACCGTTGTGTTTACCTCCTCCAAGATACGAGGTATCTGAAGCTTTAGCCCATCGTCTGTCGGTTCTATGGCAACCTCTACTTTTGCCTGGCTTTCTTCGGTGATCATAGACGCGACCAGCCATTGCAGCACTCTGTAATTGGAGATGTGCTCATGAGCGGCTCTGGATGGCATTCGCAACTCCGTCGATGCTTTCCTTGATATGGTCCAATGGACCTCTCTCCACCATATCAGTCATGCCAGCCTGGCTATGGGCATCAATCCTGAAGACCTCGGAGTAGCTCTTTCTTCTTCGGTCATGGTAGGTCGCCGTGATCTCCAAGATCGCGAACTCGCTCTCCCGGAGGGCTACCAACTCACCAAGATAGAAGGAGAGCTGATGCCTTGGCGGAAAACACGGTACTCCCGTCTTGAAGACCCCGACTTCCGCTAGAGGACGAGAGGGGAAGGGAAGGCTGTCGACCAACTTGTCTGCACTTAACTTAACGTTGTAGGCCGTTCCGTATCCAGTATTCTCCACCCACATATACACAAGGTTGCTGCCGGGGGATTTGAGCCACGCGCTGACGACGATGTGTGGCTCACTTTGCACCTCCCGCAACTGTCTGGTTTCCCGAACAGACAGGTACAGCAGCCACACGCTGACTACGGTGGCAAGAGGAATCACCACAGCACCTACCAGATTTGCGATGCCCGACCAAGATTCAGCACTCACTCTTCCCTCCTCAGACGGAACGTGTTGTTGCTGTAACCGACGTTCGCATGACTAGTGGCCAAACAGACCGTCGATGATGTGAAGCCATTTCATCGCCGAGACGTCCTGAGCTTCGTGTTCCGTCGTCGCATTGAGTGACGAAACCTGCTCTGAGATCTTCTGCAACGCATCATCGGCCTCCACGCGCGAATGTCAGGCGTACCTCAAACACCGGATGAGTTCCTCCAGCACAGCGACAAGGTTCGAGAAACCTTCGGCGGAACTCGCTATGGAAACCGGTACAGTGAGTAGTTCGAAAGGAGCCTCTTCGGCAAACGCAGTTCCAGAGAGAGTCTGAACAGACTGCGTCAGGTTCCTCAAGTGTGTAGAATCTGCATGAACACTCGAGTTCAGCGATTCGAAGTGTACCTGGATCGTGCCGTTTGAGCCTATGGTGCAGACTTGAGCGCTCGCGCCAAGGCGCCCCACGTAGGCGGTGACCGATCCCTCGTGTAGCCCCATTCCCCAGACAATTGTGTCGACATGACCCTTCAACCAAGACAGCAAGTGACGAACGCTTGCTGGTGCTGTTGGATCGACGGAAGTCAGACTGTCATAGAAGTGTTGTTGTTCAGGCTTGATTTCCTCAAGGCCCGCAAGGGGAGCCCAATACTCAGTAGCTGAGCGTTCTCGGACCTCCTTTCCCATCGTGGCAGGTCTTGCTGACTCATCCAGCAAGCGAGAAGGGGGATTGCCGAGGCCGTGGAAGTTGTTGTGGGCAAGTGCTGCAACAATCCCTTCGTACTCGGGCCACGCTGCGACCATCCATGACAGGCCCCAGAGCAGGCCGGCTGCAACGAAGCTGAACCCGATCATGCAGGTTCCCATTGACTGGTAGTAGTATTCCGCGACCGAGTCCCCCGACTGGCTTGCCAGCATGGACATTCTTATTCCGCCCCCAATCAAGAGGAGAAACCCTATTACGCCAGCAATAGCCAGTATTGTCGAGATTGTCTTTTTCATTCTACCCTCCCGTTCAGTCCGGAACTACTCTCGTGTTTGTGGAGTGTCCGGCTAGGCTTCGTCGCGCTCACGGTCAATGAACGCTGTCACACGCTCTTCGGCCAAGTAGGAATCATTGCCAGCTCAATTCCTTCCCTGCGACCTCAATCGTGTTACTTCTTCTTCTCTTTGTTCTCCCGAAGCTCCTCGATGCGCTGACGGTGTTCTGTGGCGGCGTCAAGCTCATAAGGAATGGTCTTCAGCGCACGGACGTTGGCGGGTTCGGAGAGCAATCCTTTAAGCCACCAATGGTCCACCCAGTGGTTCACGTCTGCCTGGGTCAGGCGGTCGTCGGAGATCTTCTCGTGTTTCTTAAGAGCGGCGGGCGGGATAAGGACGTAAGGTTTGGGCTCGACCGTTTCCAGGTTCTCAGTGTTGACGCTGAACCATTCCCTGATTGTTCCGATCGACTGCGCTGTTACGAACGCGTCCAACTCGCGAGTCTTCTCCGGACCCAGAATGGCATACTCTTCCCAGTGTTCTTCCTTTTCTCTCTGGAATGCTGTCTCCAGCAAGTCCTGAGCTTCCGCAGGCAACTGTTGGACATCGGTGGTGGACCGCACGTCTCCCACTGAATCATTCCTTATTCCCATCTCTGACATGACACCCTCCTATCAAATGTTGTACGTTTCCAAACAATCCCTTCCGTCAGGATATTTCGCCCCTCCAGCAGACATTTCGTGTTCCGAGAATAGTCTGGTACAGAAGAGTAATTGATTCAAGTAATGATGTTCCTCTTGGACAGAGGCACAGACCATACTCCAGTACTAGGCATTGCCCAGCGATGTTAGGAATCCCTATGTTGCCGGTCCAGACTTCGGTTCACGTCCAGGAGAGGGGGTCAGAATTTCACCCCCGTCTCGCAGAAACCCGTTCGCTCGCAGTTCCTGCATGGCACCACGGACGGTATTCCTAGACAGGTTCGTCGCTTTCACGGCTCCATTGATCGAGAGGAACCGGACGCCTGTCCGGATCTCCTCGTCGAGCAACGCCAGGAAGACGTTACATGCACTGGGTGACAGGCTGGAAGCGGCGACTCCCAGTTGTGCTGCGTTGAGGATCTTTCTGGCCCGTTCGTCTGCGTACTTGCATCTCTTGCAGTCCATCCATCCGAACCCATCGAGCAAACGATGAATGGAATCACAGCCGACGTCGTACTGATGACCGGGGACACTGCCCTCCGGACCACGACGGATGATCTTCTGTAGTTCACGGGACGGGAGAGGTTGCTGCAAACTCTCGTTCTTCGTCTGTAGCAACCTTGCCGACGCTTCGATGCTGTTCCGTGCCGATTTTCCGACCAGTCCCTGATACAGGATGTACAAGGCGTTGTTCCGTTCTCCGTTCTTCAACTCCCGCGACCAGATCTGATCGAGGCAAGCCCTTCCCCCGGTACGTAGGGGCAAGGGTCGCCCGTGAGGAAGCTGCTCGTGTGGTTCGAGATTTCGGAGTGTCTCCTCTGGCAGATTCTTGATGGACAAAATGGGGAGCACGAAGTCATAGGTTACGCCCGTATTGTGTGTGCTGACAGGCGCGACGACGTATGAACCGCACCCCTTGAACTCGTACGGGATTCCCTCCGACGTCAAGTTCGCGGAAGGCAGCCCTGGAGGACCGACGTAGTACTGATGCCAGCCACGGCCGGTCTTGACCGTGGTCGTGCCGGACGTTTGGAACGGGCGTGGGATCTCCTGCCTGTCGAAGTCGAGGACGTACAGACTGCCGTATCCCGTCACCAGGCCGATATTGAGGCCCGTTCCGCCCATTTCAGGGCTATAGTCCGCGAACCAGGAAAGGATGTCGCCCGTCGAGGCCGCTTGCGTTTGATACGGTTTCCAGCTCGCATGTCCGTCGATAGTGGGCAGTGCTTCCGCGAGTGGTTCCTTCCCCTTCGGTTGCAGGGGGAGCACCGACCACCCAAGATCGACGTACTCCTTTACCTGGTCCTGGAGTGTGCGACTGTTCCCAGATCGCATGACTACGAACCGTTCTGGAGACGGGCCCGCAGGCTGGCTCGATAGGTGCCGTACGCTTCGTGCATTTTGGCTCCGGTGCCAGACCCACTGCGTTTGTCGATAGCATCGATGAATGATTGCGGGAGTGCCCGGACTGCACAACGCAGTATTTCGTACACGGTGCTCTGGCTCACGCCCGCAAGGATGCCGAATTCTCCTGGCTTCAACGTTTCCTGGTTCAAGTAGGCGACCAACGGGTTGCTTTCGTAATTCAGTTGCTTCATTTTGTTTCTCCTCAGTGGACAGATGTAGGAAGATATATTTCATTCTTCCCCAATGTACTGTCACAACGACCTCATTTTCAGTTTCCTCAGGACAAAAGGGAGTCCAGATGCTACGTTTCAGGAAACTGGTGCCGACCTAGGGTACCCTTTGGACTGTGGTCTCGGCGGCAACCTTGGCTATACTGAACACATGAAGGAACACGCAGTTCAACCGGCAGAACAAGCCGAGGAGAGGCCATTGTACGTACCCGGAAGCCAAGGACGCTTCATCACGAGCCGCGAACTCGGCGATTGGTGGTGTAGCTGCAACTGCACTGGGAATGCTCCGACCTTGGAGGTTGGCGACCGCTGGTTCATAGACCCGCCGATGATGTGGGAGGCACGTGGCGAAACCATCTTGAAGAGAACATTACATGTCCTGCCGCCCCAGCTGTGGCGACGTCTGAACTAGTGTGACCGAAGGAGTGTTGAACATGAGCGACACAAAGTCAGGGCTAACGTATGCAATCGAGAAAGAGGGCGGAACGTGGTTCCAACTTTGGTACGATGGTGAAGAGTGCGTGTACTCGGAGGAACTTGATGCGCAGTCTCGAGAAGAAGCCGAGAAGCGGGCAGCCGAGATTGCCGCTGCCGATTCTCCACTTGAGAGGGTCATGGAAGCGCTCGGCTGCGAGCAGGGTGGGCGCAAGAACGAGGGTTGTTGCTGAAGGCGATGGAGCCCAAGAGGCAGAGGTGTGCGGATGATTCAGATCGGCTGGGTGACGCCGCACGTATGATTGATGGCCATCCATTGGCTTAGCGTGACCACCGGACCTGATATCTATGAGTGCCTCCCTGTGTCATCGGCGCGTTCAGAGAACATGCGTCACATCAAGTCCTCTGCTACTATCCCGGAGATGCTGCTGGGCAAAGCGATGTGGCAACAAGGACTGAGATACAGAAAGAACAGAACGGATCTGACTGGCCGTCCGGACTTTGTCTTTGTGAGCGCAAAGGTTGCTGTGTTTGTAGATGGGGAGTTCTGGCACGGCTACCTGTGGGAAGACAAGAAGAAGCGCCTGCATGATAACCGTGACTACTGGATAGCCAAAATTGAGCGTAATATGTCGCGGGATCACGCAGTAGACAAGACCCTCACCGACACTGGGTGGCGTGTACTCCGTTTCTGGGCACACGAGGTCCTGGATGATACACGCACATGCGCTGGTGTAGTCCACAGCGCTGTGTTGAATGGGAACAATCGTGGTAAGGTCGAACGGGGAAGCTGTCCCCCGAAATGCGACGACCAGAACTGGAGGTAGGTATTGCAGACTGAAGAAAGCACTCTCCCCATTAGGGAATCGGGGAAAACACGTGGGCGAGTGAACGGAGCGGGTACCCCGAATGCCAGACTCTTCTCGTTCTTCTCCGGAGCCGGGTTTCTGGACCTCGGTTTTGAGGCTGTGGGTTTTGAAATCGTGCTCGTCAATGAGATCTACCGCCCGTTTCTCGTGTCCTACACCAAATCCAGGGAACGGATGGGGTTGCCTAAGCCCCTGTATGGATACGAGGCTTGCGACGTTAGAGATCTTCTTGTGGGTGCGAAACGAACTGCACTCGGCAAGAAAGTGAGAGACGCCAAGAGAGACGGTCACTTGGTCGGCTTCATAGGGGGCCCTCCATGTCCCGACTTCTCGATTGCTGGACATAACAAGGGTGGCGATGGCGACAACGGACGCCTTTCCGCGAGTTACATGGAACTAGTCTGCCAACAGAAGCCCAGTTTCTTCGTGTTCGAGAACGTCAAGGGGCTCTGGCAAACCAAGCGGCACAGAGAGTTCTACTGCGATCTGCGTCAACAAGCGTGGGATGCTGGTTACGTGACCGATGAGAGAATGATCAATGCTCTAGAATACGGGGTGCCTCAAGACAGGGACAGAGTAATACTGGTGGGTTTTCAGGAGGGACTTGTTCCACAGCACATGAGACGCGACAAGGGGCACCTGTTTGACCATACAGCGTTCCCTTGGCGAGACTACGTGAGCTACAACCTGGATGTAACGAAGAATCTCCCGTGGCCAACCCAAACACCGTTTGGGGCCAACAGTGTATTGCCAGCGCCGCCTGGAGTCCCAATCGAGCTGACCGTACAGCACTGGTTTTCAGCAAATGCTGTGAGTATCCACCCAAACGCCAACGACGTGTTTCTCCCTCGGCAGGGACTGGCTCGGTTCATCTCAATCCCGGAAGGAGACACATCCCGGAAGTCCTACAAACGATTGCATCGCTGGCGATATTCGCCAACAGCGTGTTATGGGCACAATGAAGTGCACCTTCATCCATACGAGCCAAGGCGCATTTCGGTGGCCGAGGCGTTAGCATTGCAGTCGCTCCCGGCTAGTTATGTGCTTCCAGCGGAGCTGTCTTTGACCGACAAGTTCAAGACTGTTGGAAATGGAGTACCCTATCTTGCTGCTCGAGGAATCGCTCTCACAATCCAAGAGATGATCAGGAGGCTGACATGAGGTCCACCGTCACGGCAGAGGAGATCGTCAAGTCGATAGGGCGGCTGCCGCGGGATCGTGCCTACTGCTACGTCAATCCTAAGACTACTGAGGTGATCGAGGTCGTCGATGTGACATACCCCGAGGGCCCCATAAAGATACGGCGATTCTCTCCAAGCAAGGGAGAGATCGGGGCCGCGGCCCCGATTGACTCAATAGGGAGTGCAATGATTGGCCGTGTTGCTGCCGCGATTCAGTGCAACCACCCGATTCAGTTGGACAGGGTGCTTGGCGCTAGCTACAACACTCGCTCTGTCTTGGAGTCCCTCATGGCATATACTCCAGAGTTCTACTACTGTTATCCGGGCCGTGTCGAAATCATGCAGTCCACAACGGAGATCAAGCGAGGGCACAAGCACCTACTGTGGCAGCCAGACAACCCCCACGAACTCGGCAAGTTGGTGGAGGCAAAGACGGACATTGTTATCTCGGAGAGCACGTTTGAAGTGGTCTACAAGGATCTCTACGTTCCGCAGCCGATCGCGAACGGCATGGACATCCAGATGGAACGCCGACACGCCCAGATCCAAGTGGCTCTGATGATGATCGGGCGTCAGTTGGGCTACCTCTCGTGGATTGCACGGAACGACAAAGGCGTTCAGTATGAGGGCCAGAGACTCGAGCAGCAGAAGGGTGTTATCCCTTCAGAAGGACGCATGCCCCTAGTGAATGGATTCCCCGGTGCGGCACAAGCAGCCTCTCTAGTTGACTGCATTTGGTTTGACGACTCCCGCGAAATGCCAGCCGTCATGGAAATCGAGCACACGACAGGTGTCACCAGCGGATTGACACGAATGGCGAAACTCAGAGACGTCGCCCCAGGTCTGGCCACTCGCTATGTTGTGGTCGCACCAGATGAACTTAGGCACAAGGTTGTCTCCGAGGCCAACAAGGAGGTATTCAGGCCCTTGGATGCTCGTTTCTTCTCGTACAGCGCTGTGGAAGAACTGTACAGTCTGTGTCAGAAACGCCGTATCACCGGAGTCACGACGGCTTTCCTGGATTCATTCATGGAAAGGGCCATAGGCAGCGATAGCTCTCAAATGACCCTCTGAGACTAGCGGCCTAGAATCCCCTGGCTGACCCACTGGGTCAACCTTCTCCAACCGTTTGGGCCGCATCTTGTATGGCCTGCGAGCAAAACTGCCTCTCTTCCCCAACGGACACTCCCAAGCTAATAGTCTGGGGTTGACAACCATAGTTATACCTAACCCGGCCGTCAGTGTCAGTCGCTCTCCTTATGGGGAACACGAGTCCTTGTCTTCCTTCGTCCAGTCCGGCCACGCCGCCACGCCCAAGACCGAATGGGCGCTCCACCGCTAATATCCAAGTCGAGCCGTCTACGCCCTCTCAGACTACCCTGCGTTTGTTTGGCCCCGTAGCAGTTCGCGAATCCGGCTCTCCGGCTCATCACCAAGCCTCTCCCCATTCTGGATGACATAGCCATAGGTCGCCCCACCGTAGTGATGCCTCAAGACATCTCTGACGTTGGCATTCAGTCGTCGCCCTGCTCCATCTTTAGCAAGTACTAGTCCTGCGAGGGGAATACGCCACTCGTAGACGTCGTTATCCCAGACCATGAGGTTAGATCGGTACGCCGGACCTGACACGTCCCCTGTGACGACTCCTTCACGGCCAACCAGCACAACGACCGTCTCTCCGGCCTTCCAACCAGTAAAATGGTTGTGCGAGCCACCCCAGACCCCATGTGTGACAACAACCTGGGCTTTGTCCCAGCTGTCAAGCGTGACCACCCTCATCGATACCTCCCCATTGTCAGCACTGACTCTGTTTGATCATACACCCCTGGTAGTGCCTGTCAGTTCACATCTAGGAGATGGGCTCGGCAACATTCTGCCTCGCCACCACTCAGAGGGCCTTAGCCGTCCTGCCCCCGATCACTGCAAGTATAGGATCGTACCGGCCTTTGCCAACAGCTGACACCTATGTTTAGCCTGATACTAGACCGAGTTCAGATATGAAGCCGGCACGTCCTCAAATGCCTGCCAGTCAAACCAGTCCGTGACGCCAACCATGGCCGCCCACTGGTTGGACTCGCGCACATCACCCTCGAAGCCAGTGTCCGGTTCCTCCAGGACGGCAGCCAGCCGCTTCCCCAGCGCTACGATGGTAGGGTTAGTGTAGTCGCGGACCAGGTTCTGCCCGAGCATGATGCCGATCGAGCGGAGATAGGCATAATTCACGGCGTTGCTTCCCTCATACACGAGGAGTGGCGTATCGCGCTTGACGTTCGGCGCCAACCCTGCGACCGACATCTCGATCTGCAACCCGATGGACTTCTCCTGGTTGGGCCTGATGCCCGGATATTCCCGGTGAAGCCATGACTCGATACGGTAGTCGACGTTCAGGTTCACCACTTCGTTGACCATCCCCTGGTGCCAGATGGTGAAGAGCTCCCGTGTGGCGCACTCGTCCATGCCGTCCAATGCAATAGTGGGATCTGCCGCAAGGATACGGAAGACGAGGTCTGTGTGTTTGGGTCTGGTGACCGGCACGAGTCTCTTGTCTGGAGCAGCAGCGAACATCCTCTGCATATGCCCGCATTCGTGGGCGATGAGGTGTGCCAGAAGAACAGGGTCAGCCTTGCGGAAGCGAATGGTATGTGCCGGCATGAACGACCTGGCCATCTTCACGCTCGCCAGACTTGAAAGACGGTCATCCTCGACGAACTCGATGGGCTTTCCCGTCAATCCCTCAGTCTGCCGGAGGATGGTGATGACGTCGCCCTCAAGTCCTGTCAGCCGCTGAAGCTCCTGGAGTGTCATATTCTCGGTTCCTTGCGCCAGGCACATGCGACGTCGTACTCTGACGACAGGTCGAACCCGATGTTCTTGTCGGGCGCCACACGTCTCATGCCTACGTACAGGAAGCAGATGAGCTGAAGTTCACTGAACCTGCCACCCATCGAGCCCAGAGCATGTTTCTTCTCTGCATCGTGGGGATCAAGGCCATAGCGTCCGAGGAGGGCGATCTCACTGACAACAGCTTGAACGGCTTCTTCGGTCATCGCGTCGAATCTTGTCAGAGCGTCGTAGCAGAACTGCACGGCGTCCATGCGCGGCCCAGGACTCTTGAACGACTGCTCAGCCATCTCCTGCAACTGGTCCCGCGCTATCTCGGTATACGTGGGATCGGCAAGGGCGACACACCTCTGGAACAACCTCGTCGCCTCCAGTGGTTGGCCAAGCATCGAGTACACCAAGCCGAGTCCGTAGACCGTCGGCGGGTCGTCGTGCAGGATCGTATCGACGCGGAGTAGTTCCTCGAGGGCCTGAGAAAGTCTGGCAGTCGCCGCATGGACACTCGCCAGGTTCCGCAGGGCGTACGGGTTGTCGGGCTGTAGCGTGAGTGCCTTGGCAAGATGCGTTTCAGCATCGGCCATCTGTCCCAGCTTCGCCTCTGCCATCCCAAGTGCCACGTATGTGTTTGCTTCGCCCGGGTCCAGAGCCAGACAACTGAGCAAGGCCTTACGTGCAGCGTCGTAACTGCCTGCCTCGTTGTAACAGAGTCCGAGGTTGTACAGCGCTAGCGGGTCATGTGGGTCGTCCATCACCAGTTCCTCGAACTGCCGCCGAGCGCTGTCCAGATCGCCCTCCTGCACTGCGGCAAGGGCCCGTTCAAGTTTTGACTGCCCGTCGATATGCTTCTCTCTCGGTAGTGTCATGAAAGCAGTATATGTCGTTCTCGTCCATCAGAAAACCAATCCTGCTTCCGAACCATCTGCGCTACCCTTCCAAGTAGAGACCAGTACCGTCAATGAGTTCGTACCCCCGCCTCCTGAGCTCGGCGTTAACCTCATCGAGAACCTTTGACTCAATGCAGACACAGTCACCGCTGACGTACGAGAAGTTGTAACTGCCACACTTCTTGAGGATGTCGTCTGGCAAGACACCGTCGAACATCTCCTGCAGAAGCCATCCTGGATAGTCGCAGTCACAAGCTCCAGGAATCTGTGACATGTCAAAGGGTTCAGAGGCTCTGGGACGTGGGTACCCCTCCCTCTCGCCAAACAACTCGCGAAGAAGCCTCGAATACTCCTTGCGAGGCATGGCATGCCTGAACTCCGCACATGTCGAGGCACTGATTGCTCGCGGCCTCCGCACCCAGCGCGGATTGTCCATCGCTGACCCTAGACATCCTTCATTGAGCCAGGGTCCTGCTCTGGCGGGGAGACATCAGTTACTGGGAAGTTGGCAGCCTCCAGATCCAAGTACGCTTTCTCGACCTCGTTGATGGCAGCGAAGGCGCGCTTCTCTAGCTCGTGTGCTTCCTTCTCGTCGGTCATGAGCCGGAGAAGCGCAGCACCACAGGTCGAGAGTCTGCCCAGATGCTCCCGCCACTCGTTGGGCCAGTACCCGGCGGGCAGAGTCGCGATCTTGTCACACTCGAGACCGATAGCCACGCGCCTCCGCGCGATCTCAACCTTCTGCTCGTCCTCGGTCACCAGCTTTGCTGAACTGTTCATGGGAATGTATGGCTTTCTCTCTTCGCTCATTGTATCCTCCTAGTTGAAGCTTCGATCATTAGCACTGCGTATTCACCGATGTACTGCCCGGGGGCGGCGGCAGCAACAAACAGGGTAGCATCCTTCGCGAGAAGGAACGTGGCCACGATCATGTACGGCCCCTCGCCTGGAACCAGGCGGTAGCCCACGACAGCCTGGATGTTGGCAACCTCGGGCATGCACTGTTCAAGCATTTTTCTGTCCATCGTCCACCTCCTATGAGATCAATCCCATGTCGTGCTTGGCTGCAGCTTTGATCAATTCAGCCCTGCAGGCGGCCGTGAACCATTCCAGGCACATGCTCGCGAGTTCGTCGATCGGGCGCCAGTCCCCGAGCATCTTGGACCCGAGGCGACGAACGCTGGCCTCGAACTCATGGCTCTCGTGGTAGTTCCGGTAATAGCCAACGACGTCTCCCGGGGTGATCTTGGCCACCCCGGGTTCGTTGGTCATGACGTCTGCGTACTTGAACGTCAACAACTTCCGGTGAATGGCCTTGATGAACCCCATCTTGGCCGGGTCGCCAATCGTCTGCTCGAACAGCTCGTCGAGTGCGTCAGATGCTGCATTGCGTGTTGCTTCATTGTCCGTAGGAGCCTCCTAGTCCTCAATCACGAGCAGCGCGGAGGTACCAACCTCCATGCTTCTGTCCGCGGCGGCCATGAAGACCTCCGCATCTCTCTGATCGGTGAACGTCGCGATGATGATGTACGGGGCATCCGGGGCGAGGCGATAGCCAATGGCGGCTTCAATGTCATACATGTTCGACAGGATACACTCCAATATCCATCTTCTCATGTCTCGCAACCTCCTTGTGCTCACTGCGTCAGGTCATCCGACTCGACACCATCATCCCAGTAGCGCGTGCCCAGGACGTCGATGTACCCGTATTTTCCATCGAGCCGGACCTGGACAATCCCCTGGTGAAACTCCTCGGCCCATCCGTAGAGGGCAGGCACGACCATGTGGCCGCTTGGGTCGATGAACCCGCACCTCCCGTACACCCTCACGAAGGCGAGGCCTTCGCTGAAGGGGCCCATGTCATCGTACGGAACGCATGTCATCATGTTTCCTCCGGTGTCGACGTAACCGTACCTCCCATCGAGCCGGACGCGGGCAAGGCCTTCGCCGAAGGAAAGCGCGCCGTCATAGATGGCGGGCAGCGCCATGTCCCCGCGCATATCGACGTAGCCGCACTTGCCGCCCTGCAGGACGGGCGCAAGGCCGCTGCCGAAGGGGCCGACCTCCTCGTACACGGCAGGTATCGCCATGCTGCCCGCGGTGTCGACGAAGCCCCACTTGCCGCCAAGGCAGGCGCACGCAAGGCCGTCGTTGAAGTCGTCGAGGTTGTCGTAGACGGCGGGAACCACCAGCCGTCCCTTCGCATCGATGAAGCCGCACTTCGGGGCGCCCTCGCTGCCCTCCTCCACGACGCAGACCTGCCCAAGTCCCTTCCGGAAGCTCCGCGTGATCGCATAGACGGCCGGTATCGCCATGGCGCCACTTCCGTCGACGTAGCCCCACCGGTGGCCGATCTGGACGGCCGCAAGCCCTTCTTCGAACGAACAGGCAAAGTCGTAGACAGGGCGGATCGCGAAGCTGCCGCGGGTGTCCAGGTAGCCCCACTTTCCGTTGGATTGGACGGAGGCGAGCCCTCCCTTGAAGGAGGCCGCGAGGGGGAAGGTTGCCGGGGCCACGACCGCTCCCTCCCTGTCGACGTACCCGTAGTTCCCGTCAACCTTTACGCGCGCGAGGCCGTCTCCGCTGAAGAGCGCCACCTCGTCGAAGTCGGGGGGCACCACGATGTTCCGGCCCCTGTCGCAGAAACCCCATTTCGTGCCGCTCCGGTAGGGAATGAGTGCAGGAAGCCCCTTAGCGGTCGGAAGATCAGTTCCGCAGCCGGGAGAGGGAATGAGGCGGCCGGAAGTGTCCTCCCAGAACCGCGGGCGGTTCATTGGGGTTCCCCCTCGACCTTTAGTTCAGGGACCTGCCTCGTTTCTACCCTTGACCAAAGCCTGCCCCAGTCGGGAGGTGGGGCTGTCCTGCGGACGAGGGCGATCTCCACGGGGTCCGTCAGTTCCTCGGCCAGCAGGATGCGCGTCCCGCCGCACCGGAGGCACCAGTGGTTGCCCCCATCAACCCACATGCCGCGCCCTCCGCAGTCCGGGCACCAGATCCACTCCCATGGCGCCAGCTGGCGCCGATAGTCCGCCATGTGGTTGGACCAATGCATGAGGCCAATCATATCGCCGCGCTTTGCGGTCCGCATCTCCTCCATCTTGGCGCGCCAATGAATGAACCCCTCGATCGCAGGGTCCCGCTCTGGCGGCGGCTGTGGAGGGTATGTCTCGACGCGGATCACGCCTCCCCCGGCGGCAGTTCGTCTTCTTCCCGGAACTTGACCGTCCTGTGAGAGAGAGCGATCTCATCCGGGTCCGTCAGTTCCGCAACGAGCAGGATGGCCGTCCCGCTGCACCGGTTGCACCAGTGGTTCCCGTCCTCCTCCACCCAGGTTCCCCGCCCAGCGCACTCAGGGCACGGGATCTGCTCCGACGGAGCCAGCTGGTCGCGGCAGTTCGCCATGTCCGTGTACAGGCCTTGGAACTCGAACAGGTTGGCCCGTCCGGTGCTGAGCCATTTCTCCCGAAAGTG
>Ga0209539_1000731_pt1 | contig 18387 bp, 16 predicted proteins | sample BarGraNGADG00312_2_FD_184499 | JGI IMG/M metagenome (GOLD analysis project Ga0209539, IMG submission 184499) | Arctic peat soil microbial communities from Barrow, Alaska - Barrow Graham LP Ref core NGADG0011-312 (SPAdes) (version 2) | ecosystem: Environmental > Terrestrial > Soil > Wetlands >... | reverse complement strand
TATAGTCCAAAGTTCTTAAAGGCGTAGGAGGCAAATCCTCCGCCGGAAAAATCATTAGTATTTGTCTTTTGGTTGTAGTTATTTTTGTTCCCTGCTTCTATACCGATAATCAGATTTCCCTTAACACTGTCTTGTTTCGCAGATTTCAGGTATCTCTTGTCAAAATCAGCCCTAAGTAATGAGGCCCATTTGTCTGAACAAGTCACTTTTACCAAATTCCCAGTCTCCTTGCTCAGTACCCCTTGCTCCTTGCTTCCGGCTCCCTGGTCTCTGAGCCCTGCGCCCTGTGCCCTGAGCTCTGAGCTTATTCTTCTCGCTGCCAAAGAATCGGATAGCTCTCCAACACTATATGGCTGGCTTAACGGGTGATTAACTTTAAGTCTGCCACTGTTAACAAGATAATTCTGGTATTTCTGATAGGTGGTGTTTGTATAATAGGGAGAAAAGCCCTGTCCGAAGGAATTATTACTTAAGAAACATAAAAAGAGCAAAACAGACCATTTTACCCTTTTAAAACCGTTAGATTTATAAATCAAACCGAACTTATCAATTCTGGTATAATTTGGGAATTGCATTTACTCTGGTAATGACTTCTGAAAAATTAAGGCCGACTATTTCCAGATACCATCGCAAAGTTTCATAGCGTGCGATGTTATCTTCGTTGCATAACTGCAAGGCAGTTTCTCTGTCTAACATTCCCTCCCTGATCTGGTTACTTCTGAAAGTATCATTTTCAGAAAAACCTGCCACTGTATAATATATGTAATTATAAAAACTGGCTGTTCCATCTCCTACTCTCCATGTTGATTTAGTGTCGATGGCGCTCTCCCATTTATATTCGTTTTTTATAATGCCATTAATTTCATTTTCATCCCAACTATAATAATCAAAAAGATGATAATAGTCTTTTTTAGGTGAAATATATCGGGTGGCAAAAGAGCCGAGACTGTCAAAAACTGATTGGTTTAAATATCCTGGGCTTTTAAGGATGTTTGAACCAACAAACCAAAAAAGTTTTAATTGATTTTGAATAGAAAGCGAATAAATCCGTTTTTTATCAAAATTTGGAGGGAGACCGGCAAACCCAGTTTTAAACTCAGTGTTTTCCAGATAATTTATCCCCCAGATATTTAAATCAATACCGGTTTGCTTTTTTACCTGGTTACAATAGTAAAAGAAATATTTGTCACCTGCCATAAAAAGAGGAATCATGCCTAAAACGGGATTCTTAAGCCAGGCCAATACATTTTTTCTGATATTTTCTCTTTTCCACCTTATATCAGCTGAGACAAGAATATTTTCTACACCAAGCTTACCACACACCCGGGCAATATTTCTGCGTGCAAGGTCAGTTACCATACCCCAATCATAAGTAAATGCAATAGGATTCAATCCTAACTCTTTCTTTATGATATGTAACGAGTATGTACTGTCTCTGCCACCACTAAATGGAACTATACAATCAGGAGATTTATCTTTGTGTCTATACGGGCTCACTAAATTCTTCAATGCATCCAACCCCTTCGTTTGCATTTTTGGTTTGTAGCCATTACAATAATTACAAACGCCAACATTGTCATAAACAATAAAAGGAAAAGTTTCCGGAAGTAAACATTTTGTACAACGTCTGAGTTTATTAATGGCTTCTACATTATTCTCCAATAGATTATATAACCTGTTTTCTTTAAAACGGTTTATATAAACAGCCGGGTCGATTACCACTTCATTTTTGGAGGATTTGTTTTCAAGAAGTTGTTTGTGAAGGGTATAGGGTTGGGACAAAATAGTATTAGGTACAAAATGTGTATTTTGGCTTATGCTAAAATGATTTATTTCTAAAGTTTTTAAATTAATAATCAGACCTTTATCTGCCTCAATTTGTCTGATAGTAGCCTCTTCCACAAGCTCATTAAAACATTGTTCCTTTCTTAGCTTTTCTAAAAAATAACCTTCAGAGGCAAACAAAATATAGTTTTCGTCATCAGAAATGTAATATAGCGATCCATTATTTGTTGCCAGAACAAACTGATCCATGTCCTGAAACATTGCGGCTATTGAAAATGTGCCTTCAAGCTGACATAAGGAGGTTGATATTGAATTTGCCAAATCATTTTGACACTTTAATTCTTTTCGGATAAGTGCAGGAATAATTTCTGTGTCTATGAGATAATCTCTATGAAGATCGGAATGTTCTGACCAGAGTTCGTTTACATTTATAATAATACCATTGTGAATCAAAACAATATTATCTTTTAAAACCGGTTGATTATTTACTTCATCTAATTGTGAGCCATTTGTTACCAGCCGTGCATGACCAAATGCTGCAAAGCCAAATCCCTCTTCATAAGTGTGAATACTATTCTTCCTTTGTATCTTAAACTCATTGCTGGAAAGTAGTTGCCTGATTGGAATATCTCCTTTTATTACATCAATTGTTTGTTCAATTTCATTTCGGAATGCAATTCCGGAGGAGTCCTTTCCTCGGGATTCAGATAAAATAGCAATTCTCCTAAATACCAAGTCGATATTTTTACTCGTAATATGAGTTTGTGGTTTTATTAATAATCCAAATATGCCGCACATGGAAGGTTAGTTAAAATTTTACCAACAAATACCTTCGTAATTAGGCAGTTGATCTTCAATTACCCTCGCTAAATCAAAGAATATTTTACCTGGGTACTTGTCAAGTAACTCTCTAATATTTTTAAATTGATGAGATATAACTACTATCTCCGATTTTTGTACTACCTCCTCAATAGTATTAAGCATCAAATTTGAAAGATGAGGAATATGATGTTCAATATATTCAAGATTCGTCGCCGTTAATTTTGATATGCTGACATTATGATCATAAATAAACAGATTATAGCCTTTCCCAGCGAGCCTTTCCGCAACCTCAACTATGGGACTATACCTAAGGTCATCAGTCCCTTCTTTAAAACTCAAGCCCAGTATTCCGATGTTTTTCTTATTATACGAGAGGATTTTATCAATTGCAATTTGCTTCTGATTACTGTTTGATAATTCGATTGATTCTAAGACCGGAGATTTAATATATTTATCATGAGCAAAGGCAACCATTCCTTTTAAATCTTTGGGAAGACAAGACCCCCCATATGCAAATCCTGGTTTAAAATAGCATGAAGAAATATTTAATTGTTTATCCATTACAAATAAATCCATTACTTCGTGAGAATCGATTTCCATTGCTTTGCAAATATTGCCAATTTCATTCGCAAAGCAAATTTTAAGCGCATGATATGAATTATTAACATATTTAATTATTTCTGCAACTCTGATGTCAACTTTAAGAATTGGTTTCTTAGTGAATCTGTAAAGATCCGTCATTACGGATACTGCAATTTCATTATCAGACCCCAAAACAGTTATGGACGGATTATAAAAATCTTCTACGGAGGAGCCTTCTCTTAGAAACTCCGGGTTTGAAACAACAGCAAAATTAATGTTCTTTTTTCTCCCGGAGAATTGCTCTATTATTGAGCTAACTTTTTCATTTGTGCCTGGGAATACCGTACTTCTGATTGATATTATATGAAATTCTTCTTTCTGTCTTAACGAAACCCCTATTTCTTCAGCAACATTAAAAATAAAAGATAAATCTAAGTGACCTTGTTTAGATGAAGGCGTACCAACTGCGATTATCGAGATACTTGAATTAATAATTGCATATAAAGAATTATCTGTTGCTTCAATTCTTCCCAGCTTTCTTTGCTCATCAATAATTCGGTCTATATCTTTTTCTATTATGGTAGCTTTCCCATTATTTATTAAGTTGATCTTATTTAGATTCTTATCAACGCCAATTATATGGTTCCCTTCTTGTGCAAGACAACCCATACTTACGCAACCAACATATCCTAGTCCGAAAATTGAAATTTTCAATTTAATTTGATTTTAAATATTTAAGACAATTTGAAATTATTATTTGTGTAACATCATCCCATTTTTCTTTTAATTGTTGTCTGAAACAAATCTGTTTATGGGTATTCACCTCAGAAAGTAAATGATTAAGATATTCCGGGACTTCGGCTGGTTCAATCTTATGTAATATTCCTTCATCGATTAGCATATCATTTGCTTTCATCTCTCTTATGCCACAATATATACTTGGGACACCCAACAATCCCCCCTCCCTAGCCATGCTATCTCCTGATGATATAATTACGGAACTATAATACATTAAAGAATGAATGTCGTTAACAGGTTCTTCGAGTATAATCCACTCTTGAGGAAATAAATGTTTGGTTCTTTTATTTTCTAAGGACAATACTACTTTCAAGTCTGATGGTAATTTGTCTGCAAATGAAGCAATAGTATTTGGAATTTGAGATGAATAATTAAAACTCCCTGTTGATACTTCCCTTATAAAAATATATTTCCCTTTCTCTAACCCATAGGTTCTAAGCTCATTTTCATCTGGTGTAAAATAATCCGGTGACAAGTAGCTCCACTCTTTCAATGCATTAAATGTCTCGAACTTTCCATGTGGTTTTAGAATTGGAGGTAAAAAAACTTTTGAGGCAAATAATTTATGAAAATAAAAATTGTATTTTCTTTCAATATCATCGTCAAACTGAATATTCGGTTTTTGCAACAATCCCATTGCAACTTCTAAAGGAAAACTTGTGACCGATAATCCAAGTTTCGGATTGAACTTGAAAATATAATAAACCATACAAAAGAATCTAAGAATATTTGAATGAAAAATTATTGAGAATTTTGTTCCGGTATGACTCCCAAAAGTGAAAATTTCATAACCCGGGAATTCTTTCTTGATAATTTCCGGTAACCGTCCTCTTCTTTGTGTAGTAATAATTATCCGATACCCCTCTTTTCTTAAGATTTCAATCGATGGTTTAAAAAAATTTACATTCGGGAAATGCAACAGATCAAATATTATCGTTTCTTGTTTCATTTTATTATATCTGTTTAATGAAGTTCAGATAAAATACTTAGTCAATAAATTCCCTGAACCATAATTCCAGATGTACCCACTTCCAAATTTCTTTTGAAATATCAATTTTCCCTTTAAGATGCCTTTTATATTGCTTTGTCGCTATTGCTGAATCAATTAAATTTCTTTGTTTAAAGGAATCACTATTTAAAATCTCAAAAATTCTTTCTTGCCATGCATTTGTTCTAAACCATTCCGCCTGTGGAGTATCAAACCCGACCTTATCTCTACGGATTCGAATTGTTTCAGGAAGAATTCCTTTCATTGCTTCGCGCAAAATATATTTTGTTGCCCCATTTTTTATTATCATTTCTGATGGAGTTGCCAGAACCTTCTCTACAAGTCTATAATCCAAAAAGGGAACACGAGCCTCGAGTGAAAAACACATGGAGTTTCTGTCTTCCCATTTAAGAAGATGTTCGAGTTTGAATTCAAAATGATCCAATAAAGCATCTTTTAAACTTTTTGAGGCATATTGATTTCCTGATACCGCATTTGTTTTCTTATATTTATCTGAGAATACTTTATTCAAATATTTTTTTTCACTTATCCGGATATTTGTTTTAAGCCATTTCGGAAGTAGAAAAAACACAAATGCTTTTAGCCCAAAAAAACTCCTGTGGTTGACAAGATAAAACAGGATTTCTTTAATCAGCTTAAGAATTTTTGCTTGTCTTAACAAATCTTTAAAATAATATGCGAAAAAATCATGATAACCTGCTAATTGTTCATCTGCTCCCTGTCCATCAAGCGTAACAACTACTTTGCCTTGAGCTAATTCCATCACTTTAAATTGTGCATAAGGAGATGTAGTAGGAATAGGTTCTCCATGGACGATTACAAATTTCTTGAGATCGTTTCCTAAAGTTGTTGCATCAGGAGTGACATAAAACATATTCTTCAGAATTTGTGAATATTCCTTAATATACTTAGTTTCATCACCTTTCTGACCCTGGCTATAAACAGCCGAAAAAGTAATTAAGTCTTTTTTATGGAAATCTTTTAGCAAAACAGACACTATACTTGATGAATCAAGTCCGCCACTTAAACAAACACCTACGGGTACATCACTTCGTAGTCGCAGACCAACAGCAGAAGAAAACAATGCTTTAAACTCAGATGGATCTTTAAATCCTTGAACTAAGGAAACATGTTTTCTTAAATCGTACCACTTGACAATAGAAATCTGAGACCCGTTTCTCTTATTTAAATCAGGATTAAAAGTAAATTTATTCCCATGTTGTATTTTCTTAACTTCCGCGAAAAATGTGTTTTCATTTTGGTCTGTCCTATTAAAGACAAGAAAATCAAAAATGCTTTGGTAATCCGGACTTGGTTTCTGCCCCAGCAAACTTAATAATGGAGGTATTTCAGAACAAAATGCAAAATAATCATCAGTTCTTAGATAATAAAGCGGTTTAATACCATGGCGATCCCGTGCTCCAAAATATTTTTTCTCATTTCGGTCGTATATTACAAATGCCCACATACCATTAAAATGATTCAAACAATCCTCTCCCCAGTAAATATAGGCGTTTAACAGAACTTCCGTATCTGTTTGCGTATTAAACACAATACCATTTTTCTTAAGCTCTTCACGTAATTCTATATAGTTAAATATTTCACCATTAAAGACAATAACGTACCTTTCATCTAAGGAGAGTTTAGGTTGGTGGCCGTTATGAGATAGGTCAATGATACTCAATCTGACAAAGCCCAGACCAACACTATTTTCCAGAAATACACCCTCATCGTCCGGCCCTCGATGTTTCATAAGTCGCATCATTGAACGAATAGGGGCTTCTTGTACCAATTCATTATTAAACTTTATAATCCCGCAAATTCCGCACATTTTTTCAGTCTAATATATGATTATAAATATTAATTATTTTAAGGGCTATTAAATCACTGGATAAATTGGTGATAATTTTTCTCCCAGTAAAATTTTCAAAATTAAAAGCCATCGATAATTTCCCGGCAACGTCTTTTGGGTCTAATGAACAAATAAAACAACCCTCAATATTTTGCATGTTTTGTCTCACATCTCCAACATCAGTAGACACAATAACGCAGTTACAGGCTAGAGCTTCTTTGATTACATTTGGGGAGCCCTCATGAAATGAGGTCAGCAAAATCACATCTGCTGCATTATAGTACATGTTTAATAATTCCTGACTTATATCGTAAACGACCTTTAAGGCTACATTTGAATCTGAAAACAATTTCACTGCATTTTCTGCAAGTTTGAAATTTTTTTCTGGTCTCTTGGGGTTCGCGGGAAACAATACTATTTTCATTTCTTTTGAGATGTTCAATTCTTTTCGTGCACATGCTTTTTCTATAGGGTAAAACTTTGTAAAATTTATTCCATTAGGAATGATTTGCGATTCAGTGTTACGAAAAAGGGCCCTTTTTAGATTATTTGATTTAACAATATTATAATCAAAGAAGAATTTTGCAAAAACCTTATTGATAACTGATTCAAGGAGGCCCAAAAGTGACATCTTCCCTTTGTGATTTACAATACCAATTAAATCACTGCCCATAAATGAAACAACAATTTTCTCCTTCCTTTTAGCCAAAAAAGATACAATTCCACAGAAACCATAATGGGCGTGAATGATAGTATATTTATTTTTCTTTAGATAACTACGCAGACGAAAGATATGGTTTGCATAAGAAATCAGACCCTTCCCTTTTATTGTAAAATAATCAGTCGTAATTCCTTGGTCAATTAAAGACTGTCCCTGATTTTGAACAATTGGATTAATCCCGTTTTTTGCATTTCCACTGCTTACAAAAAGTACCTTCATTAATCGTCTAAATAGTTTACAATTGAGCGGACATATTCATGTTCAAGTTCACTTTTTGATTCTATTATATCAAATCTATTGTTATCTTTTAGCCAATAAAACTCAGAATAAGTAAGCGTAAAACTTCCAAAATACAAACATTGGAACTCTAATAAAAAGAAACTTTTACCGTTAAAAGCAATATCAAGACTTGCATTAGGAACATTTAGTGCTTTGAAAACCAAGCTCGCAAAATCCAGTAACCCAGAAGGAATATCTTTAACGAAATTTCTTATACCGCTTCCGCTTGCTCTAAAATCTCCATTTTTAATACCCCGTTCAAGAACAAAGTATTTATCTGAAAATATTAGAATTTTAAAGTCTCCTTTTAGAAAAGGAATGAAATCCTGAACTATGAATTTTTCTCTGAATTTACTTTCTTTCTTGTAGTTTTTGTATTTTACTTTTCGCCCTAATTCCCATATCTCCTGAAAACAATTTGGAGTCCTTGATATTCTTTTTAATTTACGAATTAAACTTAACTTATTATTTGCAATTCCAACTCCTTTGCTCATTGCTCCGGCAGATTTCTTGTAAACCAATGGAAAATTAAAAGAGTCAATTGATCCTTTTACTTCCTCTAAACAACCAAAAACACTGGTCTTCAAATTATTCATTGAGACATCAACCATCTGATGCCGCAACAACTCCATAAACACTTTATTATTATTTGATTTTAAGTATTTAAACGAAGGAATTACTCTTGCATTACATAATTCCAGGTAATATATAATATCTTCTATGAAGCTTTTATAATGGAGGCCTGTATCTTCTGAAGAAGCATAAATGATTACCGTATTAGTCCAAAAATCCTTGGGATAAGTAATTACTTCAGAATATTTTATAAAAATTATTTGAAAATCAAATTCAGAAAAATGTTTTTCAAGCAAATCCTTATCCATTCCAGATCTGTAAGGGATTGCATTGTATTTTGATTCAAAGTATCCTCTATGATCCGTAATGGCGTATACTCTCTTCATCATTTCTAACCAATTTTCTTGTAAATTTGCTTTTAAAAGTTACCGATTAAAGCTATTGTCGATCTTAATTTCTTTGCTTTAAGAATAGAATCGAGATTTAAAATTGTTATTGATGTCTCTCCTTTCAGTAAACTAAAATAATCCAAAATTGAATTCATTATAATTTTAATTACGAGACTAGAATCTTTTGACCTACTCATTTCAATTTTCTAAAGGATCCTAAATACTGCTTAAACAACTAAATCTTAAGAACTGAATTTCAATATCTTTTCATATTCCTGTTTATAATTATTAATCATCTTCTCGAAATTAAAGTTTTCGATAATATGCTTTTTCCCTGAAGAACCGATTCTTAAACAAATTTCTGAATGATCTAATAAGAACTGAATTTTTTCAGCCAGTTGCTTTTCATCTCCGACCCTTACTAGATAACCTGTTACCTCATCTTCAATTAATTCCGAAGTACCACCGCCGTCAGTGGCGATGACAGGTTTTTCAAGAGCCATATATTCTATTATGGAATTAGATATTCCTTCTTTAAAAGTAGCCAAGACTGCCACATCAAAGCAATTAATAATAGACTCTACATTTGATTGCTTTCCGGCAAATACAAATCTATCTTTATTTTCAGAATCAATCATGGATTGTATTTCTTTCTTATCCTCACCATCACCTATAATAACAAATTTAACATCATTTCTCTCCCCTAATATAATTTGAGCAGCATTGATAAAAGTTGGATAGTCCTTTTGAAAATCAATTCGAGCTACCATTCCAACAACCTTTGTTGAATTAATATTGAACTTTTCTTTGATGTTTTCAATTGGCTCCAAACAACAAACTCTACTGAAATCAAACCCGTTATGGATATATATACTTTTACTTTCAGGAACTTTATAAGCGAGCAAACCAGCTTTTGAATTTGCAATAATTCTATCAGAAGAAAGTGTAATTATTTTTATAATTATTCTTGCTATTACATCTGGTCTTGTGGAATCACGAATACTCCCATCAATCAGTTTAAATTTATGAAAAATCTTTGTGAAAATTACCAATAAGGTCGCCATTGAGGCCCAGGAATGAACAATATCTGGCTTAACTATTTTGATTTTTTTTAATATTTTTAACAACGACCTTAAACCAAATTTCTTTTCTTCAAGAGAATATAAATAATCAATGTCATTTGCAATACTTTGAAGATAATGGGCATCTGTATTCTTTATTATTAATGATACAGAATAACGATTTCTAGGTAACCCTTTAATTAACTCAGCTAATTGACGTTCTTTCCCTCCAACCCCATAAAAACCAATAATATACAAAATTTTGATTCGATCCATAAAGCAATACTATTAGGCTATTTATGACTCAAAAACTTTAAATACCAGCACTTAGCCTCCCTATAAAAAAAGAGAATATTCAATTCATTGAATTAATAAAGTCCTCAATAATATATCGTTGGGGATCTACTTTATCGTTATACCATTTCAAATCTTTATCCCAATAGCCTGGACAATTATCATAGGCCGAACCCATACTATAAGCATAGCTGATCTCTACAATAAGAGGATTCCCTGAATCATCGTACAAAAAATCAAAGGCAAGAGATTGAGTATTGACCTGGCCTGCAACATAAAATGCCAATTTTATAGTATTAATATCAAATTGGTCAGAATTATGAGTTATCAAACCACTGCCGGATGCTCGAAAATCGCCATCCCGATTATGTCGTCTGATAGCAATTGCTTTATTGCCAATTATTACGACTCTGTCATCAAATTTATTTTTAGGAATAAAATCCTGAAAATATACGTACCCCTTTTGACGGGGCAGTAAACCTATTCCCCCAGGAGGGAAGACAATTCGAATTAAACCTTTTATGAGATGAATTATAGCTCTAATATTCCTATCTCTTCTTAGCATCCATAAGCGCTGTTTAAAGCTTGAAATTCTATCAACTAAGGGAAATCCTTTATTAAATGCCTTTCTGACTATTTTCTTTGCCTCATTTTTCTTCTTTATAAGCTTCACATTAAGTGATCCTGCGCCACCACGAAGCTTAAATACTTTCGGGAATTTTGTGTTATTAATCCACTTATAGGCTTCGTCCCTGGAATAGAAAGTATAAGAACGAACGAATGGAGCATTTAAAGCCTCAAGAAGGTATTTTTGTCCAACTTTATCATCATAATGCCAACAGGTTTTGAAACTTGGAAATACAATAATCCCCATTTTCTCGATTGAGTATATTAATTGCCTGGCAAAATTCTGAGCCTTATAATCTTCATGACTCCAGTGCCACATCAATCCATTACAATCTTTAATTTGTTCAATTATATCTGACGAATAGCAGTTTACTAATTTATATGAAATATTTTTTACATCACAATGAATAATCCATCTGTCACTGAAACTTCCGGGACTCTTATGAATAGCTATTTTCATACTTTAAAAAGATAATCCACCCACCCAGATGGAGGCAAAGTTTGTATTGATAAATTTGCGATGTCCCCTGGTGTGACTTGACGCCCGTTAAGGAAAATGGGGAGATTTTTTTGCGAAATAGTCTGCAATGCTGTTCTAAGAAGAGGAATTTTTTGATGGTCGAAATGCATCAAAATTGCCATACACGTATCTGTAAGAGAGCTATTATTTGAAAAGCAGATTACTCCAAGTGGTAGCGGTTGTGGATTTAGAGGACCATTCCCTTGTCCTGCTATAATACCATCACACAGCGAATAGACTTCACGCTGTGGAGTTTTGGACATTGTTCCGTCTTTGTTCCCATAGATAGCAATCTGGTTGATATCAATCACCATCCTCCAACAGGTGTCGTTTCCATACCAACCTGCAGACAACTGATGCGTTTTTGTAGGGAATGAAAACCTCCATAAAATTTTTGAGGAATATCGCCAAACCCAATATTCTGCTTTCCCTTGACGTTTGTTGGCACCATCCAGCAAGTATTCTGAGAAACGGCGAATAATGCTTTTCCCCGGATAGCAATCTCCTCCGAATCCGATTCCTCCAACCCGGTGATGTGGCAGATAATCTTTATCTCCATTTAATCCAACTAAGTTTTTTAAAGCACCGGTAATTCCTGTTTTTTGGTGCGTTTTAATTTTCGGAACAGAAATTATAATATCAGCATCAAATAATTCCTTCGTTATGCAATATTTATGTTTCCCAATTGTATGTGATTCCGCAAGTCTTTCGGGGTCATAATCTGTAACTCTAAATTTATTATCAGTTGAGGTTATTGGTTCAAGGCAGCTTTCTTTGCCAAGATCAAAAATTACATACTCAGACAAACTGTTTCTTCCTTTTTGGGGATTGTTTTTGTCAGGACTAAATGTAGTTCTTCTTAAATCCTTGATTACTATAGGAATTGAACAGGTGTCACTCAATTCTACAATTTTCTTAATAAAATCCCTGCTTAGCATTCTATCCCAATTACAACCTTGAATCGGAGCATCTCCAATAGTAATTTTCGCAGGGCTGCTTTCAAGAATTATTTGTACAAGTGCAAGCAATAGATTGTTATTCGTCCTTAAACATATTTCATCATTTTCTTTCCGGTTATCCGTAACCCAGTTAGGTTTGAGTAAAATCTTTTTCCCGGCAATTAAATTACTATTATCTAAAATCCCCTTTGAAACTTTAAGAATTTTCCCCTTTAGCAAAATTGGTTGTTCATATATTTTTGAAAGAAACGAAATATTTCTTTCTTGTTCATTTTCAAAAAGAGTCTCAATCCTAACAAATTCTCTGGTATCAGTTACTATATGCATGTTCCATATTATTTTTTATTAATCAATTTCAACTTAATAAAAAAAAATAACCCAATAGGAAATAGAATAGAGAGTAGTATTCTATTTTGAATGAGCAACACGTCTTTAAATATCTTTCTTGGTGAATTACCAATAAATAAACTTAAACAGATATAATTTAAATAATTTTTGATTTTAATTACATAATTTCGGTTAATAAGATTGTGAAAAGTATTAATCATCTGGAGATCAATATATTTCTGCCCATTTGGGTATTTAATTCCATGCTTAAGAATTGAAGAAAGACTTTTGTGATTAATTTCATTAATATAATAGGTGCGAATAATTTCATTGATATAAATGGTTTTGAATTCTTTGCCAATACTCATCCAAATGAGTCCTTCAGAAACATATACATCAACATCCTCAGGTAGAAGATATCTTTTTATAATGTCAGTCCTAATAATCCCACATTTTTCTCCCTTAATTTTTCTATTATATACAATTTCAAAATAGTTTGAGAAATATGGGGAGGTTGGAAATCTGTCACCAATCAGATTACCATATTGATCCTGGCATAAACATGTTATACCAGAATACAAATCTGATCCATATTTTTCCCAATAATTTAAATATGTTTCTAATGTTTTCGATATAAATTCATCATCATGCCCTGTAGGCATAAAAAATTCTCCTTTGGCTTCCCTAATTGCAGTGTTATAGTTCATTGATAACATCAAATTTCGCTGATTCCTGATATAATTAATTGGGAATTGTGCCTTTTCAATAAACCTCTCAATAAGACTATGAGTATTATCCTGAGAGGCATCATTAATAATAATCCATTCAAAGTCTTTATAAGTTTGATTTTGTAAACTGTTAAAAACCCTCTGTAAAAACAATTCGCTGTTATAGCATGGGGTGAAAACAGTAAATTTATATTGATAGTTCATTTATTCAAATGAATTAATAGTATTAATAATTTGTTCTACTTCCGAATTCTCCATTGCCTGATTGATTGGCAAACTTAAAACGGTCTGATGAATTTCCTCAGTTAATGGCAAAAATAAATTATCGAATTCTCTATATGCCTTTTGTTTATGGGGTGGTATTGGATAATGGATCAAAGTTTGAATCCCATTATCTGACAAATACTTTTGCAACCTGTCCCTCTCCCTATGTCGGATTATAAAAAGGTGCCAGACGTGATCCAGACTATAGGCTGCAGGCTGTAAGCTAAATGGTAAAATGATTTCAGTAAGTTTAATGTTTTCAATATAATATTGAGCAATTTCACGGCGCCGTTGGTTATCGGCATCTAATCGCGGGAGTTTGATTCGTAGTATTGCAGCCTGAATTTCATCTAGTCTGGAATTCAATCCTTTAAATAGATTTTGATATTTTATTTTCGAACCATAATTAGAAATGCTCCGTATTACCTCAGCAAGTTTATCATCGTTTGTAGTCACAGCTCCCCCATCTCCAATAGCACCCAGATTCTTACCGGGGTAAAAACTATGACCAGATGCATGCCCAATTGATCCCGTACGTTTGTTTCTATAAATACAACCATGTGCCTGAGCATTGTCTTCAATCAGTTTCAGATTATATTTATTAACCAATCTTCTTATTTCTGGTGTCATCGCGTTAAGCCCATAAAGATGGACAAGCATTATTCCTTTGGTCTTGGAAGTTATTTTCTCTTCTATTTTAGCTGGATCGATATTATAAGTTAAAATATCCGGTTCAATCAGAATTGGAGTAAGTCGATTTTCAGTTATTGATAAAATAGAAGCAATATATGTATTTGCAGGGACGATTATCTCATCGTTTTCTTTCATTACGCCCAACTCCATATAACTTCTAAGAATAAGGCGCAATGCATCTAACCCATTTGCAACTCCAACGCAATATTTAGAACCAATGTAACCCGCAAATTCTTTTTCAAACTCTGTAACTTCTTTGCCCATCAAATACCTTCCACTTTCAAGGACTCTTTTCAAAGACAGTGAAAGCTCTGGTTCAAATCTATCATTTATCTTTTTGAGATCCAGAAAATTAATCATAGTAATTATATTGCTCGAAAAAATCTTGCTGGATTTCCTTTCCATACTTCGTTTGGGGGCACGTCCTTTGTTACAACACTTCCCGCTCCTATCATTGAGTTTTCACCAATCGTAATTCCACCCATAATCGTTGCGCCACCACCAATAGAGGCATTCCTTTTTATTAGAATTCCTTGCAAAACAAAAGGCTGTTTTGCCCTTGGATATTTATCATTAATAAAAGTAACGTTAGGGCCTATTTGAACATTGTCTTCGATAGAAATTCCATCCCATAAATAAACTCCGCATTTAATAGTTACATTATTTCCAACAAGCACATCATTTTCTATAAAACAATGGGAATTTATATTGCAATTATCCCCAATAACAGCTCCGGGAAGAATGACTACATATTGCCAAATAATAGTTTTTTTCCCAATCTTAGTTGTTTGGACATCAGAAGAAGAATGTATCATAAAATATTCTTTGCTTTTTTAAAACCCTCATAATCTCTTATATAATCGGATTCTTCATATTTACATGAAGCTAAAACCAGACAAATAGCCCCGGAGGAAATTTCAAAAAGTTCCCTCCAAATGCCAGGAACTATTAATAAGCCAAAATCAGGTCTGTTTAATGAAACAATTTTTTTACTAATACAATCATCGAGCAAAACATTAAATGACCCACTCGCAGCAACTATTAACTGGTAAAGCTCCTTATGTGCATGCCCTCCCCTTGTAGTTCCACCCGGGAGATCATATAAATAGTAAATTCGGTTAATATTAAAAGGAATTTCGTTTTGTTTTTCAACTATCGTAATATTCCCGGCTCTATTATGGATTGTATTCAATTGAATAACTTTACAATCCTTAATGGTAGTACTATTCATTCATTTTATTGTAAATCCTAAAATCTTTATAGTCTCTGATATAATCGTCTTCCGAATATAGAGTCGAGGTTAGTACAAGTGCAACTGAATTTGTAGAAAAATTCTGCATCTGTCTCCAAATTCCAGGTGGAATATAAAGCCCATAATATGATCTATTCAGAGAAAATATACTATTATCCTTTCCTTTTTCTGCGACTACATCAAAACTGCCAGAAAGTGCAATAATAAATTCCTGTTGCTTTTTAAAAGCATGCCCACCCCTATTCTGCCCTCCGGGAACATCATATATCCAATACACTCGTTCTATTTTAAAAGGTATATGAGCATCATATTCAACAAATGAGAGATTTCCTCTAGAATCTACAATTTTGGGCAGAGGTATTAGCCTTGCTTCCTTTTCTTTCCCAATTTCTTTTTTTTTCATATTAGTATCTCTGGTTTTGAAGGATGCATTAATCTTATTTCATTAGGTATAAGACATTGTTCCTCCGGCGGATTTGGAAATATATAATCCAACTCATACCCTTCAAGCCACTTATCATTAAGCATGTCTATTGAAACTTTTCCAGAGTAATTATTACCAATCGGTGACACACGGTTAATAAATAGTCCAATATAATTACTCCTCAATGGACTATACCCTCTACTCAAAAGACTTCTTGATTTGCAGTAGGTAACAACAAATGATTCAAGAGTTGTTGGCATATGATAAAATACTGGCTTAATTATACTAAGTAAAGCTTTAGATTGGTATATTGTTGCATCCACTGCAAATGGATAGGCCCAATGATTATGCATAGCAGTATCGTAGTAATTCCATTTCAGCATTCCATCCTCTTCGATCAATAATGGGCAGTCTTTAAGATTCCTACCAACATACATCCGATATGAAACCTGATAGGGATCTTCATTTATTTTTTCTAGAATGTTTTCGGGAATCTTAACTTGATCATAGAAATATCCATCGTCTGTTAAAAACATTGTAAAATCACAATCCGAATTTATTATTATTGACTCCGTAAGAATCTTAAAATTATCTAAGTTTGAACGAAGAAATTTATGTTTTATGAATCTGTAAGCATTTCTGTTTTTAGATAGAAGAGGCACTGTATTCTTCAAAAAACTATACTCCTTGGTTCTTTCATATAAACAAATCGTGGGTAATAGATAATATTTTGCTTTTAGTTTTTCATACCCTTCTTTATGTCTGCCCGAGCAATGATAAACAATTGAAATACAGTAATCAACAGATTTTATATTTTTTATTGTTGTTCGAAGTAAACAATCGAGTTGTAAAGCTCTGTTAAAGGAAAAAATAATTAGGTGCAGCTTTTTATTTATCATACAGGCTAAATTTACCCTACTTAAATAAAGCCCTGTGAACTAAATAAAAAACCTTTATTAAAAAAGGTTTCCTCTTTTTGCCAATATACTTTCTTATTATTCTTGGTAAAAATTGAATTCTTTTAATTGGAATTTTATAACCTGTTTGTGTGTGTTCTTTATTCCCCGCCCATACAACTGTCCCATCATACAATGTAAAAACCCTGCTTTCAACCTCAGGACTATATTTTCTTAGATAAAAAATTGAGTTATCAGAAATATCCATAAAAGAATAATATTGTTTATCTATAAAAAAAGCATTGTTAAGAGTAGTTGAAATCAATTCATAGCCCTTATTTTTAGCTAATTGAACAAAAGCAGCTAATGAACTGCCCTGAAAAATATCAAAATCTCGCTCTTGAATGAATAAAATATCATTTGGAATAGTAGGATTAAACTCAACTGCAACCAGTTTTGGTTTATAATTCATTAACGACTCCCATATATGATAATCATTCCCATCAATATCGATCGACATAAAATCAAAATCGATTGGGATATTTGTTGACGCCAATATATTATCCAATGTATCATTACCTTCAAAATGAATGAATTTGTTTATTGCAATTACCCTAGGATTGGATTGATAATATTGCTTAAGCTGATTTAATCTATCTGCTTCACATTCTATGAGGACTGCGTTCCAGTTATGATTATTTATCAGATTCCATGTATTACTAAGTAATTTTCCATCCCAGGCTCCAAACTCTAAGCACCATTTGTTTTTATTTGGAATAATTTCCATTATTTTTTCAATTATTCCATCTTCCCCGTGTTGACTCCTTACATTTAATCGATAGTCTTCAAGCCAATTGTTCTTTTTCATTCAATATATGAGATAGATATTTGTTTGTATTTCCCCTGTTTAAAAGATACCTAATCTGAAATAATGATTTCTATTTTTGTTCATTTATTGTAGAAATCTATTATCCGTTTTGTCTGAATTACCGGATTAAAACTAATTTGAACTAAGGTTTTTGCATTTTCAGCTACAGATAATGCGTATTCATAATTTTCCAGTACCTCAATTATCTTTTTAGCATAAGACTCGGTATTGAATTTGTTCACTAAAAAGCAATTAACACCATCCTGTAAGTAATGATCTAGCTCCCCCGTTATACTAGTAACTGCCGGTTTCCCACTCGCAAGATATTCAACAACTTTTGTTGGAAAACCATATTCACTTTGTAATGAACTTGGGCGACAAGAAACTAGAACTTTCGCGCATTTCAAGAAAGAGGGAATCTCTTCAGATGAAATTCTACCAATTAATTGTACCTTTTCATATAAATTTAAACGTTCGATTAAACTCCAAATTACAGCTTTTTCCTCAAATGTTCCATCTCCTGCTATAATGAGTTGCAATCCTGAGAATTTTATTAAAACATCTTTAAACGCCTCAATTAATGTTAAGACACCATCCTTCTTCTGTTTTAAAGAGCCAATATATGCAATATAATCGCTTTTTGAAAAATCCCAATAGCAAATTT